>Ga0307518_10003084_pt1 | contig 12053 bp, 9 predicted proteins | sample 25_EM_MG_FD_203889 | JGI IMG/M metagenome (GOLD analysis project Ga0307518, IMG submission 203889) | Populus trichocarpa ectomycorrhiza microbial communities from riparian zone in the Pacific Northwest, United States - 25_EM | ecosystem: Host-associated > Plants > Roots > Unclassified | place... | reverse complement strand
GGCACCTTCACGGGGGGCACCCCGTGCACCAACACGGTGTTCGGCGACCCGGCGTCGGGGACGGCGAAGACCTGCTACTACCAATGACCGCCTACTACCAATGACCGCGTCGACGTGGACCGGTGCACCCGGGAGCCGGGAGTCCTTCGAGCAAGGGGAATCGCTGCTCCGCCCGTTACCCACTTTCGGGTGATGCCTCCGGCGGACCTGGGGTGGCGGACCCTGGCGATCACGGACCTCGGGTCAGCGCCCGCAAGAACTCGGGGCGTCAACCTGGAGCATCACGCGCATAAATGGACGATACACGTGACAATCACGGAAATGTGGCTGACTCGTAACACGATTCACGTATCGCACATATCCCGTCGGCGCGGTGGAGAAGGTGTGGGTGTGCGGCCAACAGGCCGCCACCCGCACACCGCACAGCCCGGGTTCGGCCGCTGCCGTATCGAGGGATGTGCCCGCACCATGCTGGGGGAACCCGTGACCTCTTCACCTTCCGTGTCCGTCCGCCGTCTGGCCGCAGCCGCGCTGGCTGCCGGCGCACTCGTCGGCGCGGCGGCACTGCCGGCGACCGCGGCCGACCACGCGGCCCGGTCGAGCGTGGAGATCGGCCGCGTGCAGGCCGACTCGCCGGGACTGGACGACCGCTCCGCCCGTTCGCTGAACAACGAGTGGGTGGAGATCACCAACCACCACCGCCGCGGCGTCAACCTCGACGGCTGGAAGCTGTCCAACAAGGAGGGCCAGACCTACACCTTCCGCCACTTCCGCCTCGACGGTCATGCAACCGTCCGCGTCCACACCGGAAAGGGCCGCGACACCGCCCAGGACGTCTACCAGGACCGCCACGATTACGCCTGGGACAACCGTTCTGACACCGCCACCCTCCGCAACGACCACCGCCGCCTCGTGGACGACAAGTCCTGGGGTGGCCGCAACGGGGGCGGACACAGGGGTGGCGGTCACAACGGAGGCGGTCACGAGGGTTGGGGCCACGAGGGTTGGGGTCACGAGGGTTGGGGTCACGAGGGTGGACGCCACGGGGGCGGCGGCCACCACTGACCACCGGCACCATGACGTCTGATCAGTGACGTCTCGGCAGTGACGTGACATGACACCGGCGGCGCGTCGTCCCCTCCAGGGGCGGTGCGCCGCTCGTGTGTGCGCAGCCCGTCGGCGGAGCGGGACCCATTCGCCGCACCGGAAGCGGAACCGACTGACCGACCCTCAACTGCCTTTCCGAGCGGACGAGATACTCCTCGCCTCAGGCACATGTGCGGGGAGGCGCTGATGAAGCAACTGCCAGGAAGTGCCGGGGAGCTCCGCTCCGGGCCCGGTACGAGGATCGAGGGCCGGCAGCTCGACGGCTACGAGTTGTTCGGCGCACGGGTCCAAGCGGCCGAGGACCCCGCTCAGCGGCCCGCGTTCGGCGACATCACACTGCGCGACATCACACTGCGCGGCTGCACGGTGCGCGACTGCGTCCTGGAAGGTGCGCTGCTGGAGGACGTCCCTCGTCGACGGCATGACCGCCCCCGACGCCGCCCATGTGCGGGTGCTCGGCTGCGCCTTCCGCCGGTCGGGTGCACACTCGCGAGCTCTCCGCACCCCTGGTCGGCCGGAGCGGGTCCGCGCCGCCGAGGACTGCTCGGGCTGACGCCGCGTCACTCTCCGCGAGGCGTGAGGGGGGACCGGACGGTCCGTGTTCCGGGAGGAGCGGGTGTCATGTCGTTCTCCTCCTCCGGCCCCCGCTCCATCCCCGCGGTCTGGGGCTCGGCTCGGACCGCGTCACACGTCCGAGTGGTCGTCGTCGCCGTAGTAGGCCGCCCGCATGAGGTGCTGCATGTCGTCGAGCATGGGCATCCTCGGGTTGGCGGGTGCGCACTGGTCCTCGTAGGCGTTCAGCGCCTGCTGGGGCAGCGCGTCCAGGAAGGCGCGCTCGTCGACGTCGAGGGCCTTGAAGGTCGGCTCGATGCCGACCGCGGTGCGGAGGCGTTCCACCGCGCCGGCGAGCGACTCGACGCCCTCGGCCGGGGTGGCGGCGGGCAGTGAGAGGGTGCGGGCGATGTCCTGGAAGCGTTCCGGGGCGCGGTAGTTCTCGTACTTGGGCCAGCCGGTCAGCTTCGTGGGGACGGTGCCGTTGTAGCGGATGACGTGGGGCAGCAGGACCGCGTTGGTGCGGCCGTGCGCGAGGTGGAAGGTGGCGCCCAGGGTGTGGGACATGGCGTGCACGATGCCGAGGAAGGCGTTGCCGAATGCCATGCCCGCGATCGTGCCGGCGTTGTGCATCTTCTCCTGCGCGTCCGGCCGCCCGGCGCGGTCGTTGACCGCCGCCTCGATGTTCTCGAAGATCAGCCGGATCGCGTGCAGGGCGAGGCCGTCGGTGAAGTCGTTGGCGTAGACAGACACGTACGCCTCGATGGCGTGGGTGAGGGCGTCGAAGCCGCTGTCGGCGGCCAGTGCCGGGGGCAGTTCGGTGGTCAGGAGCGGGTCGATGATGGCGATGCTGGGGGTGAGGGCGTAGTCGGCGAGCGGGTACTTCTTGCCGGTCGCCGGGTCCGAGATCACGGCGAAGGGGGTGACCTCGGCGCCGGTGCCCGATGTGGTGGGGACGCATACCAGCCGGGCGAGTTTGCCGAGGACGGGGAAGCGGAAGGCGCGCTTGCGGATGTCGGAGAACTTGTGCCGCATGTCGGCGAAGTCGATGTCCTTGCCCTCGGCCTGCTGCTCGTACAGCAGCCACATCACCTTGGCCGCGTCCATGGGGGAGCCGCCGCCCAGGGCGATGATGGTGTCGGGCCGGAAGTCGCCCATGAGGCGGGCCCCGCGCCGGACGGAGTCGATGCTCGGCTCGGGCTCGACGTTGTCGATGACCTGGATGGTGACCGGCTCCCGGCGGCGCCGCAGCACGCGCTCGACCCGGTCGACGAACCCGAGGCGGGTCATGGTCGCGTCGGTGACGACGGTGACGCGGTGGACGTCCGGCATGGAGGCGAGGTAGCGGATGGACTGCGGTTCGAAGTAGATCTTCGGCGGGACCTTGAACCACTGGAGGTTGTTGCGGCGCGTCGAGACGCGCTTGACGTTGAGCAGCTGGGCGGCGGAGACGTTGTTGGACACCGAGGTGCTGCCCCAGGAGCCGCAGCCGAGGGTGAGCGACGGCAGCAGGCTGTTGTAGATGCCGCCGATGGCGCCCTGCGAGGACGGCGCGTTGACGATGACGCGCACGGTCTTCATGCGTTTGCCGTACTCCTGCGCCAGCGCGGTGTCCTCGGTGTGGATGACGGAGCTGTGGCCCTGGCCGTGGAAGGCGACCATGTCGGCGGCCAGGTCGAAGCCCTGCCGCTCGGAGCCGGCGCGCAGCACGGCGAGGACGGGGCAGAGCTTCTCGCGGGTCAGTGGTTCGTCGGGGCCGACCCGGCCGGCCTCGACCAGGATGAGCGAGGTCTCGGCCGGCACGGTGAAGCCGGCCTGCTCGGCGATCCACGCCGGGCTCTGCCCGACGGCCGCCGCGTTGACCTTCGGTTCGCATCCGGCCCCCGCCCCGTGAGCCGCGTTGTCCGCGGGGAAGAGGAACCTCTCCAGCTTGGTCTTCTCCTCGGCGCTCGCCAGATGGGCGTGCAGCGTGCGGAACTCGGCAAGAGCGGCGTCGTAGATCTCGTCGTCCAGGATGACGGCCTGTTCGGAGGCGCAGATCATGCCGTTGTCGAACGACTTGGAGAGCACGAGGTCGTTGACGGCCCGGCGCAGCTTGGCGCTCTTGTGGACGTAGGCGGGGACATTGCCCGCACCCACGCCGAGTGCGGGTTTTCCGGCCGAGTAGGCGGCCTTGACCATGGCGTTTCCGCCGGTCGCGAGGATCAGGGAGACGCCGGGGTGGCGCATGAGCGTGCCGGTGGCCTCGACGGACGGTGTCTCGATCCACTGGACGCAGTGCTCGGGCGCGCCGGCGGCGACGGCCGCGTCACGCACCACGCGGGCCGCCTCCGCGCTGCAGCGCTGGGCGGAGGGGTGGAAGGCGAACACGACCGGGTTGCGCGTCTTCAGCGCGATCAGCGCCTTGAAGATCGTGGTGGAGGTCGGGTTGGTGACCGGCGTGATCGCACACACCACGCCGACCGGCTCGGCCACCTCGATCATGTCGTCGATGTCGTCGCTGGCGATGACACCCACGGTCTTCATCGTGCCCATGCTGTACGTGACGTGCTCGCAGGCGAACATGTTCTTGGCGGCCTTGTCCTCGAAGACCCCTCGCCCGGTCTCCTCGACCGCGAGTCGGGCCAGCGCGGTGTGCTGGTCCAGGGCGGCGACCGACGCCTTCTTCACGATGTGGTCGACCTGCTCCTGGTCGAGGCCCTCGTAGTCGGCCAGTGCCTTGAGCCCGTTCGTCACGAGCCGGTCCACGGCGATGGCGGTGTTCGACGGTGCCTCGGCGGGGACAGCGGTCGCGGTGCGGTCGTCGTGGCGGGTCATGGGAGGTATGCCTCCAGCGTCGAGAGGTGAAGCCGCCCGGTCGGCGGCGCAGGGCGGAGGCGGCACCGTGAGGGATCGGTACCGCCTCCACCAGCAGCCTCTCCCGCGAACGACCGTGGCCCCAGGTCCCGTTGGTCCCGTCGAGGGGCTGACCGGCCCCGCACCTGCCGGGCCGGGTGACCCCCTTCCGCCGACAGTCCGGTGCTGGAGAAGGGGGCCCACCGACAGGCGTCCGCGTCCGGGCAGGAGCAAGTGGAAAGGGACCGGACATGGCCGCGGCGACCACTTCGTGGAAGGTGCCGAGAGGCGAGTCGAGTTACCCCTTGCGTGGTGAAGCACACCGTGTGGTCCGCTGAGCGGAACCGCCCACGACATTGGGTTTTCGCCGGATCATCCTGTCGACTGGCACCGCGCCGTCGGCGCGGATGTCTTCCGATGGGTCGGAAAGGATCCGCAGACCTATGACAACGAACATCCGAACCCGAATCGCCGTTCTGGCAGGGGCGTTACTGACCACCGTCGCCATGGCGACCATGACGACGGAGGCGAGCGCCGCCACCCCGGTCGCGAACGCCGCGAGTTACCACCAGATCGTGAACCTCGCTTACAACCAGTGCGTCGACGCGCCCAACGGAACACTCAACGTCAGACTCAAGCTGGCCGATTGCAGCGGATCGGCCACTCAGGAATGGGCGTTCGTGGCGACACCCACGGCTGGCACCTACTACTTGGTGAACGAGGCCAGCGGGTACTGCGCCGAAGTCAACAACGGCACCAGTACCCCGGGTGAGGCGGTTGACGAGTACTTCTGCGGTGGCACCGCCTCCGAGCAGTGGGTGCAGAGCTTGCGTGTCGTCAACGCGATCGTCTACCAGCAGTTCACACATCAGGGGACCACCATGTGCCTCGACACGGTCAGCGGTCGCGGCAGTCAGCTCATGCAGTGGTACTGCGACTCGGCGAACGACGCCCAGACTTGGCTCGTGAGGTAGTGGCAGTCGCCGCCCCCGCCCTGTGGCGGGCAGAGAGGGCGGCACCAACAGCCGCACCACCCTCCCCTGCCTACGGTCATGGAGAGGGGTCCGGTCTCGAACGACGCCCCGAACCTGACCGCTCGGGCGGTGGTTCGCCTGACATCGCCGCGGCCTTCGGCTGATCGTGTGTTCCGGCCAAGAAACGCACGTGACCAGTACGAAGGCCGTGGTGGACGACTCTGCCTCAGCACTACGCCACCGTGAGGCGTTGGATGCCGCGTCGTGTTTCCGGGACCATTTCCATGCGTGCCTGACCGCCCGGTGTGACGAACTGTCGGAACTCGCGGACGCCCTGCCGTGCGCCGACCGCCCGGTGAGCTCGCCGGCTGATCTGACGCTGTCGGTCCAACACTGCCGAGGGCGCGGCGCTCCGTACGACGACCTCGGCAGCTGCCGCATCGATGCCGGACGGCGCCGGGGTGACCGTCGCACAGCGCCCCTCGACCCTGACCTTGCCGCCCGGAATGATCCCTCTCCCTCAGCGCGCTGCGTACACGGCTTCGAAGGCGAAGCCGTTGAGCCTGACGGGCTGGGCGAGGGTGGAGCCGTTCTCCTCGACCACGGTCGTGGCCACACCCGATGTGAGCGACCGACCGCCACCCGTTGTGTGGGCGCTGATCTCGCCGAAGTAGACGACCCCGAAGCGGGCCAGTGGCTCGAATGGTTGGCCGAAGGCCCCGCGGCCGACGCCCGCGTCGGTGGTGACGGCAGGGAAACCCGGTGTCGACTGCGAAGTTCATCGTCTGCGATCGGGTCTCGCCGGCGAGGAAGTAGTGCGCCGTTCCGGGTGAATTGATGTCAAGGCACAGAGAGCCGCTGATGACGTCGCCCGGCCCGACCGGCAGGTTGATCTGACCGATGCCTTGTGCTCAGACATGGCTGGTGACGTTCTACGGTACGGATCACATGCCGAACCGAGATGGTGTGGAGCGCGGCACGGTGCGGTGGACGGTCGTCTCGCTCGGCACCCACCAAGTGTCGTGTGCCGAGCGTTCCTGCTGCGCTCGCCGCTCGCCGCCGGTTGGCCGGTCCGCGACGCTGGACGGTCGGACAGCCGCCTCCAGGAACCAGCTCCACAAGCAGGGTGAACGGTCTCCTCCGTGCGCCGGACCGCAACTCGGGCAGCTGTGACGGTGATCGCCCCGAGGGCGTGCCGAAGCCCTGATCAGTTGCCGTTGCGGAGCGATAGCATTGCCGCGCCGGGGCCAGGGGGCCACCAGGAAGGCCCGGTTCGGGGATGGACGATGTGAAGGGCGGGTCCGGGCATGGCGACGTCACCGGGAGCCGGTCAGGATCCGCAGGAGGGCCTGCGCGATCTTGAGGTGATGCTGGATGCGATCACCGACCAGGCGATCATCAAGCTGGGGCTGGACGGCGTGGTGGTCCGCTGGAGCGGCACCGCCCAGGCCATGACCGGCTATACGCAGGACGAGATGATCGGCCGGTCGGTGGAGGTCCTGCACACCCCGGAGGACCGTGAGGCGGGGCTGGTCGGGCAGGAGCTGGACGCGGCCCGCCAGGACGGTCGGCGGACCTTCCAGGGCTGGCGGGTGCGCAGGAGCGGCGAGCGGTTCCTGGCGCAGGTCACGCTGGCACCGGTGTACGGCGAGGACGGGGTGGTGACCGGTTTCGTCAAGACGCTCAAGGATGTCACGGAGGCCGCGCGGGCCGAGTCGCTGTTCCACGGTCTGCTGGAGTCGGCTCCCGACGCCATGCTGATCGTGGGTCAGGACGCGCGGATCGTCCTGGTCAACCGGCGTACGGAGGCGCTGTTCGGCTTCGAGCGGGACGAGTTGGTCGGCCGGGAGATCGAGGTGCTCGTGCCGGCCCGGTTCCGTGACCGTCATGTCGGCCACCGTAGCGGGTTCCTCGCCGACCCCCGGCCGCGGCCGATGGGCGCGGGTCTTGAGCTGTACGGGATGCGCCGGGACGGCACCGAGTTCCCGGTCGAGATCAGCCTGAGCCCGCTGGAGACAGCCGAGGGGCGGTTGGTGGCGGCCGCGATCCGGGACGTCACCGATCGCCGGGAGACCGAACAGCGGCTGCAGCGGCAGCGCGACGAGATCCTGGAGCTGTCCACACCGGTGATCCAGGTGTGGGACAAGGTGCTCGCGCTGCCGATCATCGGCACGCTGGACACGCTGCGGGCCACCCGGCTGACCGAGGGCCTGCTGGAGAAGATCGCCCGGACCCAGGCCGAGGTGGCGATCCTGGACATCAGCGGGGTGCCGACCATCGACACCCAGGTCGCTCAGCATTTGCTGAAGACGGTGCAGGCAGCCGCGCTGATGGGGACGGTGAGCATCATGAGCGGGGTGCGGCCCGAGACGGCCCAGTCCATGGTGCATCTGGGCATCGACATGGGGCGTCTGCGCTCCCGCAACACCCTTCAGGACGCACTCCAGTTGGCTCTGGCCGTACTCGCCGAGCGGGCCGGGACCGCGGCGACGGCCGCGCAGGCACTGAGGTCCGGAGGGTCGCGATGACCGAGGACGTCGTACCGGTCATGCGGATCGGTGACACGCTGCTCGTGGCGTTGCAGGGGGATCTGGACGACACCACGGTGATGGCGATCGAGGAGCAGCTCACCCGGGAGATCGCGGACACCTCCGCCTCAGGCATGCTCATCGACGTCAGCCGGCTGAGTGTGGTCGACACGTTCATCGCCCGGGTGCTGGCGAGGATCGTGGCGATGGTCCGGCTGCTGGGAGCGCAGGCGGCCGTGGTGGGGATCCAGCCGGCGGTGGCCATCACCCTGGTCGAACTGGGCGTGCCGATGGGGCACTTGGACACCGCGCTCAACGCCGAACAGGGACTGGCGCTGCTGGAGCGGCTGCGTCGCAACGACACCGGTACGGGCTGGCTGTGACGACACACACCGCCACGAACCGGGAGCCGGACGTCTTCGCCATCGCCCACGAGGCCGACCTGATCCGGGTGCGCAAGACGCTGCGCGCCGAGGCCGAGTCGGTGGGGCTGAACCTGGTGGACGCCACGAAGCTGATCACGGCGGGCAGCGAGCTGGCCCGTAACATCCTCAACTACGCCACCGGCCGGCGCGGTCGGATCAGCGTGGAACAGGTCTACCGCTCCGGCCGCCGGGGGGTGCGGGCCACCTTCAGTGACGACGGGCCGGGGATCGAGGACATCGACGCGGCACTGACCGACGGCTTCAGCACCCGCGGCAGCATGGGGCTGGGCCTGCCGGGGGCGCGCCGGCTGGTGGACGACATGACCCTCACGTCCGACGCCGCTTCGGGTACCACCGTGGTGATAGTGAAGTGGCAGCGGTGAGAGTGCCGGAGGCGGGACGGTGCTGAGCCGGAGCGAGCACCAGCGGCACGCGGTCGGGGCAGAGGAGGACGTCGGCGCCCTGCGCCGGTCGGTCGCCCTGGTCGCGGCCCGGTCGGGGATGCGCGCGGGCGTGGCCGAGCTGGTCGCCACCGAGCTGGGCACCAACCTGCTCCGGCACGCGCACCCCGGCGGCTATGTGCTGGTCCGCGCGGCCGGGGACGGGATCGAGCTGCTGTCCGTCGACCGTGGCCCGGGGATGACGGGAATGGGCACGACGGTGACCTTGCCGCTGCCGGCTGTGCGCGGGGGCGGCCTGAACGCGGGGCTGAACGTCGTACGGCGCAACGCAGCCGAGTTCGACTGGTACTCCACGCGGCGCGGCACGGTCGTCTACGTGCGGCTGGGCAGTGCCCGGTCCGGTCCGGACGACGGGTGGCGGTTCGGCGGCGTCAACGTGCCCCTGGGCGGGGAGGGCGAGTCGGGGGATGCCTGGGCAGTTGCGCCCGGACGGCCGCTGGCCGCGCTGCTCGTCGACGGGCTCGGGCACGGTCCCGGCGCGGCCCTCGCGTCGCGGGCCGCCGTCGGCGCGTTCGAGCAGGAGTCGGTCACCGACCTGAACCGGTTCGTAGGGCGGGCGCACGAGACTATGCGCGCGACCCGGGGCGGCGTACTGGGCGCGTGCCTGATCGACACCGAGCGGGGCGAACTCGCCTACGTGGCCGTCGGCAACATCGGCGGCCGGGTCTTCAACGGCACCCGGTCCCAGCATCTGCTGGACCATCCCGGGACGATCGGTACCCGTCTGCCGCTGCCCACCGTCCGTCTTCAACACGCCCCGTGGCAGCCCGGATCGACCCTCATTCTGGTGTCCGACGGGATCCGCTCGGCCTGGAGCCTGGAGGACCATCCGCGCTTGCTGGAGCACCATCCGTCGGTCGTGGCCGCGGTAATCGAACGGGAGTATGCACGTCCCACCGACGACGCTACTGTGCTCGTGGTTCGGCATAGTCCGGCGGTGGGATGATGAACGCGGTTCGCGTCAGGAGACGAAGGGCGGTCAGCCGTGGGGGACACACGCGGTTCCCGGTCCGCTGACAGTCCAGGTGAGGCCAACAGCGTGGCTGAGGTGGCCGACCGGCTGGCGGTGCTGGAGCGCCGCGCGCAGCTGGTGGACGAACTGAGCCAGGAACTGGACGACACCAACCGGGGCTTGATCGCCCTGCACACCGAGTTGGAGGCCACCCGGGCCGCCGAGGCCCGGCTCGCCGCCATCGTGGCCGCATCCGACGACGCCATGATCTCGGTGAGTACCGCACATGTCGTCCAGACCTGGAACCCGGGCGCGGAGCGGCTGTTCGGCCACACCGAGCAGCACATCCGCGGCAAGTCGATCGACACGATCGTGCCCGGGGCGGCCTTCGCCGCCTACCGGGCCGTGGTGGAGCAGATCCGTGCCCAGGGACATGCGGACTCCTACCAGAGCCGCTGGCTGTGCGCCGACGGCAGGGAGGTCGACGTGGCCGTCACCGTCTCGCCGATGCGTGACACCGACGGCGCCCTGATCGGCTTCACCACGGCAGCCCGGAACATCACCCATCAGCTCGCCGCCGCCCGCGCGGACCGTGAGGTGATGGCCGAACGCGACCGCATCGCCCGCGACCTGCACGACATGGTCATCCAGCGGGTCTTCGGCGCCGGCCTTGCGCTCCAGAGCGTCACCGCACGCATCACCCACCCCGACACCTCCTTCCGTATCCACAAGGTGATCGACGAACTCGACGCCACCATCCGGGAGTTGCGCGGCACCATCTTCGAACTGGGCCAGCCCGCCCAGAAGGCCGCCAGTCTCCGCGCCCAGGTCCTCGACGAGACCGGCACCGCACAGGACCGGCTCGGCTTCGCCCCCGCGGTCGAGTTCGACGGCCCCGTCGACGCCGCGCTGCCCGACACGACCGCCGCCCATCTGCTGGCCGCGCTGCGCGAGGCGTTGTCCAACGTCGCCCGCCACGCCCACGCCACCGCCGTCCGGGTCACCGTCCGGGCCGGAGACGAACTCCTCCTGGAGGTCACCGACAACGGCCGCGGCATCGACCCGGCGGTCACCCGCAGCAGCGGCCTGACGAACCTGCGCCGCCGCGCGGAGAAACTCGGCGGCACCTTCGAGGTCGCAGGCCACCCCGCAGGCGGCACCCGCCTGCGGTGGCGCATCCCTCTCACCGCCGCCAAGGACTCCTCTTTCTGACGGACACTGTCGTCGGCGACACCGCGTGGTGTGGCAGGAGGATCCGTGAGTTTTCCCCAGGCACATCGAGCTGCCGAGTGGTGGAGAGCTGTGGCGCCGGCTTGGCGCAAGAACCCGCCAGGAGCGCGGGGCCCGGCGAGTGGTTTGCCGGGGCAGAAAGCCACCCGCCGGGGCGCGTGGCTGCCGCTCGATCTTGAAGCCAGGGACCGGCGCCCGCTTCTCGCGGACCTCGATTGCGCGGTGCGCGGTACGAGACCGCTCCTCCGCGTCTTCCTTTGCCAGTCCCTGGCTTCACTTGCATTACATCACCGGCGGAAGTCGGCCGACAGGGCCGAACAGCCCCGTCCCATGGCCAAAGGGCTCATAGACCACGAGGTGAAACGCCCGGCGGCCGCAGGACTCGCACGGCGTTGAACCCGGCATCACCGCCGGCCGGGCAGGTGCCGGGCAGCGTGGGCAACCGTGCGGCGGCAGCCAGGCGTACGGCCTGCAACCGCCGGGAAAGCCACAGCGTCAGGGGTGCGGTCATGAGCTGCACGGGCATATGGCTCACGGCCGCTCGGCGGGTCCGGGATCCCGTCAGGGACCCACGTGTCCCGGACCGGGAGAGGCGGCCGGGCCGTCGTCGTGTTCACCACCGAACCGGCGTCCGGCACGGGCGCCGTCTCCAGCGACGGCCGAGGCCATGGCGGCGGGCGGCGGCTCAGGATCCGAACGGCAAGGGTGTCACACGCCGCGGTGAGGACGCCCATCACGCCGATCGCCGCGACCAGCAGAACAGCGCACCCCTCCCAGAACTCACCTGTGAGAGTCGAGCCCATGATCATTGCCCTCCGGATCGCCGCGTTGTCGCCGGTGCCAGTCAACTTCGCCGGACGCGGCAGCACATGAGCCGAGTGGCCCGGACCGCGGTCAGGAAATGGCCCTGGTCCGCGGGATTCCGGGCCCTGAAGGGACATCCGCGCGCGCCGAGGCGGTCTGCGGATGATCAGTCGGTGCGCGTCAAC
>Ga0307518_10003083_pt1 | contig 12057 bp, 19 predicted proteins | sample 25_EM_MG_FD_203889 | JGI IMG/M metagenome (GOLD analysis project Ga0307518, IMG submission 203889) | Populus trichocarpa ectomycorrhiza microbial communities from riparian zone in the Pacific Northwest, United States - 25_EM | ecosystem: Host-associated > Plants > Roots > Unclassified | place... | reverse complement strand
CTAGGCTATAGGAAGAGTCCAGACACCTGTCCCCTTTGTCTTCTATTGCTCCTGTACCCCAGGAGTATCCTGCATCTCTGTCTGCATCACCCTGTTGGTGTAGATCCCCTCTCCCCCTCCTCAGCATATCCTCTCTGGACACCGCAGAGGCAAACCACCACTTGCACATTTTTGTAGTCTTTTGTTGGTGTTGTGTTTGGGTTATTACTCTGACCCAAATCCACACTTTGACTCACACCGCCTGGCAGACATGGAAGTGGAGATGGAGGCAGAACAAGCTGTAGTGAAAAGTCAGTGCCTGTCTGTCCTCGTCCGCGAGTTAAATCCAAGAATGCTGGACCCACCTCAATGGAAGTTGCATCTGAGAAGGACAGGACCACGGCGGCTGAGGTAATGTACTGTTTTATACTAGTACAATCAATGGATCACTGATCAAATTGTGATAAAGTTTGGACAACTCACATCATTACGCACTAGTGTCCCAACTCCAGGGAAGACTCCACAGAATAGGTCATTGAAGGAACAGATCAATGCTGTGAAAGTGCAGCGTCAACTTGAGGGAACAAAGCAGCAGAGTGAGTTGTGTTTTGACCAGTCCACGTCTTCTGATGGCCTCATGCAATGCGCATGCAACATTGCAGCCGCACTGCAAATTGGGTAAGCCACACTCTCTCACGTTCTGACTATGTTGACACTCACTCAATCTACGCTGTTCTTCCATGACCTGGCGCTCAACACTAGGGCTAGGGATGTGCCCATTGGCGGGCACATTCTGAGGTGGAAAGCAGGTGTTACCACTGTGAAGTCACCTGCAATGTCTATGGCTGACACAACCTCCTCTGCTCGGCACCCCCCTCCCTCAATGCCCTCTTTCACTACCCATTCCTCAAGTGTGACTTCCTTTAGCGGCCGCCAGGAGCTGCAAGTCCCATCCAACATCCCAGAACAGGATGACCTATCAGACATGTTTAGTGATGATGTTGACGATGAAGATGAGCATGCACATACTGTTGGAAATCAAATGAGTGAACACGGAAAGAAGGTTGTTGTGGTAAGTGGATCTTTGTGTGTCAACAATATTACTTACCTGGTTGCTAGGTCTGTTCTGCACCAATCGACAGTGACATTGAATTACTTGATGAGACCCTGCTCACCAGCCCACATGTGGAAAGCACCAGCGCCCCAGGCTCCAGCACAGGGAAGCAAAAAATTGACGAATATGAATTTGACAGTGGGCCCGAGGAACTCGACACTGTGAAGGAGACCCACACTCTGCTACACAAGGAGAGTGGGACGCTGCGAACAACTGCCTCTGTAAGTCCATTTATTTGGATCTGGTTTTGTACAAACTAATGAGAACTGATACAGACAACAGTTGGAATCGTATGTGAACCTCAGCCATTGCCAAAGAAAGTCAAGATTGAGGTAACCAGGCACGTGACAGTACTGCCTCCAGATCTTAGTATGTTCAGTGCTTCCAATGCTTTGATGAATGTCACTTATGCTACTGCAGAGCTCCAGTATGATGCAGATGGCTATATTATCGAAACCATAAAGAAGAAATATACCATCAAGGATCTCCCTGTTCCGTCCAATGATAGTAGGTGGTCCCGCAGGCTGGTTGGCACGATCACACTCTGGGCTGGCACCCAACCTAATGTCTGGGCTATACCTGAAGAATCGCTTGTTGTCGTGATGCAGATTGTGTGGGACGTTGTGTTCCCTCATGTCAAGTACAGGGTCACTGCAGACAGCTCGGTAATAGGAATTGTAAGTTCCGGATTCAATATCTGATCACGAATGATGTTAACTACGTGCTCCAAGATCCAACAGCACCTTGATGAGTGGCACAGTGGAATAGGCTCCACTGCCATCTGCATCATGATAGATTTTTTTTCCAAGTTAGACGATGATGTGGATGTTTCCACTATGGCCACAAAGCTATTCAAGGACTTCACTTTCCTTTGTGAAAACGCTGACGAGCCCTCTTCTGAAGGAATGTTCCGGTCTGCTTTTCTTGTTGAATTACTCGGTACCACCCATCTCAATGACATTGTGGGCTATGTCGATATTCATCAGTGGGATATGAAGGATCTTGCGGCTGGAAAGGACATGGCAGGTGTTCTTGGTATGGCAAATGCAGCGGTGAGTTGCTATACTGTTCCCCTTCAGTAATTAATTTGCTTTGTTCCGGAAGTTGGAGCATGCCATCAAGTACATCATGGACGGAACTATTGATATTGATGATGTTCTTACATCCATGGCGGAGGCTGGGGACAGCAAGATCAGATTCAAGCTTCCTAAAGTTCTCAATAGAGCAACTGGGAAGAACACATCCACGTCCTTCAACTTTTCGTGGCCAAACTGGGGCGTTGACTCGTTGGCATACAGGGACTTGATTACCAAACGAGGTCCTACTTGGCTTCATGACACAGTTAAAGCTGCCCAATGTGCTCGCAAGCTCCAGATTGCAGCAAGTAGCAGTGCTGTCACAGCCTGTGATCCCATGGAGGCTGTGAATCCTTGAGGTTTCCTTTGTAAGTAGCTCATTTTTGGTTGTTCACCCAGTTTACATCCTTTGTTTCCAGGAATTTTTGCAAATGTTATACCTACCGTATCCCATCATTATCACCTACTTTTTTCATTCTGTGGTAGGGTCCCTGCGAATGGTAATGGACTCAAACTGATGTGTTTACTACAGATTCTCATACCATGTCCTCTGGCTGCTTGTTTACCAATTGTTGCACTTGGTCTTTTCTGTGAACATATTCTAGCTGTCGTCGCTGATTGCTACTATTCCCACTCGTCACTTCCATATGGAGCCCCGCTGTCATTGATTACCATTCCATTGCCCACTCATCAGTTCTGCATGGAGCCCTACCATCGCCAATTACCATTTCCTGCTTTTTGTTGCTTTTATGTGCATCTTACAGTCACTTTTCTATTTACTTAATTGTCTGGATATGTGTAATTGAACTGCTTTTTTGGCTTATTTGACTGGTGAATGAAATGATAACAAAGCACTACAAGAGCAGAAAGATGGAAGAAAGTTTGAAATAAGTTTGAAATAAGCTCAGATAAGAAAATGAGTGGTCTGGATTCAACTTATTGTGAAGCTGACTTATTTGAGCTTATTTGATGCATTTAAGTTGAATAAGGATTAAATAAGCAACATGTCAAATTCCTGATGTATAAATTTTGGTTGGTCCAAATTTTGCCAGGGGGCGTGGGAACTTCTAATTAGGAAAGTAACCCCTGGAAATTACTATTTATGGTTATTGGCCACCCCTTTCCACTGCATTTGCAACACTTTCAGTGATGTGTTGATGCAACTTGTACTTCCTCGAGCTGAAAGCCTGCACCTGAAACTGAGTGTCCCTAGCCCCTAATCCTGTCCTGTATGCCTCCATTCATCTTTTCATCCAATGTTCCCATTTCCAAATAGAATCCAACTCAACTGAGGCCAAAGATTGTCTTGGAGTGTCATGAATGTGCAGTCACAGTTCTTGCGCAGGTATTGTTTTATGGTGCCTCAAAAGTATTCAATAAAATTTAGCTCACAGTGGAACTTTGGGAGGAAGATACACATGTGGCCAGCTGACTCGACAACTTCCTGGATGAGGGGATTTCTGTCCTTTAAAGTCCAGCTGATTATCAAGTATTTGTTTGGCACAGCAGTTGTCAGATGTGCAATTATCCTTGCACCACATGCAGAGACTGTCTTTCCACAGGCCTCGTTCCATAAGGACATGCCTTATACCCTTTGGCATATCAGGAAACTCAGGGTGATCTTTTGGAAAGACCATTTGGTGTGAAACCTTTTCCCCATGGCACATGAACCAGCCATCTCGCAAGCAGGCTTGCTTTCTGTTAAATATGGGTCGTGTGACCTCAGGGCTAACTAAACCCCCTGTTGCTTAGGCAGTGCACAATTACAGGAAAATATGACCAAGCCGGGATTTGAACCCAGGACCTCCTGGCATATACCCAAGTGCTCTAACCACTGAGCTACCGGGCCGCAGGTACTCTAGGGCACTTCCAGGATTAGTGCAGAACATACACTTTTCCAACACCCTCCCTTGATCTGGCACTAATGCACTATCCACTAGGAGGCAGCACTGCCACTATCAGTGTGCTCTAGACTGTGTGAAGATGGCCATTCCCTATTGTAGGATATGCAACCAGAGGCTGATCTTTTCCAATGTGTCACTGTTGACATGGCAACGGCATGCAATGAAGTGACAAAGGTTACGAGGTACAGTGGATGGCTAAAGACGAGTACAATCAGATGAAGCTAAGTAGGATAGTTAGTATAGTGCTCATAGTGAATAATAAATATGGGTCTCACCTCAGCTTCGGAGATGAAGGCTGAGGTGCTTGGGTCAACACATGACAGACTAAATACTGGGCTCGGAGAGCTGTGCCGAAGGTACATGGCAAGGTACATGAATACTACAGTGTCGGAAGCACAGGAACAGCGCCTCTATGGGGACTTTGTACTTAAACATTTCAACGTAAAATAAAGTATTAGGACAGAAAGTAGCTAAAATAAGCTGTTCTAGACAGTTTGGTGTTGTTATTTGTTTCAATTTTTACTGGAAAAATCAACTTTTTTGGAGTGCTGCCACCTGCCATTGTCTTGACCTCTGTGATACAACCACAATCCGCCAGTTTTTTTGAACGTGCTGGCACTATATGGATGCATACAGGTATGTTACAGTTCATTCAGTGAAAAGGCTGACTGATCTTGCAATTCCAGGAAGGGATTGAATGTGAAAAAAGCTGCTCTTGCAGTCAAACAGATCTCATCGTCGCATCGGCAAGACAGCTGAAGTTCAAGCACTCATGAGTTGTGAGAAGAACAGAGGAAATGGACCTGGTTCTGACCTGTCGTTGTCTTCTCATCTTCCTGGGTGACATGTCGGAGGCCTTGGGGCTCATACAGAGGTGAAATACTTGTCTTGTTTCAATTTCTAACACTCAAATTTGAAAATCTTCAAATATAAAATTTCTGCCCAGCAAACATTATTCTACACATAGAAATAAGTAGATTGGCACTGTTTCCACTCTCGTTTATGTGAAATTGATGGCAGAGTAGAGGTTGCACATCAACGTTAGCCAAGGTGTCAAAAACCTGCTTCTGACACTGTAATCACAATCAGTCAACAAATAAAAGTGAAATAAGAGGTATATGGCTCGGGGCTGATCCAACCTTGACAACACATAACCGTGACAACACCAGATCATTGGATACTTCTGACACTTTCCACCTGGGTTCATGTTCATGTGTGATGTAAGCAGGGCATCTTGTGCATATGCAGAGTGTGTTGAGAAAGTAAGTGCTTGGTCATCAAGCATGTGACTTCTCAGGAGCCTTGACACATGATGTGTCTGTGCTCGTTCTCTTCCATATTGTTTAAATCACATGACTGGTTGTCAGAGAGTACCGACTAACCAGAGTCATATCACTTATCTATGACTAGGTCATGATAAGGAGATAATGTTCCTTCTGGAATGCTCTTATGGGTCGATCTAGACCATTTCTCTTATCTCTTACCTTACATATGACTCACTGTGGACTTCTTCGAGGTTCTACAAGCTTCCACAGAACTACTATGTTAGGAAGGTACTTATCTACCATCCGTTTATGGACTCTCAGAGACTCTCTACTTTACATGGTCTGTGCACAGCTCAGACATATAAATATCCTCTAGTCTCTTGATAGCAATAACGATAAGGATTCTACCAAGTTACATTCTATCCTCTGAAGTCTTTGTTTACAAGGACTTCTATCAAACCACCTTCAATTATATCACTCCAAGTTTGAACTGTCTACTTCAAGTGAGTTGAGACTTTGTTATCATTTGAGTAGAGCCCGCTGTGTGTTGTCCACTATCTCCATAGTGTGGACATTGCCTCCTGTTAGGATATGAGCCCCATCTAGGCAACCTCCTTGTCACATTGTTATTCTCGTCAGCCAATGAGAAGATGGATAGGAACGCCAAAGACCGGTTCACCTGGAGACTACTTCTTTGTGTCATGCAGTTCTTACTTGCTGGACGAGGCATGCAGGCTTTTCTGTACCCTCATCCTGTTATATCTGCAGAGTTATGCTTTGCAATGTTCTTGATCGCCTTCTTTACTTTAGTCGTGGAAATGAATCAGACTCCTGATTGATGTCAGTTCATAGTACAGGCTAGTACTGAAGATTGTCAGGGTCGTTGGACTGTTACCCTTGAGCAGGAGTGCTATATGCATTCTAATCAGGAACGGTCCAGGATAGAGACAGAAGTGCGAGAGAGATTAGGATTGGATAGACTGGCCACTTTGGCTGAAGTGTTGCAGAGGTATCAAGAGGATCATGCTGATCAGCTGATGTGGAGACATTGATGCGATCATGTTGACCCTCTCATTGCAGTAAATCCCTTAATGGGTGTGCAGGAACCACTTCCAAGGTATACTGCTGGGTTATCTCCAATGGAGAGTCATGTCCACGTTGTGGATAGTGATGGCATCCCTCTAGGGGGAAATCCACCAGAGTATGGTAACCTTGCTTTAGAACCAAGAAGTGGATGATCCCTCAGTGATATTGTTTCGTCATTGCCTTCCCCTGGTCATACTAGAGGCGAGTTTATAGGCTTGACTGACAATACCAACAGGCACTATCCAATCAGTTATCAGGTATTGACACCTTCCTCGCCCCCTCCTTCCTATATCGACTCTACCCATCAAGAACAAGATGTCGTTGTATACCTCCGTTCCCAGTCTGGAAACCATCTTAACCGAAGAAGCTCTGAATCAGCTCCTGGAACCAGTTCAAATGTCTCAACAGTGAGAAGAGTGGCTGTGACCACTCTTTCTAGGTCCAGCTTGGACTCACCACTTGCTCACCCCTTGTTCTGTTCCAACAACTAGAGGCAACCCTTCATCCAGCATGGGCTTGTACACCCCTACTCGCTCTGCTCAGGTTACTCCTGCTCTGGAGACTTTTATTCCAAAGCAGTACGAAAGGGAGCACTCTGTTCTTAGCACTGATTCTCAATTTGATCCTAATCATTTCCATGATCCTCTCTTGGATCCACACTACCTAGTGTTTCTTCTTCATTTGGTTTACCAGCAAGTTCAAAATCCAGATCCCAACTTCTCCTCTTGTATCGTCATTCCTGTGGAACGCATCATTTATGCTCCATGGTTTGAGCACCCAGATCCTATAGTCCATCTTGAGGACTATACTGTCCACTGTACAGTAAATGAGTTCTATATTCAGCCAACACCATTTCATATGGACCACCACGATTGTATTCTCGGTTTCAGTCCTACTGTTGCCAACCTTTTTCCCTCTGGCCAGGGTGACATATTCTCAATGTTTTTCCTCAAGGAAGACATCTGTTACCCTTGGCTATGGAGTGCAGGTCTTCATGTTGTGCAAAACAAGTCTCATTTTAGGCAAGCCTGGTTGAGAGGAGAGATAGATTATGGAAAGGAGTTTCCTGGAAAATTCTTCCGTGCCCTTTCTTATATCCAGCAAAAGTTTGCTAAATTTGTCATTGACATTTCAGATTATGTCATTAACCCAGTGGCAGCTAAAGTTGCTGTCTGCAACCAAACAGCGCTTGCTGCTCAGTTCGCCCTGGGTGTTGATGAACACAGCGATTGGATTCTTAGCCAAGATTTTTGGCATTATTTTATTGACACGCATGGTCCCAGTGTACCCCATGCCTCCTTCCTCTCCCATACCTTACGTCCGAGACACCTTTGAGTACATTTCTGCTATAAACTTTGATCCAAAGTTTCATCGTCACTTTGACTCTCGTTTTTTTCAGACCACTTTATTCTTTTGTACCAATACGAGTCCTGAAGATCAGGCTCAACTTCAACTTTCCTCATATATTCTGTTTGTACGAATACCTGTGGAGTTTCAAGTTGCCAGTTATGAAAAATATCCTTTTTCCTCTTGTGCACTTAAAACCTTGTCCTATTTTTCAAATAGTTTTGGGGAGATGATTGGAAATTCTATGAATTTGCCAAACCTGCATTACTTTTCTGAGCTGGACTTTGAAAGTGCAGAGGAAATGGATTGGCAATGTTTCCCAGGATATCGAGGAGTTGAATATTTGTCAAAAGAAGGTTGAAGAAAAGAGTATAGATGAGGTCGCACAAGTATGCAGAGATTTAAGAGGAGAGAAGAAAACAAGGACAGGTGACTGATGGGACTGTTACCACCATGTTGGAAATCTGGGACTCATAACGGAAAACACAGGATATGACAACCTCTACAATGGCTATGGATAAACCCTCAAAATAATGGTTCAGTTCCCAATGGAGAGAATATGTTTGCTGACCTATTTTGCTTTTTATCTTTGCTTTAGAATGTCTACAAAGGATCTTTCCACCTATGTCCTGATTTTCGATGGAACAAATTTCAAGGATTGGTATGACAAGTTGGAAGTGTTTGCAATTGTGATGAAATGTGAAGATCCTATGACTGAAGATCCTCCTGCTGTGGCTGCAGATCTTGCTGCCTTTCGAATTATACACCCACAAATGCGAGGCATGATACGCCTTCGCCTTGGAGCCACATATCAGTCTCACGTGGGAAATACTGCCAAGGTTACCTTGGCAACACTGAAGACTACCTTTGGTACCCCCAGGAAAGTTGGAGCTCTTGTAGAGATGTGTTCTTTGTTTCAGCACCACATGAAACCCAACTCTAATCCCATTCAAGAGGCTAATAACCTCATTCAGTGTGCGGCTCGGCTCTCTACTGCTGGTTTTGCCCTCACAGATGGCATGATTGCCATGGCCATACTTATGGTGTTACCTTCGGACTGGGAAACAACAGTTTTGACTCTTTGTTCTACACTCAACGATGCAGCTTTTACTGTGGCCACTATAACTGGTCACATTCATCATGAGTATATGTGTAGGCAGGCTACTTGAGGAAGGTCCACCATCTCTTTACAGGATCAAATTTCAGAGTGAACTTCCATTGCTGCTGAGTATCCAGGACCTTCTGGCGCCACTCTTGTGTTGCGCCTTACAAATGTCAAACCCACTGTCTGTCCTTCTTATCAGGGAGGAGGTAACCAAGGAGGAAAAGGCAAGCAACCTGTTTGCAATGGACAGTGCAACCAGTACCCATGCTGTGCCTTCCAGGGATGTCACCGGAATCATTTCCTGGCTGAGTTTTGTCCCATTGGTTGTCAACAGATTTTCTATGACCAAGGAGGCAAACAAATTTGCTGTCAACTGCAGGTCATCTCTCCTCCAACTGGAGGATTGAGTAACAACAATCGTGGATGATTTACTCATGGTCACGGAGGAAAACGAGGATGTGGAAAGGGCAAGGGTTGTGGAGGAAGCACTCACATTCATTTTGATGAGTCCCTCCAGTATTATGACGAACCAGACTTTCAGGAGTTTCAGGAATATGCAGCCATGATGGTAGATGAACCTACCACTTCAGGGATTGTGGAGGTTCCCGTATCTCCAACTGCTGAGTCACTTGACACTCAGTTGGATGAGTATAATGCGGAGAGACCTATGGCTCTGTATTCTGAAGAGGCTTGCAAGGCCATGTGGGCAGATGATTCCATGGGACCATTGAGTTTCGATGATATCATCGATACTTACGAGTCTGAGGTCTACCATGAGAATGCACTATTGTCCTGTGCATTAATTCCTTTATCCAGGATTCCAGAAGTTGACACACCCATCCTATTCTCCCATCCAGAAACTTCTGTTTCTCGGAACAGTTGGGAAGAGATAGAGGATGAGGACTTTGTACAATTAGTGATGAGAGACAATGTCCTCTGTCCTGATAGTTCATTGTGTTTTCAATTCTGGAATTGACATGGTCGTTACCCTTTCATGGACCATCATGGTCATGTTCTGTTGAATGAGATGAGCACTGATGTGTTCTATGTCAGTTGGACCAATGATGGTCATGACGAGTTTCAATGGAACTTTCATGTTCCCCACTCTCTAAGTGTTGCATGGACCTTTTTAGGTTTTCCTGCTGAGGTTCACTTTTATCAAGGAGAATGGTCTTGTGACCGTTGTGGAACAACACATCCAATATTTCATTTTCACACCTCTCCCGATAGTGAATCTGATGAGCAAATTCAATCCACCATGGATATTGCAAGAAGAAATAGATTCCCACCTCAACGTCCAACTATACCTATATCCTTGTTCCTGACAAATCAAGATGCTGAGTGTATTCTTTGTCATTCTTCATGCACCTCCACTCTCTGTCTTAATTGTGGAAGGAAACAAAAAGATGGAAGCATGCTGATTCTTTTGGATTCAGGCGTGTCACGACATTGTACTCCTCATTTTGAGGATTTTATTTCATACAAACCATATGCTGAGTCAAAATTCTCGACTACCACGGATAAGGACACCTATGTGGAAAAGCTCAGTCTTGGTACCATTCTTATGCTTCACCACAGCAAGATCATTCGACTACCAGATGTTGAGTATTGCCCATCTGTTGCTTGTCGTTTGATTTCTACTGGGCAGCTCGTTGGAAGAGGTTATTCCTTGAGCACCACTGCCTCTGGCACTAAGCTCTTTGCTCCTAATGGTGACTTATACTTGCGGTCAGACCCAATAGCAAGTGTAGGGCCTCTTCACTATGTCCGTGTACTTTTGCAGTGCATAGATGAAAAGGTACAAGTTATTAGTTCAAAGAAAGATGAGTATCTTCTTTGGAATCATTGTATGGGTCATCCCTCGAAGAATGCTGTTAAACATTTGCATAGTGCGACTAGGAACTTTAAAGCTGTTGCTGTTCCTACCGACCTAGCTCCTTGTTCTGGTTGTGCCGCCGGGAAGATGGCTGAGAAGTCTTTCACCATCTCTTATTCCCATGCCACAAAACCCCTGGAACTTGTCCATTCGGATCTTTGTGAGTTTCCAACCCTGTCCTACTATCATTGCCACTATGTGGCTACTTTTGTTGACAATTTCTCTGCCTTTGCATGTGTTTATCCCCTTGCTGTGAAATCTGATACCTTTCGTGTCTTTCAGGAGTTCAAGACCTGGGCTGAGACTTCGCTCGGTGCAAAACTCCTTCAATTGCATTCGGATTGTGGGGGAGAATTTAGGACGAATGAGTTTTCTGCATTCATGTGCCAGTTGGGCATAGAGCAGCAGTTTTCTTTGCCTGATACTCCTCAGCAGAATGGTCGTGCAGAACATTTCAATAGGACTATGGTTGAGAAGGAAGAAGCTATGTGACACTCCGCTTGTCTTCCTCCAAATCTATGGCAACATGCTCTGGAGACTTCCATCCATGTTTATAACTGCTGTGCGTCTAAGTGAGGGAAGAGGTCAGAACAACCAACAACCAACACCCAATGACAACAATAAATGAGTGGTGGTCTTCCTCTGCGGTTCTGGTATATGATCTCCACAGGGGGATGTGCTGCAAGCCTTCAGGTAAGGTGCAGGAGGGAAGGGAAGGGCTTCTGATGGGGAAGGAATGCGATTGATGATGGTATTGACTCCTCTTCAGCCTACCACAGTGGTTAGGAAGAGTCCTGGGGTTGAGCAGGGATGATGGAACAACAATAGGGGTGTAACAGCAGTGATGGAGCAGAGGGGAAGCAAGGGGACAGTTCCTGCTTCAAGAATGCGATGGACAATGATGGGATAGAGTGGACAGAGATGCTAGACTGCGCTTGAGCCTAGAGAACTGATCAGATACAATATATATCTGACAAACAACAATAGTGGAGCTTTAGGCCAGCACTGGGTGACCTACAAGTCCAAAGACAGAGATAGAGCTTATAGAGAGTGAGGGAGAGTGAATGTGGTCGCTTTATTGAGTGGGAAGCAGACTCTTCCTTGCAGCCTTTGGCTGCTGGTATTTATACAGGAGGGGCTGTGGCCCTGTAAGCACAAATGACTAAGTGCTTGGTAAGAGATTGGTAAGAAATTGGTAAGCAATTGATAAGCAGTGTAATCAGGCTGAGTCATCGATGGGGAGAGCCTGAACAAGCTGCTGAGCCAAGGGAATGAGCAAAAACATAGGTAAAAAGGGGTGCACAA
>Ga0307518_10003081_pt1 | contig 12059 bp, 16 predicted proteins | sample 25_EM_MG_FD_203889 | JGI IMG/M metagenome (GOLD analysis project Ga0307518, IMG submission 203889) | Populus trichocarpa ectomycorrhiza microbial communities from riparian zone in the Pacific Northwest, United States - 25_EM | ecosystem: Host-associated > Plants > Roots > Unclassified | place... | reverse complement strand
TCTGTAGATCACTCGGTGCGTTTTTCTACCAGGAAATATCACCTCATCGATATGTTCGGAGTTGTGTCCCCATCAGAGTCCGGTGATCTACCAATTCAAGATGTGGCACCAGACTTGGCCAACTCCCTGAGCTGGTGAAGCAAATGTCAGCGAGAGCACTTCATATGATCAAGAGTGTTTTGGGCTGGTCATATTGGCCAATCGTCCACGCCGCATTTCACATCTCCAGCACCCAGGTACGTGTTCGCACTATCACTATTGCTCATCCTCACCGTTTCAGTGCCGTTCAACACGCTCGGGGCATCCGTCTGTCCCCTCGACGCATCTACCTGGCCCTGCGACCCATCATTTCGGTTTCCAACGCCATTCACGTTACCTGCACGCCAACGCATGCCTCAAAGATGTACACGCACGCACGCATCGTCATCGCCGTCATCTGGCTCCATTGACGCGATTACGAGTGCGTCTCACTCGTTCTGAGTGTCCATGCGCTCGACTCCACTGTCTGGATTGTCGTCTGCTGTGTCTAACATCTTCGGCATTGAGGGTCTGGATGTAGTCAAATGGGAATCGTTCGTCGGTCAGCTCAGTGGTGAGATATTCCAGTGTTTCGAGAGTAGCATTTTGGAGATTTTCAACGTCTGTGGACCCGACCATCGAAGGTGTGCGACGTCCGTCGACAATGTCTTGAGCTTAGCATTAGTATATGTGATTCATTTGGTATTTTTTCAGATTTCAAACTCAGTTTTACCAAGCTTGACACCAAGTACTACCACTTCATAGACAGTCTGGTCACCAGACTAGCTGACCAAGTCTGTCACTGACTGCTCGTCCGCTCCCTACCCTAGGCCTCCCTACTAGCATCGGGAAGTTGAGTCTGTCCATCATTGTGTTTGTGCACCTATCTTTTCTGTCCTGCCTGCTGTCTCTGACCTGTTCCTTGTGCCACTGCAATTAGATGATGACAAAAAGACTGTCACAGACCGCCGGAATGGTGATGTCTGAGGACGCGAGGTATGGTCACTGCTACGACCACGACACAACTATGCAGTCAGAGACGATGCGCAGGTGATTTCGACGACGAAATGCACTGCTGGCTGGCGCCCACCGGCTGCTGCACATCCACCAACGACGATTGTGAAGCAGGACATGACACAGGAGATGGTAGCGCGACAGCATGTATTTTTGACAACCAATCACACAGCTACAATAATATCGGTGATCCCATTCCTCGTATGATCATTACGCATATGCTCACAGTGTCCTCAAAGCACTCGAGCACTACACCTCCAAGCTTCTTCATTTGAAGATTTAACATGCGTTCTCACGTTCAGATTCAGAGAGGCACTCACCTTCGTATGTGCCCTCAGTCTCAGCCGTGCAGGATGTGAGTTAGAAGATGTCAATATGACACTGCCTTCGCCCAGACCACGAAGGTCGTAAAGGGGAACGAGAACACTCGACGGGATTCCCCTATCCCACGCTTCGAATTGCAGGTGCCCAAGACCCAGCAGGTGAGCTATAACTTCGCCACCCCATGGATGCTTGCTAATAGTTACCTTCAAGACTCCTCTCCAGCAGATCCCTTTTCACTTATTCCTTGCAACTCTCCTTTTACTACAAGTATGTTGGTATTGAGTGTTTGTGCACTCTTGTTGTGCTTATGGATGCCTTTTTTTAGTGATTACTTCATCTCCTTCCTTTCATGGATCATCACATGATTTGTGGCTTGTGTTTTCCTTTGTTTCTCCTTGTTTTCTTTGTTTGTATAGTTGAAATTTTCGTGCCCAGAGTCTCTTCTCTTCAGTCTCTGACACTGGGCACAAGGTCTGTAATCTGTAGCTCTCCTCTTAATTTAGTCTCTGACACTGGGCACTAGTGTGCTCCATTGTGGTTTATTTGAACAAAGTAGACTTCCACCAGCGACTCCACCATGCAGTCAGCCCGATGACATTATCGGCCGATGGCCATCACCCGGCCACTACATAGCACCGTGTAGCTAACACTACGATGACTGCACCATCTCTGGCCAGCACGTTGATGTTAACGATGGCCACCATCACCACTGCAGCCAGTGGCACACCGCTATGACAACCACCACGATCTTCTGACTGACTCCCTACGTGCAGTATGTTGTCATTGGACTTCACCTGACGAACGGTGGTGCAAAGAGGTACCATCTCTCTGCCCCGTTCCCGTCGTACCGCCAGGCTTGGTTTCACACTACACATCCACTTTGCTGGATGTTTCTATTTATTTCCCTCTTGCATGTATCGTAGGACTCAGGGTGGCATGGGAGTCGCATCCCCTTGCTGTTGATGGCAATGCTGGCCAACAGTGGATCCATATGTGCTGACATTCCGTAGATCTGAGTCTGAATGAGGCGTAAGGCACATTAGTGGAACATCGTGGTTGGTACTTCAGTCACTGTAGTCGAAGCCAGTCGGCATTTCCCGAGTAGGAAATCCTTGCCAGGTGGGACATCTAGGCGCACTGCCTTTGTCCATCATTGGAGGGAAGATTCAGCAACTTCGACTATGCACCTGCAAAGTTATAGGCTGTGGGTCAAAACAGCATTGGTCCCCCTCCCGCTTGGAGTTTACTCCTGGTCAATGGATCCCCAAAGCGATGTGTGCTCGCCATCGCTATATCGACAAGTCAGCTCATTACCTGGAAGGCTCCACCAATGAATCTGAAGGACTCAGCGAGACATCTATAGGCGATTCTAGTTCCCCTGACGACACCTGGACTCCGGATCGGGATGATCTACCCTCTCCCCCGACCAACATGGATAATCGTTCTGGTGATGCTGCAATGCTACAGGTGAAGGAAGAGACCATTGCTGTGGAAGAAACATTGCACGATCTTGTGCACTTATGTTCTGCGGTTACTCAGCGAACTATGTCCTTTTCCTCCGACCTGAATTTGATCTTTTCTCAGGATCGTCTCGCCGAGGGCTCCACTTATGAACTTTTTTCCTCTATCCCAAGTGGACCGAATATAGGCCACAGACGCCTTCGTGGGGATGCACCTGAAAATGCAGCCATCATATCTCACGAGCACACACTTTTCGACGTCTTTATAAGTCTAAAGCATCTCGCTAAACACCCTTCCGGACATCTGATATGATGCAGACAAGATGTATCTAGTTGGCGTTATCCCAGGTCCTAAAAAGCCATCGCTCGAGCAGATCAACAACTTTTTAAGGGTTCTTGTCGATGAACTTCTCGAGTTCTGGAAGCCCAGTGTCTTCTTTTCGCGAACAGCCCGACATAGACATGGAAGGCTCGTCTCACTTGCGGTGATCCCTTTAGTTTGTGATGTCCTTGGTGCCCGCCAAGTCGGTGGATTTCTGAGTCACGCTGCTACATTGTTTTGTTCTTTCTGCCTCCTACCTGCTGATATGATTGAGAATCTTGATATATCTTCTTGGCCCACGCGTACCTCACAGGAACACAGAGCACATGCAAATAAGTGGCGTCTGGCGAAGACGAGCGACGAGCGGGAACACATAGCCAAAACACATGGCGTGCGATTTTCAGAGCTGCTGAGACTACCTTACTGGGATGCCGTCCGGTTCACGATATTGGACTCTATGCACGCGCACTTCCTTCATGCTCTTCCGCAACACATTCAATACATATGGGGGATAAGCCCCACAGCCTCGGCTGGCGACGGCAACAACTCTCCCACCGTGAAGCCACCTCTCAAGCCATCCTCTGCTGAACTCTGCAAAGGCATCAAGGCTTTACTCAAAGAGCATTCAAGTGACCGACCCGCAGAAATCGTCTCTCGAAGTTGCACTCGACCAGTGCTGTGGCATCTGTGTCGTGAGTTTAACCTAAGGAGGGCCGGTACATCAGTTATGCTCGCTCGAGCATTGCTAGAATGGGTAAGCTATGTCTTGATATTTGTTCTCATCGGTTGAAGAGCATTGTCAGCTCCAGGAGGGCAAGAATCGGGAAAGGGCACTTTCATTCTCTGATACCCTCTTGCATGTAAGTCGATCACCTCGATATGGTATTTTGGGTTGCATGACATGCCAGCAGACAGACGTTGAGGACACATGTTCTCGTGCAAATGAGGGTAAACGGCCCCGTCGGACCCAGCATGAACCCCCTACAGAGGGTGAACTGGAGCATGCACGGACTAGGCTCAAAACGGCAAAAACAACTAAGGCCTTAGCCAATAATATCTGGGTGCCAACACTCGTGGCTCTTTGCCATGAGTTGAAGATTCCTATCGATGATCCAAAACGGCCAGGAAAGAAGATAGGTCTTGTTGAACTTATTGGGAAATGGGTAAGAACCTCGTGCTTTTCCTCGACCATTGCTGATTGTAATCCAATAGCACATCGAGCACGGGCTCGCAGACACGGAAGGTAACCTAATTGAGCAACTTGCAGAGCCCACTGCAGTTGACTCCCATGAAACACCCGTCGTGCTTGGGTGTGCAGTACTCGCAGAAGTATGGAAAGACCAGGGACGACTAGTCCTTCCGTCCTTTGTTTTTCCAGCACCCACCACCCTTGGTAATGAGAAAAGAAAGCTCTCTGCAGACCAGTGGCGATCAGCTGGTATGATCCATCTTGTCATCACCCTAATCCAAATCTGGGGCCGCTCGGAGGGTAGACAACGCCAGATGCTTAACAATTACATGCATCTCGTTACAGCGATTTATATAGCTAACCTCCGTTCCACTTCTGGAGAGTTGGCAAGTAACTATACTGATCATTTCAAGCGCTATCTTTTGGGGGTCTTAGATCTATATAAAGAGGCGAAATTGCAGTCAGTCCACCATGCATGTCTCCATTTTGAGCAGTTGTTAGTTGGGCTAGGACCTGTTCATTCATGGAGGGTTTGGGCTTTCGAACGTTTCAACTACAAGCTCCAGAGGACAAAAACAAATATGCGTTTTGGTGTGTATTTACTAAGTGTTCACGCAACAGTTGCTGACTGTGCTCAGGTGAACTTGAGCTGACATTCATGAATGACGCGTGCCGTGCAGCCAACCTTCAGATGTTGCTAAATAGCTCACGCATTCCGCCGTCCATGAAAGAACTTTGGCCAACATTCCAACAAGTGTTCAAATCCAGCATGCGAGGCACACGCCTCAGTGATGCATATGCTCCAAGAACGCCCACTGAAATGAAGGTCATCCCTGCAAATCCAATGTCTCGAGGTCGCCTAAAAACAGTATGCAAGGCATACTTGCCTTTAGCCATGGAACACACGCATGCTCAATCGCCAGAAGGCAAGTAATCAAATTTTTACTCTGCGACCAGCAACCTCATACTAGTTCTAGTGATTCGCTGGTGCAAAGTATTATATATGGGGGGTATGACCTTTCAGCCAGCTGCTAGATCGCAACGCAATTCACATGCAATGGTTCAACTGCCTGGGGCGCACCACAACACCCAATTCCCTGCCCAGATACTTGGACTATTCATCTTCACTACAACGGAAGATGTATTTGGAGTCATTTCTCGCTACGTCTCTCTCAACGATACAGATGCCAAGTGTGACCCTTACCCCCAGTTCGGCGCAGTTGCTGGTCAACTGTATTATGATGCAGTTGAACCGCCGTTCGTCGTCCATGCATCCAATTTTATAACGCTATTTGCCATGACCCCAATGCAACTGGATTATATATCAAAACCTGTTATCCACGTCCTACCGCTCTACAAGGTACTATTCTCTTCTTTCACTCAACTATTGATGGAAGATTGACAGCCACCTCTCTAGGACATATACTGCCAGCAGGAGACTTTTCATGACATAGAAGATCATCATGACAAACCCTGAAATGACCCAGACCCACGAGGCTACTGGGTTCGCACTTTCTAGAACTCTCACTAGTCCTCCGAGATGCCACAACAACCATCATATTGTATCTTGGTTTTAAATGTTTGCTTTGTAGTATTTTCGTGACAAAGCCTGGAATCCTTTCAGTTATCCCCCGAGATGTCACGACGGCCACCATACTTCTTTGATTTTAGAACTTAGCCACATGAATCCGGGTCTTCTTCTCTCAGATCAAACCTTCGGAATAAAATAAATAAAGATATGGCTATTACAGAACCGATGGCGACCACCTGTCACGAATGACCCTGAAATGTTCAAATAGACAGATTGGGCACGAGTACATATCGCATGGTGCGATAATGATGCCCGGACGAACGCTGAGGGGTTCAGAGTGAACGTGGGGAATGAGCAGAGTTGGTGACATGACATGGGGCAGCAAACTTGATTGGGGGAGCACACAAAGTGTACACACCAATGAGAGCCATCTGAGTCAATTACATGATCTATGAACTCGTATGTCACCTGTAGAAGTGCCTTAGCCCAATAGAGCGTCTTGGCTTCGCAATGGAGTTTTGAGAGTTCACCCAGTGACAAGCGTACTATGATTCGGCGCTTTAGTTGGTGACCGATGATCAGGAGGACATGCCAGGATAGGATTCCACAAATTGTGCGATACTTAGGATTATCCAAGATCTTGAAAGTGGTTGTTTGCATGGGGATATGATAAATTGGATGGGCTGGAACGAGACCGATAACACTACAAATCCCAAAGGGCGATACCGACATCCGTTCTGACGTTCCACCAGACTTTAGCGCTTCCCTCAGATGAGCCCAACTAGGGGATACAAATGGTACCACTGCAGTGATGACCTAGCGAAGGGCGGCGTAGTACTCGCGATGCAGCCACAGCCGAGCTTCAAGATCAGTGTCAAGCTGCAAAGTGACGAACGTCACGTAGAACATTAACCGTCTTGAACGAAGGGGGCCCATCTGCCAAAAAGAAACATGTTTACACGCACCACTGAGGGTGAAATTGGAGAGGCCAACTAGTTCGAAGTGACTCGACTTCGCTTCAGATACCAGCCTATCTGAAAGACTCCCCCAGTTACGTTACACCTCGAGTCGGTGAGCTCTCTGATTGGGTGAGACAAGTTGGCTCAGCTTGCACATCCCCCCGCTTGACTCGGTAAGTGTGCTCTTCACCCTGTAACCGCGAGTCGCGACTGCCACGGCTTCCCACCGTCTACCACCAGCCGCTTTGATGGTACAACTGCCACCACCATCGTCTCAGCACCACCACCACCATCCGTTTTGACATCGCCAGCCACCACCACCAGCACCCATTTCGACAGGGCCACCACCAGCCGTCTCCCTTCCAACACCACCATTTATCACCAATCTCGATGCCACTACCAGCCACCTCGATGCCCACCAGCTGTCTCAACCGGCAGCCACCTTTCCCTTCGATGCACAATGTGACAGCTGGATCTCCACCGCACGAACTTATCATCACTCCGACCACTTGAACAAAGACAATACCAATGACGCTAACCACCCATCTCGATGCCACTATCAGCCACCTCGGTGCCCACTGGCACCAGCTGTCTCGACCGCACAGCCACCTTTCATTTCGATATGCGATCATTCATCTCGAAACCCACCTGCATCTGTACATACTCCTACCCTACCATGTCTCCTGCTGCTTGGCCTATCCACAGGCGTCGTCGACGAACCCCGGGCGGCCAGCAGCTTGATGGCGATGATGAGGGAGGCGACTCGGGTCGTCGACAAACTTGGACAGCACCACCTTGGCATGATGACGAAGACAACCAACGTTGGTGACGATGACGACCACAACCACAACCACGACCTCGGCACAACAACAACAACAGCTCCAGGTACCACCAACAGCGATGCCCGCATGACAAGCCACTCCCACCACCTCTACTGCCGACATGCACGACACCCACACCAACAATCACTACATCTACATGAGAGTGCATTCCGTGTAGTAACTACATATATGTAATAAATTTGGCCATTGCATCGCAAGTTCCTTTGTGCAAGTCGTTCCATCCAGGATTCCAGACGGCACACTGTGCAGAACTATGTACTAGCAGAGAACAACAGACTAGATAAAGTGAGCAAGGACATGTCACAAAAACAGTCCATGACAATGATTACAGGGTAAGGAAGGAAGGGGATGTCAGTATCTAGCATGCACACTGTATAGTAAATGTACTAGTACGTGTCTAAATGGATACTGGGAGGCTCCAGCTGCTAGCATATCCTGCAGTCTTTGACAACTCTGCTAAATGACCGAAATCAGTCTGACATAGTCACCATGACGTAGCTAAAAAGTGATAAGCAAACAGACCCAGCAACCGAGAGGCCCGAGACCTTACCTATCATCTTCAATATCCATGGGGGACAAGGTTTCACCGACACTGTTGATACATAAAAATACAAGTCTTCATGGAGAAAGAGTGCCTACCTATCCACTTCTTCAATATTGGCATCTGTGATGTCCATAGACAAAACATCCTCATTGACTGTAGCCTCTCTGATCTCCACATTATCAGTTGCTGAGTCGGCCGAATGCATGCTGTCCAAGTGAGTAAGCATGGTCCACAGCAATTTCCAGCAAAGGAGCACCCTACCTATCAAGGACAGCCCGTAGGAACATCACACAATCCTCAACATGGTTGGGTTTGCCTCGGAAGAATATTGCCTGCTGAGACAGGCTATAAAAATTTCGCGAAGATCGAAGAGTAAATACTTACAATTCTTTCTTGCGGGACAGGTTCACCAGCCTCCATTGCTCGTATCCTGTCAACAAGCCTCAATACTTATGGCAATGCCTATCGATGAGGAGACTTACAACTTCTTTTGTTCTTCGTGCAACGTCTGGACCATTTCCATGTAGTCCACGGTAGACTTGTATTTTATTCCGAAACCGACCACTTGCTGTGACTGGATCAGCAGTGCAAAGTAAGAAAGCAAGTACATTATACATACTGGACGTACACCATCCTGGATGGCTCTCCCCACATCAGAATCAAACTGTCAGTAATACTGAGCCATCACTTCAAAGGGTACATTGTTGGCCCCACTTACAGTAAATGGCTGAACACCCTTTAAAGTGACACGATTGCCAGGTAGAGGAGTGCAACTCGCAGAAGCGCGACAGTGCTCCAGGGGTCTGGACAGGGACAGTGGCGTGGAAAACAATTTAGGCTTCTGAGGAGAGCCACGGGAGGGTAGATTATAGGGCGAGTAGTGTGCACTGTGAGACCTGGTGGGCATTATGGGTGGCATTGGATACAGGTGTGAAAGACAGGGCTGCCAAACAGCATGTGTGGGTCCCTTATAAATCTCAGCCAGCCAGCCTTAACCGATGCAAGGTCACTACCTTTGTGCTTGAAAAAAAAAACCCCCTTTGTGAATATCTTTTCGGCGGCAGCACTTAATCAAGTCAATGCCAATAATCGCGGAGCAGGATATTGTTCAAATAAACCACAATGGAGCACACTAGTACCCAGTGTCAGAGACTAAATTAAGAGGAGAGCTACAGAATACAGACCTAGTACCCAGTGTCAGAGACTGAAGAGAAGAGACTCTGGGCACGAAAATTTCAACTATACAAACACAGCAAACAAAGAGAAACAAAGGAAAACACCAGCCACAAATCATGTGATGATCCATGAAAGGAAGGAGATGAAGTAATCACTAAATAAGGCGTCCATAAGCACAACAAGAGTGCACAAACACTCAATACCAACAGTTGCCACCATGCATCATCCAGGGACAATCTTTTATAACCAGTGGACTAAACTCTGCCCTTAGTGTACTATTGACACCAGAGATGGAAAACCTACTAAGCATTTATGCACAGTAGTTGACAGGGAATATCTTCTCCAATGCCATGACATTGGTATTGGTTAGAGTGGAACCTTGGTTTTTGACCACAGGTAAAGTTCATATCATGGGTTGTTATAACACTATCCAGTGAGCAACAGCTGGGTGTAGCATGAGTGGGCTGACATGCATGTCACATTGACAGGCTGCTACAACATGGTCCCATGTGATACAAGTGAGCTGAAATAATTGTCCCCAAAGGTACCAGTGAGCCCATATGCCATCATCCCAAGTAGCACAAGTGGGCTGAAGCTTTGAGATGCCAATAGAATATGAATGGGCCCCTATTATACCATCCCATGTTACATAGGCAGGCTGCTATTACATCAACCTGTGTAATATGAGTGAGCCGAAATCACATTCACCTAAGGTATAGGTGAGCCCATATTCCATTATCCCGAGTAGCACGTGTGGGGTGACACATGGATGGGCCCCTATTATGTCATCACATCTGACATGGGTGGGCTGCTATTACATAGTCCTGTGTCATATGAGTGAGCCAAAATAACAAAGTCCCTAAGGTACAGAAGAGCCCATATTCCATCATCATGAGTAGCAAGAGTGGGCTGAGGGTTGATGGTCCCAATGTGATATGGGTGAGCCCATATATGATGCCACCATCCCATGTAGTACAGGTGGGCTTTGAATAGCCTGTCCCTTATCATGTATGTCAGCCAAAATAGCAATGTCCCCTGAATTGTGGGGGCCCATATACATTAAGGTTGTGTAGCATGAGTGAGCTTACATTATGATGTTCTCATGTGATATGGATGGGCTATTATTACCTGGTTCCGTGTGATATGGGTCAGCCCAGGTAGAACAGTCACTAGGGTATAGGTGAGCCCATATTTCATCATACCAAGTAGCACGGATGGGCTAGGATTTGATCTGTCCATGGAATATGGGTGAGCCCATGTAAAATTGCATCATCCCATGAGTCAAGGGTGGGCTATGAATCATTTGTGACCTGGAATACAGGTGAGCCAAAATACCACTGGAATGTAAATCAAAGCAGGGCCCATAATATCTAGCCCCATTGACATGGTAGGCTGACATATGGTGTTTCCCTCTAATGTGGATTGGCCAATAGATAACTGGCCGAGAGTGATGGATGGGCTGACAGAGTCTGGTACATGGGCATAAGGTGAGCCAAAGATGGCCACAGCAGGAGAATGCAGCTGACAGAAGCTGCGGTGTTACAGTAAATACAAAGTAGGATACCAGAAAAATGAGCCTGAAGCACAATTAAGACAATAATGATTTCCCTCCAAAGACCCACAGGACTTTATAGGGCATGTGTTCAGTGGTGGGTGAATAATGATAAGGAGAAATATGGATCATCAAAATATCAATAAGTTAGGTTAGACATGTCTGGAAACATAATAAGCAACCACGCAGCAGCCATGGCAACGTGCAATGTGATAAGCATAATCATTTCTAAAATTCCACTCCATGTGTATTTATTAATTCACTTAGGAAGAGATGTCAATAGTGAAATGCATCTGTTCTATAAACTCCTCTGCACCTTACAGTATGGTAGGCCTCAGCAACCTCTCCACACTATCAATCCTCATCCAATCTGCACACCTTGGAACATTTGCCCAATGGTGAATGTTATCCCTCATGTAGTAGGTCAAACAGTACCGGTTTCCTTCTACAGCATTTACCCTGTGCCTAAGAAGCCTCCCGGAGAATGCGACCGCGGTACCAGGCTTGTACACCAGCTCGATGCCAAGGGTAGGGATGGCCATGATACAGTCAGTGTATTCACCCACATTTACTATAATATCATACCAACTGGCACGGGATTGGGGATCACGGTGGAGGGGGGTGCACCGGTTCGCAATAACCGAAATATTGGTAAATGCGGTGGGCCAGAGGGATAAGGCCTGGTTCATGCCGAGGTCGTTTGTGGAAGACCAATCTTCCAATAAACTAATTCCTCGCATACCATCCTCATACAGCTGTGGATGCATGATTGATAATGCACCCGATATAATGGAGGTCGGCTGCACCATATCTTGCAACCACTGGAAACCTGCGGCTGTATTGAGGTCCGCGGAAATGGAAGCATTTTCATGCTGAATATGATATTATCAATTAATTCATGGCAGGAATGGTAAGCACACACGTAATGACCCATTTGATGTCTTGCAGGAGAAAGCTCCAAACAACCGGTCACACGGGTCTGTTCCGAATGAAAGTACCGCGGGTCATTGCGCCATGTCTGGCCAGTTATACTGGCGGACAGTTGTGTATGGAGTGGACCTAATGCCTGCGAAATATTTGTCTACAGGGATTATAGAAGATTATGAACAGAAGAGGTATTAAATCATA
>Ga0307518_10003080_pt1 | contig 12062 bp, 8 predicted proteins | sample 25_EM_MG_FD_203889 | JGI IMG/M metagenome (GOLD analysis project Ga0307518, IMG submission 203889) | Populus trichocarpa ectomycorrhiza microbial communities from riparian zone in the Pacific Northwest, United States - 25_EM | ecosystem: Host-associated > Plants > Roots > Unclassified | place... | reverse complement strand
TAACATCCTCTTCCAACTTCAATTTAAATTTTCAAAACAAAAAATCAAACATAATTTTAAATTGTTTTATATATTTTAAAGTTTTAATGAAGTTATTTTATCCTTATGTGTAAGTATTTATGTTTTACAAATTCAGGGATTTTTTAATTTTTTAAATGTATTAAACACCTGTTTTAATAGAGACATGGGTGACAAACTTTCAAGGCAACATCAAGATAGTTTATGATTTTTTTGAGTATCTGTTGAGGTGTAAAGCTTACATGATGTGCAAAACATAAATGATCGCATAATCATATGATAAGTAAAGGGAAAAAAGGTTGATTTTCTAATTATAGGTAACCAAGTGTGAGAGTACAATTAGCAATGAAAAAAGGTGGAAGAAATTCAAAAATTCAAAGCACATGCAACATGAATCTTGCGGTTGTTCTGGGTAAGCTGAATCCTGATCATGCGTGGATTTATAAACTTTTGCACAAAAACTTCATGTTAATAGAATGAAAACTCTTGTCATTTATGATATGAAATTCTTTAAGCATTGTTCATTGTTCCTATTTTTTATTGTTTTCTATATATATCTGATAAGTATGATCTTGGATAATCTTCATTTCATACTTGTTGTTTTCTGTTAAGTGTGATCAATCTTCATTTCATAGAGTATAATTGATAAATATACTTTATTTTTTGAGTTTTTTGAGCTTTTATGTGCCTATTTTTAATTGTTCACAATAAATATATCTTATTTAATTTGCAGAATTGTCTTGATCTAGAACCCTTTGGTTTAAATTTGACCTAAAACCCTTCGATTGTTCGTACAGAAAATAGGTCTAATGAGATTCTTCCTATTGTTAGACACTTCTGGACATTGTGATCAAATAAATAGGACTTGATCAGTTGAAACACTTGTTTTTCTGGCAAGTAATTAGTAATTTCTCCTAAGCTGATGAACAATATATAACACTGTTTTTCTTCTTAATCTTCTATTAAACCAGCTGAAGTAAAAGGCATTGTTCATTGTATTATAATAATACCATAAGTCTAAGATAAGCATGGAGGTGAAAGCCTTTATAGCCAATCAAGTGGAGGAGATGATGAGAAAGACAGGCAATGACACTTGGCAGTGTGGCAACACCCTGTTCGAGGCATCAAAAAACGTGGCAGGCTATGGATTAAGGACTGATACGATGTTGCAGCTCACTAATGCAGTGATTCTGGTTTAGCCTTCGGAAACCATTTTGCTTCCTTCCTCTTTTTCTGCTCTGCAGATCACTGACATGCATGCTTCGAGGACGCCCTCAAATCTTTGCAAGGATTGTCAAACACCATGAAGTAATTTTAGTCTACTTTTAATGACGACGCAGGAGGAAATCCTGTCTTGGATTGTCGCCATTATGAATAACCTGCAAATCGGACAGTTCTTTCAGCAGTCCTATTTTATTTCGAGCTGCAGGCACTGTTCAACTTCAATTAACACCAGTGCATGTACAACTTCTGCTTCCATCACATTCTACAGATTTCAATTGCCACTTCTTTTCAACATATAAATAAAAGAGGAATAAGACCTTACCGCGCAATGCTAGCTGATGTATTCATGCATATGAAGCTAGCAAGGGCTCTCTTGAACCTTCACCATATTTGCTGCTATAATAGTAGTAGAGTGCTAATTGAACTATCCCCAAAATTGTTCCAATTCCATTTGGTACCTGCATTTTCCCAACAGAAACGTATGGATGAATAAATAAAGTGAACAGAATCTCCCTTTTCTATCTGACCTTCATGTTAAGTTTGCATTGATTTCTTAAGTGTTCTACCTGGAGAAACATGCTTACATAAAGGAAAGGATCAAACTTGAGCACTCCGTAAGTAGAGAAAGAGAGACTCGTCAAGAACGTTGAAAGGGAAAGATAGAATGGCATGTATTCAACACTCTGGGTTTTGATCACCAAATTCTGGCACCACAAACACGTACAAAAACCATGAGACAGAGTGCCGGGATTGAATCTGAATTGAGATTTACATGAGGGCTTCCTATGGACTTACAATTATAAAAAGGGGTGAAGCAAACATTGAAATGAGAGAAAAGACACTTAAATAACCAACAACCATCTGACGCAAATGAGTTTCCAAGAATCTCAGGCTCACAAATACTACCATGCCAAAGAACGCAAATACTGCAATGAGTAATGCTGACATCCTCAGCTGCAAGAATATTAGAAGAACATGAAGATGATCAAGCTCAAATAAACAAAAAAAAAGAGCAATAACTTTTGCGGAAATGACGAATTCAAGAAAAAGTTGGGAACAACTGTTACCTTCTTGGATTTATCAGCATAAATGATGAAGATGATTGCGTAGATTAACTGGAAAGCAGCCCCGATTGAATTTACAGTTGCAACCAATATAACTCCAGGCGTTACAAAAGGCATGCCATACCAGAGGCAGATCAAGCAATTCAATAGAGCGTATATGCAAGGCAATTCTGAGAACTGCTCAGTTGATTGGTTTCTGATAATTCTCCTACATGTTGGTCTGAAAGAGACAAGGTTTTTGTAAGTAAAAACTCTCCATTCCAATTCTTAACTCAGAGACGAGGGATTATAACTAGCTAGCTAGCTTCTTACATTGGCGACACAAATAACACAAAAGCAAAGAGGTTCCCTGAAATTAAGAAGCAGCTATTAGAATACTTGTAAATATCCTTTGATGAGTAAATGAGGCAACAGACAATTGATCATACAGTGAATTCAGAAATATTTCAGTGCATATTCAGAGGCCAAACAATTTAAGAGACCCTCCACATGAGGTAGTTATTGTTCATGACAATATTATATGTTTCCATCACCATTCTTGTATTTTCAGTCATTTTCTGAGTTCATCATGGAAATAAAGAAAATATTTTAGGCCATCCCTCCGCTATCTGGAACCACTATAGAGCAAAAAGCCTCAACAGATAATATCTCACAGTTCTCCTACAAAGACAAGTTTATTCTCTAATTTTTAATTATATGGTTCTACACCATCTTTAGGCAACATCTCAAAGACCATAAATGGCCACCAAGGGGAAGGAAATCACAAAAGGTTTTGGAAAGTTGACAAATCCATGTGCTTGACAAAGAACACATGAAAAGAATCATTCCGTTGGTTAATTTCTATTTAAGACAAACAAAGCTACAACTTGAACCGCTTATCATTAAAGTAGCACCATTATGAAACAACAGAAAAGGAAATAGATATGTTACCAGCAAGTCCAGCTGCATCACTGCAACCTGAAGACAACACAGTTGAGAGCATCTGTCAATCTCTTCAAACCTCAAACTGATATAAAACTCTCTCCCTCTCCCTCTCCCTCTCCCTCTCCCTCTCTACCTCTCTGTACCTTTGTAGCACAAGGAGACTTGTATTTATGTTGTCTTAATTCACTGTGTTAGAATATTCTAAATCGCTCAGGAGCAGATTCATATCAAACTGCTGATGCTTTTGTTCAAATACAAGACAAAAAATTGCAGAATCTTCTCTGCTAGACATGGACTTTTATTGTTCTTAGAAAGAGAACCTCATGTACATTAAGTAGAAAAATATCATCTGGTGGTCCATATAGACTGCAAGTGGGACTTATCACCTGGAAAAGATAATAAAATTATGAGGACATGCACATTTTGGATATATTTTTGTGAGTATTTGAGATGGAATTACACGTTTTATATATATTAATTACATCACAGTAACACTGTTGTGTAATATTCACACTCTCACAACATATTATGGATGTCACTGTTAATCCTACAGTTTTTTTTTCTTTTTAAATTTTGGTCATTTTTTTTTTTCAATCAGATTCTTCCGAGTTATATTATCATGATTTTATCAATCAAAGTTTTTTCTTACTTTACATGCTTTAACATACGCAAAGATCCAGAAATGTTTTGTCGATTTTGAAAAATATAACTTCTTTATTGTAATTAAAAACCAAATTAAAATAACAAAGACCAAAATAAATAAATAAAAAATAAAAAATAAAAAATTGTTTATCAATGTTTAAAAGGCGTGTAAAATTACTTTTTTGTCCCTGAAGTCTTAGTTTGCGCAATATTTGATCCTTGAAATTCATGTACTTAAGTTCCTGTCATATTCTTTATTTTTTTCACTTTTCAATCCCTAAATTTTAAGAGAGAGGAAGTAAAGTTGTTGAGAAAAGTTATCGGAGAGAAAGAGATGGTTATAATTTTGATCATGAAAAGGACTAATCTTGGTTTTAATAGGTTTGTTTGGGAGAGACTAGTTTCATGAAGGTGGCTTAGATTTTTTAACTCGCTAAAAAAGGTAGATTGAAGCTCGAGAAGGTTTTTTTTATTCAGTTTAATTTTGGCATTTTTGACTGATTGGAGGGAGTTTTTGGGTTAAAATGGGTTTGATAAGGTCCCTAGCATTTTTTTTTAGATGATTTCAGGTTAAAATAAGTTTAAATTTTGGCCATCAAAGGTGATCAAAATTGTCATCTACGTTTTTTTTTTTAAAAAAAAAAAAACTAGGTACACATTGGCTTGAAAGGTCGTCCACCTATTTTTGTTTTAAAAAAAAAGTTTAAACGTGTATGAGCCTGGCCTTCTAAGTCAGTGCACGCCTGAGCTTTTTGTTTTGATTTAAGTGCAACCAGTTGATGTGGGACAATAAACTAAAGAAAAATAAAACCAAAGAAAGAAAAAAAGAAAGAAGCCAAGAATTAAAAGCAGGAAAGAAAAATCTACGAAAAAAAGAGAGTTCAGATGAGGAAAAATCTATTATTTTATCAAATCATGAAAACTATATCACAAAATGAAAAGAAACATATAAATAGTATAACCTTAAAATATCTAACTATTGGGCTAGCTCATGAATTAAAATTTTCTAAAATAAATAACCCAAATACTTAAAACAAAAATAATGAAATAGGTCTAAGCCCAATCTCTCAACCAAAAAGTGATGGGCCGGGTCATCCTTCATCATCTTTACCCATATACTCATGTAATTTACAGTTTGGGTTTGGTGTCCCAACCAACTCTCCTGGGGTTGGAGAAACTCAGCTCTGACAAGTGTAGCTCTAAATAGCTTTAATAGTACTCTTAAAGATCTGAATCAATCTGTTGCAATGTATCTCTAATGATCCAAGTGCAATCTGAATTAGGTCGGCCCACCCAATAAACTAGAAACCATTAAACTTCACCTTCCCTGATAAAAACAACTTGTTCATCCAGAATAACATCAATATTATCCGTTTGTAATAATATCACGGTGAAAAGGGTAGAGGTTTTAATAGGATCATCAAAAGTAGGATTAAGTGGCATCTCAAATAGATCATTTGGAATAGGAAGTGATTTCTTATATGCAATTAGACTTTCAATGTTAAATGTAGAGCTAATTTCAAAATCAAGTGGTAAATCAAGAACATAAGCATTTGGACCAACCCGTTATCTCACTTTGAATGACCCAACAGTACGTGCCTACAATTTTTTATTAGTTCCCAAAGGATACCATTCAAGTCTAATACCTATCATACTATAGTCTCTAACATTAAATTCATTATGTCATTTATATAAATCAGCTTGAAGTTTATATTGCACATTACTTGAATGAATCTGCTTAGTGATCTCAACATGCAAATGACTCAGCTGACTCAGGCACCCTAGGATAAGGAGACATGGGAAGAAGGTCTAAAGGCTTTCTAGGCTTGTAACCATGTACAATTTCAATGGAACTCATGCCTATTGACATATTGATAGAGCTATTGTAGGCAAGTTGGGCTGTATGAAGAACTAAATCTCAATTCCTCTTATGATCATGCACTAGACATCTCAAAAAGTTGCTTAAACTCCTATTAACCGCTTCAGTTTTCTCATGAGTTTAGGGGTGGTAGGCACTAGAAAATTTCAACTTAATCCCCACAATATGCCAAAGGGTTTTCCATAGATAACTCATAAATCTAACATCCATAGTTGATACTATAGTTTGGGGAATACCATACAATTTGACAATCTTGTCAAAATATAGTTTCATAACTCTAGAAGCATCTATGGTCTTAGTGCAAAGGATAAAATGGGTCATCTTAGAGAAATTATCAACAACTACAAAGATAGAATCATGCTTCTTTGCAGTATGTGGAAGCTCAAGCATAAAATTTGTACTTACATCTTGCCAAGGGCAAATAGGAATAGGGAAAAGGGTATAAAAGCCAATGTTTTGTTTTCTATGCTTAAGTAGTTGATATGTTTGGCATTAACCTACCAACTTAGCTACATATATTTTTAAGCGATGCCAAAGAAAATGATGTCTCACCCCTTCAATGATTTTATTTCTTTCAAAGTGTATTGAAAGACCTCTAACATGAATCCCCTACACCAACAATATCAAGTACTGATGTCTTCAGGTTATAAAGTTTATTATCCCAAAACAAATACATTTCTTGAAGATAACAACCATCTACAACATGATTACTCTTATATCTCGATGTCATGTATATTTCTTCAACTTTTAGTAAGATTGATACTCTTGTTTAAGTCTCTCAAATCTAGTAACTTCAACACTTATTATGGATAACAATGTTACCCAACAACTCAAGGCATTTGCCGCCTTATTTTCCATTACAAGTTTATGTTTTAATACAAATGAATAGGCTTACAAATACTTAACCCAATGATCATTCCTATAGTTGAGCTTTTTTTAGGAGTTGAGATAACAGATAGCCTTATGGTCGGAGTAAAGAACAAGCTCATGTGGTAGCAAATAATCGTGCTAGTAGCGCAAAGCCTGAACTACCGTATAAAATTCTTTGTCGTAGGTTGAGTACTTTTGTTTTGCCTCATTAAATTTCTTACTAAAATAAGCTACAAAGTGATGTTTTTAACTAAGTATTCTATATATACCAACTCTCAATGCATCATATTCTATTTCAAACACCTTAGTAAATTCGGGAAGCGATATTACTAGGGCCTCTATCATCCTCTTATTAACCTCCTCAATTGCTTTATTAGCTCCTTTACTCTATTAAAACTCACCTTGTTTCAAATAATCTGTGATAAGAGATATAATAGTGTTAAATCCCTTGATGAAATGTTGATAGAAAGTAGTAAAACTAAGAAAACTATAAAACCTCATGAATATTTTTAGGCCTAAGCTAATCTATAATCACTTGGATTTTTCAAGGATCAGTAGAGATTCCCTCACATGACACTATAAACCTTAAAAAAACCACTCGATCCATGAAGAAAAAACACTTTTTAACATTGGTAAACAAACTTTCTTTTCTTAAGGTGGTACAAACTTAATTAAGGTGATCTAAATGTTTTTCTTTGGTGCAGCTATAAATAAGGATGTTACCCAAATACACCACCAAGAATTTTCCCACAAAAGGCTTAAGCTTATGTGTCATTACCATCATAAAAGTATTTGGTGTATTAGAAAGGCCAAAAGACAGGACTAGCCACTTATATAATTCTTCCTTAGTCTTAAACATAATTTTTCATACTTCTCCCAAACAGATTCTAATATGAAGATACCCACTCTTGTAATCAATCTTAAAGGAAAAATTATGCTCTTGTCATCATACCTAACATGTCATCCAATCAAGGAATGAGAAAACAATATTTTATAGTAATCTTGTTGATGACTCAACTTTCAACATATATTTTTCATGATCCATCTTTCTTAAGTGTTAAAAGGGAAAGTATTGTACAAGGGTTAAAACTCTCTCGTGTAAATCCTTTTTATAACAGTTCATTTACCTTGTTTTTGCAATTCAGCATGTTCATTAAGGTTTACCCTATAGCGAGGCAACAATATGGCACCAAGAACAAAATCTATGACGTGTTAAATATCATACATAAAGGGTAAAACATCAGTTAGTTTAGAAAAAAAAAGACATCTAGAAATTTTCTTAAAACTTCCCTTATCTCTTTAGGTGGTTTATCTAAAAAAATTTCTACAACCTCATTGGTTGTTAAGGTAAACACAACAAACTCTTCACGAATCTTTTATTTCAAACTTCTTATGACTTATTATGTTAAGCCCATTTTCTTTCACCTTTTTCTTCTTTTTGCTACTATTATTAGGTCTTGGTGGTAATTCAATGAGTTAAGTCTTTTTATGATGGAAAGTGAATGAAGAAGAATTTGAGCGTCTAAAGATGGTAACATTTAAGTCATATAGCCAAGGCTTACCTAAAATGATATGTCCTACATCCATGGAAATTTCATCACACCAAATTTTATCATAATAGTCCAAAATCTTTATAAGAAAAAGACATCTCTCTTTGATTGTTATGGACATATTGTTAACCAATGACACACTATATAGCTTAGGATGTGGGAAAAACTTTAAGCCTAAGTGGGATATGCTACCAAAGGAGAAGACATCTCTCTTTGATTGCTATTTTTCCAATGAAATCAGACCAATCAATCTTTTTTTTTTCCGAAGACTTTCTCTCCTTTCTCGACTAAAATCTAAAAAAGATAAAGTTTTGAAATAAATTGATTAATTTCTAGACTAAAAGACCAAAAAAGATTTTTGAAAAAATCCTAAGGTAAAATCAAGCAAAAAGGCGTTAACACCATTATTTTCTTAAAGGGTTTCCATGTTTTCTTTGCTTTAATTTTGATCCCCTCATTTTCAATTTTTTCAAACAATAATATTGAATTATTTTTTGTGAAATCAAGCACCAATCTAATGTTGGGATTTTTTTATGATTTAGATAACTACATGAAAAGTTAATTAAAACAAATTATCAATACAACATTGAGTGGATAAAATCAAAAATAAAAAATTTAATGATCAAAAGTAATAAAAAAAAAGGACAAGAGTTGACACAATATTTAAAAAAAAAACAAAACAAAAGGGCTATCATTTGTTTTTCAATTTTGGTCCCCTCATTTTCCATCTCTTACACACAATAAAATCAAACTCTTATTCATGAAATTGAGCTCCAATTACTTGGCCTTTTTTAAAGACCTTAAAAACCATAAAAGAAAAAAAGGTGATCAAAACAAACATGATGACTAAAAAAAGAAAAAAAATACTATTTCAATTCACAATGTTCTGTGGGTGGAGAAATAGTGTTTTCCCCATGTTTTTTGTATTTAACTAGATTATTGGCCTGTGCTATACTACAAGTTAGATTTAATATTTCTTTTAAGGTAAAAAAAAATTGTCCAGACGTGTTAACATGTTTTCTAGTAAAAAAATATATTAATCATGAACTCAAAATTTGATGCATATTGGACAATATTTTTTTAAAATATTGAGTTAGTGACATATTAAACATACATTATTTTATTTTAAACATTGAAATGTGAACATATTAGATCGTCCAAGTGGGTTAACCTATCGAACCCGCGACTCAAATAAAAAGACCGTGGTAACCTCATAAAAAGCAAATTGAAATAAATTATGAAGTTCAATCCCAAATTAACCTAAAGTTGAAGAATGAAATTTTTTTAAAAAAAATTATTCAGTTAATAAAGGATAAAAAAAAATAACTCGAATCAACTCGGGTTAACCTACCAAACTCGTGTCTTGTGTCATGAGATTTGAATAACCCCATAAAAAACAAATAAAAGAAATTGTGTGTAACTCCCGGGTAAATTCCTGTATTTTGATTTACAAAAAAAGAGGGGGAATATATATATAGAAGTTAATGGAGTGGAAATTATTATCTAATAAGGTGAATGTGGGACAAGGATTAAATTGAATAAGTCAAACTTTTGGACCAAATGGTTTTAAAACAAAACAAGGAAGGACTTAAATGAAAAGGGGGGGCTTGTAAATATATAAACAAGTGGGGAGTGGAATATAAGAAGCATGTGGCCGGCCATGTTAGGGCTTGAGAGGGAGAAGAATTGAGTAAAATTTATTAAAGTTCATCCAAAATAAATTCACAAAAATAAAAAAAGGAAGAAGATAGAACTAGTGATTAAAGTTTATTAGGAAGGATTTGAACAAGAAAATCTCAAAAGAGGAACAAAAGATTTTTTTTTATTAAAGAGAGGAGGCATTGAGAGGAAAATAAGAGGGGGAAGGAGGAAAGAAATTTGTGTGGTGATTTCAAGCTTTTCATCTCTTATTTCTTTGAATTAAAAGGTAACAAATCTTTTACTCTCAATTAAATTTGATATATTTAGTATGTTAAGATTTTATTCAATTGTATTAGTGTATAATTATGGTATGAGTTGTGAGGTTGAATGAGTTAATTTATGAAATTATGATGAATTAATGTTTAAATAAATGAAATAATAGTGGGTAATGTTTTAATTTGTGAAATTGAAGAAAAAATAATTATGGGTTCTTTTGAGAAGAGGTTTCGGCCTAGAGAAAGAAAAATGAATGAAAATGTTGAATCAATAATTAATTGTTGAGTGATAATTAAATGAGTTATGTGGTAATATTGATGATGAAGGAATTATATTAGTGATGAGTTGATATTGTTGTTTGATAGTTAAATGAGTTATGTGATAATATTAATGATAAAGGAATTATATTAGTGATGAGTTAATATTGTTGAGTGATAATTAAATGAGTTATGTGGTAATGTGTTGATGAAGTAATTAAATTTACAATGAGTTGTTTTGCTGGTTTGATAAGTAAAGTGGTTTTGTGGTAATGTTGTTGATAAATAATTAAATTGATGACAAGTTGATTTTGTTGAAATAGAATTTAATTGGTAATGAAATGAACCTGCAGGAGTGGACGAGGCTACAGGAACCACTCAGCAGACATGTTTAGCTAGCAGGACGCAAACATCAGGTAGGTGTTTAATAGCTTGAATATTTTTTCTTTCTCTGAACTTTAAATATTTAAATTTTTCCTCGATCAATGAAATTTTATGTGGAATGCTGGTAGATTTTCCCATGATAATTTGTTCTGAAAATGGAAGACTTGTGAGCCAATTATCCTGGAATGGAATTGGTGCCCTGTGAATTAGTAGCTTGTGAACCAGCTATCCTGTATGGTACTGGTGCCCTGTGAATGGGCAGCTGGTGGACCAATTATCCTGGTATGGAACTGGTGCTGGTATGAAACTAGTGCTGGTGGTCCAGTTGTATTGGTATGGAATTCAAGTTCTATGATGTGGACAGGTTTGAATTTTGGATTATTGATTTGTGAATAGTACTTGGAAGATGATAGTAAATGTGGAAATTTTTGTGAGTAACTAATGTATATATTATATATTAATGCAAATGTAAATGCTCTAATTGACCATGATTATCTTTTTAATCATTATGCATGTTCATCTCAATACCGCGCCTCCTAGTAGTTTTGGAGTTTACTTCTATTACCAGTAAATCTTTTGGATAAGTAAATTGTTGATAATAACATTACTATCTGTATATTTTGAAAATTATAATGTTATGTATGTATGAATTTAAATGGACTACCTTATTTAACTTGTACTCTGTTGTGTAAATATTTTCTAATTATAATGGTGATATATATAAGTATGTAGTTAATATCATTTGTGTTAAACAGTACTTAAAAGATTATATATGATGGAAGGAAGTATATTAAGTCTATAATCTATGGTTTGTGTATCATAGTTAAGATAATTATTTCTTCATTTTAGCAAAATAATTGTTCTTTGAGTTGATATGTTAGAGAAAGTGAAATATTGTTGATTGAGATATGTTGGAGTATAATAAGAACATTGAATTGTGGAAATGGTTGATTAGAGACTGATATTGATTTTGTCGATAACTTGGGATAGGTTAAATTAAGGGAAACCCTACCGAAATTTTAAAAAAAAATAATGAATTTTCAAAATATATTGCTTGAAATTTTGGGGTTATTACATTGTGATACTTAATTTCCAGCCAACTCAATGTTGAAGGATAAAAAAAAAAAAAAGACTGAAAAATATTCTTACCCAACTCGGGTTAATATGTCAAACTCATGACTTAGATCATGAGATTGAGATATTCAATATAAAGCAAATAGAAAAAACTATAAAATTTAACTCCACTTAATCTAATGTTGGAGATTGAAATCGAAAAAAAAAACTAAATCTATAAAACCATGATAATTCTATATAAAAAAACTAAAAAAAATTA
>Ga0307518_10003079_pt1 | contig 12062 bp, 16 predicted proteins | sample 25_EM_MG_FD_203889 | JGI IMG/M metagenome (GOLD analysis project Ga0307518, IMG submission 203889) | Populus trichocarpa ectomycorrhiza microbial communities from riparian zone in the Pacific Northwest, United States - 25_EM | ecosystem: Host-associated > Plants > Roots > Unclassified | place... | reverse complement strand
AGTGCGGGCACTGGGGAAGCAAATGCAATGGACACCTAAAGTACCTTTATCTTCATTTCCATACCATTTTCCTTTTCACAGACTATCTTTTATGTACACTGGTTATGTTAGATACTTTTGTTTGACCATTCCAGCATCCATCTTTGTTTGTATATTTTTTTTTGCAACACTTCTTTGTGCGAATGAACTATGTTTCCTTTTGTTAATTAATATGTATGAAATACATTTTGTCCCATACTTACATGCAATTTATTTGTTTCACCTAAGAAATAGTATTGTACCCACGGCTATGTGCACATGCTGGTAATCATTTCACAGCCAAGGTATGCCAACATGAGCCTAACCCCACTCATCACCAGGTGTTTCCTAGTTCCTAGTAAATGATTCCTAATCAATGGTATTTTTCACGGCCTAATCCTTTTCATTTGTCCTGCGGTATCATTCTACCTCTCTCCAGAAGGTACCACGGTTGCATTGGTATACAACATAACATTGTGACAATTGTGAACCAAATCATATTGGAAATTTCATTTTAACACCTGCTTCACATAACTCTGCCACAGTGAAAACTCTGGCGTGGTGAAAGCTCCGCCGCGGTTAACACTGCCAGTTAATACCACTGTAATATTTGCCATGTGTGGAGCCAGCCGCACATGCTAAGGTTAGATTGTAATTGATGCTTCCTTTATACAGCATAAACCTATATGCTAAATCTCACCAAGCTGTTTATATGGTGCAGTATTTCCTTTTTACAAATGTTTGTTTCAACCACACAAAAACCGCGGTAGTTAAATTTATCCTGTGGTAGTGACATCTTACCCGCAGTAGTGATACATAGACCTGCAGTAGTGACACTCAGGTCCGCGGGAGGGACACCTAATGTGATTCAGTGCCCACCCTACCCATTATTGCACATCACCTGCTCACCTTACCCGCGATACTCACATCTAATCCGTTATAATCACCCCTTACCCGCAGTTTTTAAAACTCACCTGCAGTAGTTACACCATATCCATGATAGTCACACCTTATCCGTGGGAGTGACACCCTACCTGCAGTAATGACACCCAACCTGCAGTGGTTACACCCCTCCCCCGATAGCTACACCTTATCCACGGTAGTGACACCTAATCAGCTGTAGTTACAACTATCCCACGGTTGTTGCACCTCACCAGCCATAGTGACACCCTACCCATGGTACACCTCACCTGCTGTAGGGGGGGGTTGGGTGTTGCTGCTGCCTCAGGTGAGGCATGCTTGACCCAGGGGCTTCTGGAGGTCTGGCAGAGCTCCCAGGGACTGGGGAGACTAGAAGAACTAAGGAGAGTAGTGGTGGTTCAGTCACTCCAGGACTGAGCTCAAAGATGTACACTGAGAAGGATATTGCTTAGTAATTTCAATCTGCAGTTGGCCAATCCCACAGCAGTTCTGCAAAGAGGCATGTCAAAGGACACAGGAAAGGTAAGGATAATGTAATTAAATGGGAAACTATTAAGGCATGATTAGAACCTTTGGCTGATGAGGATGAAGACACATTGCCATGGCAGGAGAGGCCCTGCAGCTCTGCAGCGGGACACTCCAGCCAAAAAGCCCCAGTCAAGGTTCGCAGGAAAGGTAAATATAATCATATCAAATATGCAACTACTAAGGCATTGTCAGAACCTGCCATCAATGAAGATGATGATGATGTAGAAGCAGATGAAGAGGTAATGCTGTGGCACCCTGGGCCTGTGGGTCCCTCTGGGGCTGGAGGCCAGTCAAAGGACCTACACAGTGGTGCAAATATTCAGGGTAAGGATGTCCCTTCATGTGTCATAATATTGTTGATGTATTTCAGGAGGTGCTGAGCCACGACACATGGGTGGTAAAGGACACTCAAAGGGAAAACATTGCGATAAAACTGCACAGTAAGTGGGAAGGTGTACTACCCTAGGAAGGTACTCTAATGAACATGCCAAGAGGTGGTCACAGTATCAAGGTTGGCTTACCCAACAAGGCATATTTTATGCCTGCTGGATCTGATCAACATAGGGATGTTGGACCCCATGCACCTACTTAGGCTGTCTTACACAGCCACCCGAAGGTGAAAATCGGCCAAGTGTCACGGGCCAGCGGATGGTAGCCCAGGAATGATTTGTTATCGATTGGTACGGATGGGCTACATATTTAGATATTATCACAATGTACTAGGGGTGGGCTAGGGTGTCAATTAAGGGAAGGGTAGATAGGTCAAATTAGGTATTGTCATGGAATCATATGAATGAGCCCAGAAAGTATTTACACATTAAGGTGGGCACATAATTTGTGATCGCTATGTCATTCGGGTGGGCCCAGGCCTGCCTCTCATGCATGTCAATGGATGAGCCCATATTGTGTTATCATGTAGGTGTATAGGTGAGCTTAACTAAATCAGTATAGCATGGAGGACACCTATGCACAAATGGCACCGTGGTACGTACCGTGGGTCAGGTGGAAATGCCGTGGGATTGATGTAACTACTGTAGATTAGGTGTAGGTACAACTAGCATATAAAACCAATGTTTGGAGAAAAGGATGCCTAATACAGAAATGGTACACAGCAGCTACTGCAGGTTAGGTGTCACTACAACCCCATGCACCTACAGCTGTCTTACAAAGTCACACAGGGCAGAACTGGGGTAAGACCGCGGTATGTGCCGCAGGTTAGGTATCACCACTGCAGTCAGGTGCAAAAATGTAGGTATATAGGTGAGATAGCCCAAATTAGTACAACACAGGGGACATTGGCATGCGTGTGGTATCTTGGTAATAGCTACCTGGAGCTATCGTGGATAAGATGAAACAACCGCGGTGTAGAGACAGTCCTGTCTCTAGGTGTGTAGATTGGTAGTACTGATACTGGACTCTTACCTTAGCTATGTAGGCTTGTACTTAGGATTGCACTGACCCATCAGACTCCAAGAATTTCTTGAACCTGATGGTATCAGTTGGATCAGTAACCTGCCTGTCTTGCCACCACTCCAATATGGTGGTGGCCTCCTCATTGGTAAGCAGAGGGTTCCTTGAATGCCACATTGGTTGGCCAATACTGGCCAGAGATATATATGCCGCGGTCTACTGCAATGGCATCCCAGGGAACAGCAACATCTCCACAGTCAGAAGCCTTTCCTGTGTGACACCATTAGTCTTTAATTTCCAGATCTTATTTACATTACCATAATGAAAACCAATGAATGCCTGCACAACATCCTTCTTGTCTTGTGCATTCATATTGAGAATGACAGGGATGGATGGTGTCCCATCCTCATTGGAGGGGAGGTTAATCCACGGGTGCCATTTACCTCTGCCAGGCTTTCTTCTTGGCACTGGGTCCTCGTCCCCGTCCTCAGAATGTTCACCAGCATCCTCCTGCACCCCAAACACCTCATGGGCATATCGCTCCCATTTGTTCTCTATCCTGTCCCACCCCTCAAACAGCTTTCCATCACCTAGTTCATCATTGAAGTCATGCCTATTGGTGTTAGTAAAAATATCCACACCCAACGACCACACCTATAGGCCATACATAATATCCCCGGCAGCATCTTTCCAAGCCGCCATCACCACCACTCTTGCACCACATTGCTTCCACATTTCCTTTGAAAACTCCCTTGCAAACTTCTGGCCTTTTGCTTCCACAGTTCTAACCACACCTGAGTGAAATTCAGGAATGGAATAATATACTCACTTTGCTTGAATCTCTGCAGGGGGGTGGCTGTTGTTCCATTCCTTTGCCATCCTAGCTGCTTGCTCAATTTGCTTTGGGCTCATTTTCTTGATCACCTTCCCCACTGCCTGTTGATAAAATTTAATAAACCCATTGGATCCTGGTGCATGCCCAGCTCTTGTCAGTAGAGAATCTATTTTCTCCTTCTGTTGGTGTGCTACTACCATGCGGGTATTCCATATCCAGCCATACTTGACAAGTTGCTTTTTCTTCCAGGTATGACTGTGGTTATAGAGCCACATCTGAATTGCCTATGGAGACACATTATGGTAACACCTCTAAATAGGGGGAAGCACTCACCTTCTTCTTCACCACCCATTGGTTACTCTTGAGGGTCCTGTTGGCCTCCAGCCCTTGAACAGTGTGCACAATGTCCTTGAAAATAGACTTCCTCTTTGTTGCATCAGCACCCATCCACTGTTCCAATTTCCCCTGGATAATTGCAACCTCATCTTTTCGGAGGGGGGTCTTGCCTTGGCCTGAGCCATCGGAGTCCCCACCACTGTTGCTGCTGCTGTATTCAGAATCAGACATGACTCAGGTGGAACCTTTTCCACAATTCCTAAGGTCTAGTGCACATACCAGGTTGTTGAACAAAGATCCCACAACCACTTTGCAATGTTTGGAGACAACAAGGGCACTATTCATATCACACAGAATCCAGTCATGAAAGGATGGTCAAAGCACATTGATATAAAGTATTATTTCCTTTGTATGCATTGAGAACAAGTCTTTTGTGCTTGACTGTGTTCCCACTGATCAGCAGAAAGCTGACATGACAACCAAGAATCTGACATGGCAGAAATACCAAGACAATCACTTGTGATTGAACCTTCTGGAGTTCAAATCTTAGTGAGGAGTGTCAACAAAAAAGTATAACTTATGTTCTATCTAATCTAATCTTGGAGATTTCCAAAGATCACACAAACATGGGATTCAGAGTAGTGTTAACTGAACTACCGGTACATCACATGACTGGCTCCACAATATAGCTGGGCTGAACCCATGCAGTGCCACATGTATAACATGTGTTGAGGCACAATGCAGGCACAATTCCAGATAACTACATATATGGAAACTGCACCTTCTACTAAATGGAATTTGGTGAAATAGGTGAGAATAATACTTATCTATGCACAGACCATGTACCTCAGGTATATATACCCTGGGGGGTTCCTCCCTGTAGAATAATGAACTCAGTGTACAACACTTAGCTCAATTGAACATCTCTGTTCTCTCACTACTTGCAACTCTCCACTTCAAGGAATCAACTACAAACACTAAACAAAGGTATGCTTGCACTACTCCATTGCTAATTGGCCAGTTTTGTTGCTTTACATGTGATGTAAAACATAGTAAATTCTTCATACAGCAAGAACTGATATGGTCAAAGAAAACCTTCAAGCATGGTTAGAATTAAAGGAGCTTCTTTGCTGACAGACATCATTAGACACTTTATGTAGTCCTGAAAAGAGTCACTTACACATACAGTTGTTAACAATGATATCAACAGTGACCTGCATTAAGGCACTGTAGTTATTATTGCTATGTTCCTTAATGGCACGCTGAAGAGCATTAACAACAGTGGCTTGGGTTCCAGAGGTTTGATATTCCTTCACAGCAAGATCAAGAGTATTGCTTGCATCCCCATTTTTCTGGAGGAGAAAGTAGGAGTATTCAAAAACAAGAATGCATCCTTTAAATTGTTTAGGGAGTACATAGGAGAAAGAAAATATCCTCACCAGCTCCATGGATGATTGACTTGTGGATTGGGGAAATCACGAAAAAAGGACACATTAAGGGTAGTGCACCAGATGTAATATCAACATTGGAGTCTTGCTGTTATATCATAAAACATGTCATTTAAATTCTGATGAGGTGAATAGTGCCTCACAATCTGAGGAGCAGTCATGTTGACATATCCATATAGATAGATATAAATGACATACCAAGTTCTGGAGAACATCATAGGAAACACAAATAACTGACAAATTGGATGGCTTACTTTCTAAGTGTTCAAAAAATGTGCAAGGTGCCAATGAGTAAATGTGGGAGAGAAAACAGGAATATGCTAACATCCTGAAGGCATTTGTGTAAGTTTCATCACACTATATTTGTATTCAGAGGGCTGTACTGATGATAAACTTACCTGCTAAAAACAAAAAAGATGGGGGGAAGGCATGGAAATGTAATTAGAATTACATCAGGATGTAGAATAAAAATTACACACATTCTGGGAGACCAATAGAACCAGAGTGGGGGAGAGGTGAGTGAAAAAAATAATCAGCTTGAGTTGGCATGAAATCACTCACTTCCTGTCAGGCCAACAGGACCAGTGTGGGAGTGAGGACAGTGAGAAGGGACCCAACTGCACCTGGCTTGAAATCACTCACAAACTGTCAAGCCAACAGGACCAGAGTGAAAGTGTGGACAGTGAGAAGGGACCCAGCTGTACCTGGCATGGAATTACTCACTTCCTGTGAAGTCAACAGGACCAGTGTAGGAGGGAGGACAGTGAGAAGGGATCCAGCTGCACCTGGCATGAATTCACTCACTTGCTGCCAAGCCAACAGGACCAGAGTGGGAGTGAGGGCAGTGAGAAGGGACTTAGTAGCTGCACCTTGCATGAAATCACTCACTCCCTGTGAAGCCAACAGGACCAGAGTGGGAGTGAGGGCAGTGAGAAGGGACCCAGCTGCACCTTGCATGAAATCACTCACATACTGTCAAGCCAACAGGACCAGAGTGGGAGTGAGGACAGTGAGAAGGAACTCAGCTGCACCTTGCATGAAATCACTCACATACTGTCAAGCCAACAGGACCAGAGTGGGAGTGAGGACAGTGAGAAGGGATCCAGCTGCACCTGGCATGAAATCACTCACTCGCTGTCAAGCCAACAGGACCAGAGTGGGAGTGAGGGCAGTGAGAAGGGACCCAGCTGCACCTTGCATGAAATCACTCACTCCCTGTGAAGCCAACAGGACCAGAGTGGGAGTGAGGGCAGTGAGAAGGGACCCAGCTGCACCTTGCATGAAATCACTCACATACTGTCAAGCCAACAGGACCAGAGTGGGAGTGAGGACAGTGAGAAGGGACCCAGCTGCACCTTGCATGAAATCACTCACATACTGTCAAGCCAACAGGACCAGAGTGGAAGTGAGGACAGTGAGAAGGGACCCAGCTGGACCTGCCATGAAATCACTCACATTCTGTCAAGTCAACAGTACCACAGTGGGAATGAGGACAGTGAGAAGGGACCCAGCTGGACCTGCCATGAAATCACTCACTTGCTGTCCAGCCAACAGCACCAGAGTGGGAGTGATGACAGTATGAAGGGACCCAGCTGCACCTAGCATGAAATTACTCACATACTAGCATCATGCCAACCCAGTAATGATAATAGTTAGAGCCCATTCATTACTATCATGGCCCTGGAATCTTAATCACCTATTTCCAACAATGTTATCATGTCAAACAAGGTAAATGCTTGCCCAACCTTAGATGGCATCCAGTCCATTATATTCATTTCCAAAGTTTTCTTCTCAAATTTGTTTTCCTCCACAAAATATTTCAGCCCTCTGCCCAATACTCAAGTGTCAATACAATATGATATATCAATGCCACTCTCCTACCTTTTCACTGAATATTCAATGTTCATAGACATGTTAGCTTGCTGAGTTGAAACTACCAGCTTCTGCAGTTCCACCTCATCAAGAGCCTCTGTTGTGCATCTTAGGAGTGAACTACAATCTGCATCCTCTTTGTTCATACCTACATTGGTATGTCTACATTAGTATCATCATAACATATATTCAATCCATAACTCACTGGCCATTGACAAATAGACCTTTGGAGGATACCTGCAGCCACTCAACTGGCTTTCAATTATTGCCCTCAGCTTGCTTAACATCTCTGCTGAAAACTCTCCAACCCTTGGCCTTGCTTCTCTCATTGTTAAACCACTTTCTCTCATGAGTTGGTTGAGAGCAGGCAACTTTAAGGCATCAGCCTTTGTCAACACAGCAACCACAGGCACTTGCCAACAATCATATCAGAATCACAATGATACCCCTCAGGTTGAGGTAGCTTACCATTTCCTGTATTGCATTCATTGAAGAACTTCTCTTCTGCAGCCAAAATTGGCCTCTCATAATCAGCCATTGAGATGCAAAACCTAGGTCACCATCAAGTTTATATAATATACCTCTCAAATGTAGTTGTGATCCTACCAGATGGCATGGATACGCTTTTCCAACTTCAATGTGCGTGCTCGATCAGCAACAAAGTCTTTCATCAAGTTCAGCTCCTTCACAGAGCCAGTCTCAAATCCTCGTGAGTCATGAAATATAAAACCTGGGTTGCTACGAAAAATCAGTTCATCTTCAATGTTATGATACCCCCTCTGAATAGATTTAGGTTACTGAACAAGCTTTCGTGGTAGGCTGACTCGCCTCCAATGATCCCTGCACGATCGCAGGATCAATCTGCAAAATGACATGTGGAGTCAGTGACTTGAAGGGACATATGATACGGCGGGATGAGGTACTTGACCTTTTCGCCTTTGGCATTGAAGATTTCCGGCAGCTCTGTTGTGTTGCAAACACGCTGCAAAAGCGTCGTTTTACCTGCATTTGACCTGCCGAGGACGAGGATTCTGAAGTGACCAATGCGATCGAAGTGCTTTTTGACTTCGGCGGGATCCAGAATGTCTGCCGCCATATCGTCGAATAATGTACATACATTCATCGTGATCGTGCTACTCACACGCTTCGTCGGAACCTGAAGCACGCTGCCCAGATTTCCTTAATGGTAGAGACGACCAAAACTTGCTCAAGGGTCCAGGTGCCATTCTCGCAGAATCTGGTTTGTTTTGAAGGAAAGTAGTCTGACGAGTCAAACGAAGTCTGCTGAGAGTGGTGGTTCAAGTAAAAGTCGCAAGGCCAACACGAGGCCAATCGGGGCGCTTATCACTCATCGCCTTGTTCACAAACAAGGTCACTCCCACTGGAAATTGCACCGCTTTTTTTCGACTCATCCGCGAATATGTAGCCTCTTCAGCCTCGCCGTCGCCGTGCAGCAGTCACCCACTTGCCTCTCCTCCCCCCGCCATCCCCGCCGCGCATGGACCCGCCCTCGCAGGCCCCCCGTACTCGAATGTCCGCCAGCAGCTCTTCCACTCCTCGCATCTCCCGCCCCCGTCCCAGCTGCATCTTCCCCCCGTCAGCTCATCTCGCTCGAACATAAACACTCCCCCGCCCCTCAATCCTTCGTCCCGCATGTCTCCCTACACCACCCACCGGCATCCGTCTCCACCGCCCCCACCGCCCCCTTCCTCCGCTTCCGTCCCCTGGCCATCCATCCTCCACCGCACATCCACCTCCTAGCCCACACCCCCACATCACCAAAATGCGTCCAGGCCCATGGAGACGAGACAACTCAAACGCGAGCAACTGCAATCCTCTCAACCACCACCCTCTGCCCTACCCCCACAATTACCCCAAAAGGACAGCGATGATAACATGCATCAACCAGCGACTTCGTCAAGTTATACAAGTGCGTTTCCCTTCACCTATTGACTCTTAGGCTTATTTTCCGTCTATCATAGGATGCTCGAGGATCACACATTCTCGCACGTCGTATCATGGGGCCCCACTAGATTGCTTTGTCTTAAAGGTGACCTTTTACTTCCCCTTTCCCCGTGGTCGACTTCCTCGATCTCTCTTCCACCCACTGCTACTCGTTAACGCATGTTCTTCACTACTTCAGGACATGAGCAAGTTCACCAAGTCTATCCTTCCCTGCATGCTTAAGCACTTCAATTTTGCCTCTTTCGCCAGGTAACTGAATAAGTATGACCTTCACAAGGTGCGTTCCGTTCGGTGAAGAACACCGACGATGTCCAATTCAGCGAACATTCCAGGACATTCAAACACCTAGACTTCCATCGAAACAGCCAAGAAGCGCTCGAGAACATTAAACGCAAAGTCTCCAGCCCCAACATACCTATGCGGGAGGAGGCGGGGATGCGTCTAGCGATGAAGATGACAGGGTGGATTCCAGTCTCATATCCTGCTCACGTACCCGCTCGCACCTTTTTACCCCGCCCAAAAGGCATCAATGGCGTGTTTTTGAGTGTAGCAGGCATAGGTAGCTGTGGCTTCCATGCGAGGGATGAGAAGGCCAGGTACAGGTACGGGCCGCGTTTTTGGCTTGGGGTTGTCGTTTGGGTTGAGGAAACACAGTATCCTCGATGGAGGATAGACATGTATTGGAGCGCTGCGCATTGCGTTCGCGGTATATTGCACTGAGATGTAATACAGGTCTTAAACCCTACAGCAAAGCCTTGACAAAGCCACGACTCGAGGTGACCGTATCGTAGAAGGACACGAGTGAACGCTTCTACAGACCACACTTAAGCATTTTGGGTGGCAACGAGAGGAAGATAAGAAAAATGCGAGATGACATCAACCTCTCACCAAGGTTCCTTTGGTACGGATCAATTCGAGATCAATTCGTCAACGGAAGCATGCCTTGTGCGAGTGGCTCATTGTATGGCGGAGCAACACAGGAGTGTAATTCTTGTCTGTGTGGACCAACCTCGTCAGTGTGCGTCAAGTCCCTCCGAGGCAAAAATGTACGTATAGGTGGAAAAAGATATACATATCTCGGTCATGAATTCAGTGTGGCAGGTGGTTTACCAACAACAACCTGGGAACATTGGCAGGCTAAACTGTCTGGCAAATCTATGGATGGCCACCAAAGAAGGAAACGACTTACTGAAACGTACTACGCATCCATCGTACATAGGTGTGTTTGGTCCGTCATGTACAGCACCCCTGTCTGCGTGCCGCGACTGCCCTGTACAACCCACAGCATCTTGGAAAAGCATAATGGACCCTAGATCTGGCTTCGGCATGGCCTCTTTGCACCCCGGGGGAGGGGCATTTACGCATATACGTCGGTTATGTGCCATCTAGGGACGACCACCAGACCTCGTGCCCCCCTGAGAAGGGGATAAACTGTTTGTGCAGGGGCGGTGGAGGGTCCCGGTCAGTAACGAATACATAGCATCCACTCACGAATTCGAGTCAACTGGCCTCCAATTGAGAAGTCCAAAGTATATACACGAGAACAGCCTGAATGAACCCCATGATGGCCAGGTCTTCTGAGAGAACTGGGACAACGAGCACGCGTTCGGAGGTCTCTTCCGATCCCTTGAGGGATCCTGAGCACGCTTTAATATGAAAAGCCAGTGATAAAATCGGAAAAAAAGCAAGGTAAACATTACATGGCAGTAATTGAAAGGAACAGACCCTGTACGATACTCGTGCATCCGAGAGACCATGGACGGTAAGGATACTATCCTTTTGAAGGTGGAACAAGAGGAGTGTCCCAGATGACGAAGACGACCATGCCATACATGGGATGCTTTTTGTTGCCCTTGCAGGATAATGTAGAGTGTGTGACTCTTTCTTTTCCTTTGTGTCGAACGCTCACCGACTCTTATGTAGCATAGTTGCTATGTCACACCAACGCCTCCTCCGTTTCGGATGCCAGGTATTTGATGTACAATTCCAATGTGTAAATTGACCACTATGCAAGAAGAATACAAAGTACATATATGTCGAGGTATGACATTGCGTGTGGCTGTATCTAATTTGCCATTCACAGTGGTCAATGTACCGCCCTGCGTCAAAGTTATAGAGTTTAGAACGCATGGATATCCGAAACCAGTCGCCAATCCCACCGTCGCGCCCACTAGAAGAGCCCTCACCGGCATTACCAGAGGAAGATGCCAATCAGCGAAACAATTCGGTTCAAAGCCACCTGCAGCCTGAGTTAGATGGTGGGGTTGAAGTAGAGATGGCAGAAAAACCACCACTCCAAGAAGATGCTACTATACCCTTCGATGTGGTGAGTACTGCACACCTCGTTGACCTGCAGTGTATGACCACCCTCATGGAAACTTCCCAAATTCACCCTCTCTACCCTCCGCACGCATGTATGTACATACTGGTCACCAAACCTGTGCCCGTTTCGGTGCAACTGCAGACCCAGAAATAGTCTGCAAAGGCGCTCTGCTCGCATCGGATAAACTCGAATTCACGGGCAGCAGTATACGAGATAACTATCATTGGATACGTCTCGAAGCCACTCTATGCCGAATTCGGGAGCCGTATCACAAACATACTGTCGTATGGAAGCGTCAATATACTTGTTCACCATCCTGTCCCCATGTTCTTCCCTTTCCTGTGTAGGCTGCACCGAGTGAGCAGATACTGTGAGAGAACCGCCCCGAGGACCACGATTAAAGCAT
>Ga0307518_10003077_pt1 | contig 12067 bp, 10 predicted proteins | sample 25_EM_MG_FD_203889 | JGI IMG/M metagenome (GOLD analysis project Ga0307518, IMG submission 203889) | Populus trichocarpa ectomycorrhiza microbial communities from riparian zone in the Pacific Northwest, United States - 25_EM | ecosystem: Host-associated > Plants > Roots > Unclassified | place... | reverse complement strand
TAATAAAAGTCAATGCATATCAACAACATCGGTTCAAGATTTAATTTTTGAAAAAAGGTCAAACTAATTCTCACCTAGGTTTTAACCAAATCATGAATCGACTATATTTGACTAGATCAACTCCCTCCTGTTCAACATGAAACCCACCCATGCCAAATCCCGGATCAAAGAATCACCATGCCAAGTTAATCCACCAAGTAACACTGGGCACAACTATCACTAGCAGTCATCAAAAGCAAAAAGGGTCAAAACTTGAGCTTGAGTCTCTAGCATTTTACTTGAAAATTACCCTTCTAATAACACTTAGTCCGGCACCGCACATGTATGAACATATACACCAATGAGAATAAAAAGGTGTGCAAAATCAGCATCTCAGTTAAAATCTCTGGAAACAAAACAAGCAAGCAGCAAATTACAACGTCAAATACCAAAGAAAGTTTAAAAGGGTGTGTTAACTATTTCTCTCTAACGGTTTAAAGATCTAGAAATCAAACAGGTAATTAGATGCAAATTACAATAAACAAAAATTTTTAAAAAAAGTTCCTAACAGTTCTCTCTAACAGACAACTTGGAGGTGTCTTTTTATGTGCTTCCTTTTCTTTATTGTCTTCATGAATGTGAAGACTATATTGCCTAGCGGTGTGCAATAACAATATATAAAGAAAAGATAAAATAAGAGCAGAAGATCCGAATGTACAAATGCACGTTCAAGAACTCTCCTTCACATAAACACTTGTCTCCTCCGTGACCTTTGCCCACACATTGGCAATTTTCTCAGCATATCCCACCTGTATGTTAAGTCACAATCACATCAACATGGGAAATAGATCTAACCTGCACTGGCATTGCAAAATGCTAACAGAATACTTTCGTAGGTAAGATGCGTGTTTTCTTGAAAATGTATGCAAAAATTCTTCTAGTCATAAATGAAAGCCCTGGTTAAGAAAAATGCGAAAACAGACAGAAATTTGGATCCTCTTAAACCAAATCCTCTTGTGAACGTGCAAAGATTCAAACACAAACAACATTCACTTCCAGAATAGCCTATCAAGAAACTCTATAGTCACCTCTTATTGGATTCTCTTAAACCGGATCCCAAAGAAAAATAAATCTAATGGGTAAAAACAATCAATGAAAAACAGAAGAGACATAAAAATTCACTACTCAACATGGTCTTGATCAGTCAGATCTTGCATATGTTACCTAGACAATCTTGTATAAGACCAAAATTCAGACCAGAAACGAAGTTTAAAACATTTTTTTAAGAAACAAATGCATGAAGTCATGTTTGAAAAGAAAATATATGCTCCCTAGATAACTCCGATAACCCTCCATCAATAGGGCCAGGAATATAAAAGGTACCTGATTAAGTACAAATCCCTTCAACATGTTCAGGAAGTCAGCATGCCTTTCTTTGTCAAGCCTCTCTAGTTCACTCCTGTTATTTTCCTGCAAATGATCACATTTGAATCATGAATTTACAACAATTACAAAGCAAGCAAAGATGAAGAATTCCCATGTTTATTTAATTTGCCTTCCGACCTTAGTTCCCAAAGCAACTAACAACCATGCAAAAAACCAAAGTGCTTGAAAAGGAAAAATTGTTTCAACTTCACCCCTTATAATCAATTGGAAGCAGTTCACAAGCCTTAACAGTAGTAACCTTATGTAGCCATGATACTTGAATAACATTAAAAAGTTCCAATAAACATAAAATGGAAGAGACAGGGATTGAGCAATTCTTGAAAATAAAAGGAATTAAGAAATCACTCGGACAGGCTATTTGCTAGTGCCAACACATCATCATACCAACAACCTCTAAAACATTCAGAGATAAATAACTCATGATATTTATTTTCCTTGTCTAGCATGTGCCAAATGCATAACTGGATATCTCCCCTCATAAATCCTAAAAGGAAGGCTCTGATAGCCTTCTTTTAGTGGAAGCTCTGCCAAACATTAAATCTCAATATATATATGGGTGAATCACATAAGCAAAAAAGAGTGCCGAGTATCTGCTTACACGAGCAAAGCAAGCAAGTAATATTCAATTGAACAGCTAACTCCAAATCATAAAACATTGACTATTTTCCTTCTCATACAATACATGAAAGGCATGCATATAATCACTTAAATATCAGCGAACTATTACATTGAACAGTTCATGATTAGTCCAGCTGATAAATAAAAATATTCCATTAAATCCTACAGAACTTGTGCATTTAGCAATAATGAATGGCTAATTCTTGTCATTCTAAAAAGCAGGTCATGGTTATTTGAGATGCATGGAACTGAATTACACAAGAATTAGATGTAAAGAGACAGGGGATGCACTCTATAGAATGATTTCCCCGATTCTTTCTTTTTCAACTTTGGTGATGATGCAATCTTTTTAAGGGGGGCTGAAGGTTCAGAGACATGAGACATGAGACGCGGTTTAGTGCTAGTTACTAATGTACTAGTGTGAGCATACTTGCGTGTCCAAGTAGAACTTTATTTGCTCTGTGAGAAATTTGCATGTGGATAGAGTCTGATTGACCATGGGAAGGAGCTCGGACATAGTTTATGTTGTCAATCTTAATAACTAGACCACTAAGGAGATGAGGAAAAATTAATATGATCCTTTGAATCAACCGGTCACCCAATAGATATAACAAGCTATAGTTCGAGCAGTTTACTGCTTCCCATGCATACAAATTCAAAAAGTCAAGTCCCATTTCACAAGATTTTTATAGGAACAGTCAAGACACAATACCTTGATCCGCTCATATTCTCTGGTAGCAACATGTTTAGCATCCTCGGTGGCTCTTATAGTTTCTTTTAGCTCATCTATCTTGCGAATCCTTGACTTGTCACCACCAAATATTTTTGATGATGCAGCTTCTAGTTTTTCAGCCCTAGAATGCAATGAGGACAATTCTGATAGAAGAGTTTGCACTGTCAATAAAGCACTAGAACGGTCAGAGAATGCACCATGGACAGATAGCATCAGCCCAAGGTATTCATGGAGGGTATCCTGTCAAGCGGACATAAGCAGAAAACAGCTTAAAAGTTAGCACAGTTTCCTTCAAGACATCAGCACTTTCAATTCTCAAGTCCAATATGACAGCTTTCAGTATTGCAGATTTGATATGCAATACATGAATCCATTAAAGAACAGGTAATTCAAACATAACATTTATAGACAATTCAACTTAATTAGAAAATTGAAAGGCGCAGCCAACAGCTAAAATTACCAAATGCTTGACAGTCTGTGCATTTAATTCCCGGTAGAATCTACTTGCTTTGACAGCAGCAGTCGCGACATTTTTCATGTCAGCAGCCCTCACTCTCTGCGAATTGAACACAGCCTCTTCATTCTCAAACTTTGTCAACTTAATAAACGCCAACCCTAGTTCTCCCATTGTCTCTCCCATATCTTGCTGTGCTTTCACCAACCCTTCTGCCTATAAACAAAACAACAATCACCCTTAGTTTCAAACTACTCATTCATCATTAAAACAACAATCCAATTACACAAAATTACAAAACCCACCTGCTGTGAAGCATTACTAAGTTGCTGTTCAAGGTCCTGCATCCTCTCCTTATTCTCCAAAAACTCCTTATCTTCCTCCACAACAGCTGGCTTCACGCCACCCCAATCATTCGCAACACTCTGCTTCAACTCCTTAAAAATCCTCAACAAATCCCTCCCACCTTTCGCCGGCTGCACAACCTCACTCGGCGCAACCGCCACACTCTCACCAAACAACTGTTTCGGCAAATTCACCGCTCCATCAAGCATTCTAGATGCCACATCCGTACTCGTAGCCAACGGCAACCTCCCTTGTACCGATAAAAACACTTTCAACTCATCACTCTTCTTAATCACAGGATGCGCAACCAATCTCCTCAAATACTTCTCCAATGCAATTCTCCTTTGCTCCACAAATTCCTGCTTCTGCATCACCTGACTCTCCACCACATTCTTATCCGGCCGCGGTGGAATAAAAAACCCCCGATAACTCTCCGCTAACCGGTCCGACAACGTAACAACATCTCTAAAACGACGCCTTACACTGAATTCGGTTCTATCAAAATCAGGAAGATTCGTTCGCGTAGTAATTAAATACGTAACATAAGTATTACCTCCTGGAACAAGCGAATTCGCCGCCTCCTGCTCTTTCTGAGGGTTAGAAACCGTAATTTTCATGAAATCCGAGGACGAATTCGACGCCGTTGAAAGCGATCGCGAAATCGAGAACGACTGCGACGAATCACTCGACGAGGATCTGTTCAAACTGTGATTTCTATCCACACCGTTGATTTCATTCACCGAAGTCTCATCAAACGGACTGAAAACAACATCTGCGTACGCCGGCGGTTCGATGTACGAGCCGGATTCCGTCGCAGAGTACGGCGGAGGAGGTGGAGATAGGAGAGGATCGGAATCCGTAGGGGAGAAAGGGTGGTTGAGTTGGTGAGTGGCGGAGAGTGATGACGTGGCGGATCGGTAATCGGCGAAAGACATATAGTTGCTGTTAGCGGTGGATGTTAACGGATCGTCGAGAGTGAGAGATTCCATTTCTTCTTTATCGTCTTGAAAGCTCTGATTATTATCTGATCCCATCATGATTTTTTTTTATTGATTGATTGATGAGAAGAAAGGCAACGCCGGCAGAGAGGATCACAGCTCTGGCTGATACCGAGAGTTTAATTCATGGATGGGAGTGGGGTAGGGTTACCGGACAGAGGAGAAGGAAAGCATGAAGGACACGTGGATATTAATTGAGAGAGGATATGGAGTGGGAGTCTTGTTTGGAATGTGTATAGAAGAAATCAAAGTATGGTACTTTGGTTTTGTTTGGTTTGATGACATAAGAGATGGATTTGATTGGTTGGGAGATTACATGGCAACAGTTGATTGGTTGAAAACACGTAAATTTTAGTAGTGTTCAATTATTCATTTTGGCTCTTGTAGCTTGAAATATTTCCATGATAACTCCATAGTTTTTTTAAAATGTTAATTTAGTCCATTTAATAGAATCTATTTAAATTATTGAGATTTGTTTTGGTTAATACTAGAATTTTTTTTTAGAAATATATTAAATTAATATTTTAAAAAAAATTATTTTTAACATTAGCACATTAAAATTATCTAAAAATATATAAAAACAAAATAAGATTTATGATATTTTAAATTTAATTACTTAATTGATTTTTTTATTAAAAAATACTTTTATTTCTTCTTTCACATAATTTTTAACATTAAAAGAAGTTAATATGCATTGGTTTGTAACCTCAAAAAACCATATGAAAAAGCAAAAGGACCCGACTTAATTTCATATCAAAGTAGTAATTTCTTTCAATTTCATCTCTCAAGTAACAAACCTTTTTCAATTAGGTCCCTCTTTCCTTCTGCAACCAAACATAATTTTTCTAATAAAAGAAATCAAATAATCTCCACGATGGCTCTATTTTACTGCACAAAATAAGTAAAAATATATCGAAGGATATCGATGGAAGGGCCGTATAACCAGATAAACGACTTGTCATCTGATGGAACCGGAGCTTGAATTGCTTCTCTGAATCAAACGACTTGTCATTCAATGTAGCGGATCATGGGTCGTCGGCCCAGGGATGAATTTTGGGTTTTGAACTTTTGAACAATACAAAGCCCAGTCTAGCCGGGTTTAGAGTCATCATAATCCCACTCCCCTCCCACTCCCACTCCCACACCCGTACCCAAACACTCCATATTCTTCTCCACCCCCAAACAGTAACCAAGAAGGCAGCAACTTCCATAGAGAAGAGAGACCGAAACTTTTATTTTTGTGTTTTAGAAAGAAATTAATTTTTTTTAATTAATTTTTTTTTATTTTTTTAGATTTTTTTAATACGTTTGATATCAAAAATATTATTTTAATATATTTCTAAATAAAAATTACTTTAAAAACCAATTGTAATCACTCTTCTAAATATTATGAGAGAGAGGGGGGGAGATATTTCGAGATATGTTTTCAATTTTTTTAGTTTTAAATTAAATTTTTCATTATTTTTATTATTATTATTATGTGATAATACAAAAAATAAAATTTTAAAAATAAAAAAATATTTTAATATATTTTTAAGTGAATTTAAAAAAAACAAATTTAATATTATTTTAATATACTTTCAAGTAAAATATTCTCTAAAAAACAATTTTTATCGTACTTAAATTTGTTCACATTATAATATCAATTGTTTTTTTAAATATTTTTAGTTTATAAATCTATGGAAATAATATTTATGGAGATTTTGATTTTTGCAAATTGGATATGTATTTTGATTCCTGTATGTCAACTACATCAGCCTTTATGAAAAAATTACAAGCAGACACCAGTGATGATTTTATTAGGTGCCTTTACTAGGCAATTCTTGAAACTGAGAGGAGGAAGAGCTTACATGGAAAGGGCAATGGTGATGATTTTGTGGTGGCTCTAATGCAATATTTTCTCAAGTATGTTACTATTTCTTTTCCTCCCAACTTTTTTTTATTAACTGTGTATATCTGTGCCAACTTACACACACCTCGACTAATCTTTCGAGATCCTAAAGTTAACGATCAAGTAAGACTCTAGTAGTCTTAAGGTTTGTGACACTCAAACTGGTGATCTCTATAAAATAAAATCAAGGTCTGACTAGTTTAATTATACCTCTTAGGATTCCTCCCAACTTTTGTTTAACTAGCAATTGAGTGTTATTTGCGCGCAATGTTAGTAAACATCCAAAAGATTTTTGTTTCTTCGTTTGGTGAATAATGGATATGGATTTGTGACTAGATGAACTATTTTTTTCTTCCTCACAACTATTAGTCAGTAATTTGTATGCTTTAAAGAAATTCCCAGTTCTTACAAAATGTATCACATACTCCTTTATGTTCGTGGGTTTTTTTGTTATAAGAATTATAGGCAAAATCATGGGATGTGTTGGTGAAGCTTTTTGTTTTTTTTTAAAAATCCATTAATGAAGGTTTGGTCAGTTAGCAAGCTTCACTTCGGGTGTTGATGCATTTCTGCAAGTCTTGACTCCAGATAAGAAGACGCAGTTTCTGGCAAATTAAATGAAATTTTTGGACTCCCCTGCTACAACACACGATGGAAAAAATTATATTATGTTATGCCTAACTTTTATAAAATAGAATTTAAATAGTGAGATTTGAATTTTTATCGTTTAGTTAACAAGATTCTGATATCATTTAAATAAATTATCTTAAACTAAAAAATTAAACTATTAGATGAGATTATAAGATTGGGTTGAATTAGTACATGATATTAGAATCTTATTGACCAAACAATCACGAGTTCGAATCTTACCATCTCTATTTTATTTGATAGAAATTAAGTATAAAATAGTATGAATTCGTGTAAATTTCAAGTCTGAAGAGCTTTCACTTGAGAGGATGTGTTAAAGAGTAATGTAAAACTATTCTTGCAGTCTTATCTAATAGCTTAAGTTATGAGGTTAAAATGGTTCTTTGATGTAATATAAATAATTTTATTTAAAAAAAAATTATTTTTGACATTAACACATTAAAAAAATCTAAATATATATATAAAATAATTTTAAATAAAAAATAAAATTTAACCAATTTTTATTTGGACCGCAACTCTAAATAGACGTGATACTTGACTGAGAGTTACTTTGAATTTAAAAATTTTTGAAACTATGTTTTGTTATTATTTTTTTTTAAAAAAAGAAAACCTTGGAGCAATGTTTTGGGGTCTTTGATCGAGTTGAATAGTCTCATCCATGAATTAAACGCTAAATCTCAAGAAATCCATTCTTATCATCATTCATATTGTTTGACCATCTTTCCTCTTTTCTTGTCTACATCGTGTTTAGGATGTAAAATAGAATGAGTCGAAAGACCTCCATTGAAGATGATGGAGCTCACGAGTCGTGACTCAAGACTCAGCGTTGTCTTCTTCCTTAAATTATAATTAACATTGACAAGCCCATGGACTTTGGACTGATAACAGAAAACACACATCATTACTTCTCCTCGTTCAACCAAACCCTAACCAAAATCCAACCTCACCCCAACTGTAATTAGGTCCTCCAAATTTCAAAATCTAATCAACAAATATCAACACTAGATGTTGATCTTGAGAGTGAACAATTTGATCTTCTATTTCACTTACTAGCAGGAAAAATGATCGGTCAAATTAGGGTGATAATGGTTGAGCTAACCATTCATCTTCTCTAATACTAAAATGTATATGTTATTTTAATTTACTATTGTTTTATCTTAAAGTAAATTCAAAAAAATCATTTACATGAATTAACCTAATCAACCCAATCCGTGATTTAGATTTAGATTTAATAATTATGACTACCAATCTAAATTTTTAATCGTCTATCTACTTAGTTATGTTTGTTTCCACGGTTATGCCGCACTTTTCAAAAAAAATAAATTTATTTTATTTTATATTAATTTTTTTTAGTATTTTTAAATCGTTTTCATGTGTTGATATCAAAAATAAATTTTAAAAAAATAAAAATGTATTATTTTTATACATTTCCAAGTAAAAAACAATCATTACCATAATAACAATGTGATCACACTATCTTTGACTAATCAACGAGTTAAACCTAATCTTAGTACGCGTAAACTCATCCGAAAAAATCATATAACCACTAATAAAAACAAGAAAAAGAAGGATTCAAATTCTAATCATTTGCATAATATATATATATATATGAAACAAGTTAATCCACCACTAAGCTAAAAAATAATCAAGATATTGAGGATTTAAGAGAGGTCTCCAAAATACCATAGAATAAGAGGTGCAACTGCCCAGCAGCAAGATCATATGATTGGTGCCTCAGTGACTCAGTCCTTTCAGTGCAGAGTGCAGACTCTTCATTTGGTTCATCAAAAGATTGACAGGGCGAGTGGGTGCACCAAATATCCTTTATGGTTTTGACTAAACTGCCCAAAAACTTCTAAGGAGAAAGAACGATAGAAAGAAAGTCCATGTCCTGTCCTTTCCCGCTTTATCCTACTAGTATAAATAAATGGTCTTCCTGGGCTATATCTAACACATTCAAGATTTTTACACAACCAAGGCTAAGAAAGCAATGGAGACTCATAACTTGACTGTAAAGCAATTATATTGTTGCCTCCTTCTTAGCATTTTTGTAATCATCAGTTTCCAAGCATCTTCCTCTGAACCAGAAACTCACTACCATGAGTTTGTTGTATGTGTTGTCTTCATTACTATCTTCGTTCTGTTGTGTGTGTGAGAATGAAGCATAGAAGTAACTTCTTTTTCTTTTTTGTGTGGATTGAAACAGATTCAAGCTAAGCCAGTGAGGAGGCTGTGCAGAACTCATAATACAATTACAGTTAATGGACTATTTCCAGGGCCAACACTGGAAGTGCGTGACGGTGATACTCTTGTGATCAAGGCAATAAATAATGCTAGATACAATGTTACCCTCCACTGGTAATTATGAAACATGTTGTATGAGCGTAAAATAATCAAGAAGAGAAAAGAGAGAATTGCATACACATACATGCATGTTTCAACTCCTGTTCAATTGTTGTGTCTGAATTTATCAGGCATGGAGTCCGACAGCTGCGAAATCCATGGGCAGATGGACCTGATCGCGTGACACAATGCCCTATCCAACCAGGAAGGAGTTATACCTACCGGTTCACAATTGAAAATCAAGAGGGCACTTTGTGGTGGCATGCTCATAGCAGATGGCTTAGAGCCACTGTTTATGGTGCTCTAATCATTCATCCTAAATTGGGTTCCCCATATTCATTCCCAATGCCCATAAGAGAAATTCCCATTCTTCTTGGTGACCAATTTCTCATTTTCAATTCATAGTCTTCAAACCATTAGATGGTTGCATAACTGACAAACTGATTATGTTTTTGAGTAACAGGGGAGTGGTGGGTCAGGAACCCCATGGATGTCTTGAGGCTGGCAGATTTCACAGGTGCAGCACCAAATGTGTCTGATGCTTATACCATCAATGGCCAACCCGGCGACCTCTACAGATGCTCCAAGCAAGGTTTGCCAGTTATTCTTGTTTTTGCTTTAGCACTTACTCAGCTCAATTGCAAACTAAACTTTCACTAACCATTGACCATGATATCACATCTGTTGTGGTTTTGACAATGTAGAAACTGTGAGATTTCCTGTGGATCCTGGCGAAACAATCCTCCTAAGGGTCATAAATTCTGCCATGAACCAAGAACTCTTCTTTGCAGTGGCCAACCATATACTGACAGTAGTTGCTGTTGATGCTGCCTGCACCATGCCTTTCGCAACCTCATTCATTATGATAGCTCCTGGTCAGACAACCAATGTCCTTCTCACTGCTGATCAAACACCAGGTCACTACTACATGGCAGCTCATGCCTATAACTCAGCCAATGCACCTTTTGACAATACAACTACAACTGCAATCCTTGAATACAAATCTGCTCCTTGCAATGCCAACAAAGGGAAGTCCTCAACACCTATCTTCCCACAACTGCCAGGCTTTAATGACACAAACAGTGCAATTGCCTTCACTTCCAGTCTAAGGAGCCCTTCCAAGGTTAATGTCCCTCTTCAGATTGATGAAAACCTGTTTTTCACAGTGGGGTTCGGACTCATCAACTGCACCAATCCTAATAGCCCCCGCTGCCAAGGTCCAAATGGAACTCGTTTCGCCGCTAGCATAAATAATGTGTCTTTTGTACTCCCAACAAGAAACTCCTTAATGCAGGCCTACTACCAAGGCCAACCTGGAGTCTTTACTACAGATTTTCCACCTGTTCCCCCTGTAAAATTCGATTACACTGGCAACGTCAGCCGAGGACTATGGCAGCCTGTTAAAGCAACTAAGCTTTACAAACTGAAATTTGGTGCAAAGGTACAAATAGTCTTCCAGGATACCAGTATAGTCACGGTTGAGGACCACCCAATGCATCTCCATGGACACAATTTCGCGGTTGTAGGGTCAGGCTTTGGTAACTTCAACCCTCAAACAGATCCAGCAAAGTTCAACCTCATTAACCCACCATATAGGAATACCATTGGAAACCCTCCTGGTGGATGGGTAGCCATCCGGTTTGTGGCTGATAATCCAGGTAATACAAGGAGATTATGCATAAAGATTTAATATATTTAGTTTGGTTTCAATATAGAACAGATTCACAGATATGATACCTCACATTGACTCACCTGGTCTGAAACAGGGATTTGGTTGCTGCACTGTCACCTAGATTCACATCTTAATTGGGGTCTGGCTATGGCTTTCTTAGTTGAGAATGGAGTTGGCAATTTGCAGTCAGTACAGCCCCCACCACTTGATCTGCCTCAGTGCTAAAGATCACCAACATCGGCTCACCAGCAATGGAATCTAGTCTTCTCAGTTGATGATGTATTTACAGTTTCTCGAGTCAATCATTAGAAATAAATGTCTTTGTTTGCCCGAATCCAGAGATTCATGGATTCTGTAAGATTTTAGAGAAGGAATAAGAAAAGGATAAGGGAAGAGAGCCTTTACAAGAACTAATTAAGGAAAAAAAGGACAAAGCAATAATAATAAATGATTCATTCTGTTGTATTTACAAATCATTCCGTTGCAGGTTTTTGCTACTAGCTAAATGGCATGTTGCTCATGTGGTGTCTAATAGATTCAAGCTTTCTAACTAAATAGAATCTTACAAAAGATAAAATAATCGAGGCAGGCATAAGCATGTCATATACACAGCAAACATCTCCAAACCTTCAATTTATCAAAGGACATCTCTTTAACTTGAAAATATGCAAAGCAAGGCATATAAATTGCAGATGCAACAAGTCATTTTCAAAGCAGGAAAAAAAAGAGGAATGGAATGAGTGAGAGTCTAATACCACCATCGTCATCATCAAGAGAAGCCTCATATGACATCAAGAACAGCTTCTACTGTTTCCATCCCTGTATAATCATTCTCCAATGCTTCAAGTCTAGCAATTGCTGCCTTAAAAAAATCAGAACTATCTTCTTGAAATCAACCAAACAATAAAAAGCTTCAATCTTTCCAATAAAAAACAAAGCC
>Ga0307518_10003076_pt1 | contig 12067 bp, 8 predicted proteins | sample 25_EM_MG_FD_203889 | JGI IMG/M metagenome (GOLD analysis project Ga0307518, IMG submission 203889) | Populus trichocarpa ectomycorrhiza microbial communities from riparian zone in the Pacific Northwest, United States - 25_EM | ecosystem: Host-associated > Plants > Roots > Unclassified | place... | reverse complement strand
ATTTTTCATGCAAACAAAATGTAACATTTATATGGTAAGTATTTTCTTCCTTTATTTTTGTTGGTTAAAGTCTTCCAAACATGACTATTTAGGATAAATGATAATACCAAATTTCTCTAAAAAATATTTTTTTTTTCATTTGATTGGGATTGGCCTAAATGATTGGAACAACATCCCTAATATTGACTCGGTCTATCTAATCATACCCTAACAAACCCTTTTATGTGTTTTTTTTCAAGTTCCACACAAACTTTTTTACGCACATAATTTTTCTATGCACACAAATTTTTTTTAATGCGGAGCAAACAATATTTTTTCACCAATAACATGTATGGAATAACAATCATGGTATGCCACAACAAACAATGAAGTCACCATGGCTAACCAATGGTAGCACACCAGTTTCTCTATGAATAACACATCACCATTTAGCTATTGAAAACTAGGTTTGGCAACATACACTCATTGTTCATTTAATAATTTTTTCTTGCATTTGTTTTCATACGCACTACACTACCCTTATACTTAGTGACTTAAACATATGAAGGTCTTCTATTCCAATAAAAAACTTACTTTACAGGAAAGATCGTATATTCACGATCAAGCTTAGTCACACCAACAACCCATAACATAATTATGGAAAATCCAATTTTTATTTGAAGTTTTTTTGACTTAGTCATATATATTAAAACAACTAAAAAAACAATGGTTGGCTTAACTTGAACAATGAACCGGTTTAATATATTGTTTTTTTTTAAATTATTTTATAACATTTTCATGTTGTAGCTTAATTAGTTAACACATATGTATAATGAGTCGAGGTTACAAAGGTTACAGGTTTGAGTTTCAAGAGACACATTAATATTTTTTATGTGATAAATGACCTATCATTTGTTTTTTTTTATAAAAAAAAGGGGTAGACAATAAAACCTTACAAAAAGAGAAAAAAATACAAGGCAAAGTGTGCAGGCCAAACTAATTGAGCTCTTTTCAATTTTAAGGGCTTTGGACATGGGGCTTTGGACTTAACAATAATGACTTCTATAGATCTAATTAGGCTAATACAAATATCTCTTGTCCACATAGTGAAACATTTTTATGCAAAGATTAAGTGTGATTTTTTTTTTTAAAAAGTAAATTTTTTTTTTGTTTTTGTTTTTACAGACTTGGTAATTGACTGGTTTAAGTCAATGAAGCGCATGAATTCATTACAAGATTGGTGCTTATTGGACCAACAAATTAAACTACTTTAATTTACATAAATTCAGTTTATATAGAAGTTTTGTATAATAATAAGAATGAGAGAAAGGTTATGAGTAAATAGCGAAGTGGATCAAAGTAGTATATTACTGTAAATCCACTATGTGCGGGTTCAATTCCCATCATTTTCCCATAACCTTGAAGCAAATGCTTTATATTTGTTTTTTTCTCTCTCTTATTTGTTATAGGATTTACTTTATTTATTACTTTTAATCTTATTTATTACTCTTAAAATTGGATAAAATAAACAAAGAAATACAAACAATGAACTAATAATGAATTATACGCAATTTGGGTTTTTTTTTGCAATTGTTTTTTTTTTTATCTTTTGCTTATTTTTTGTTCCAATTCTATTTTTTATTGAATTTTATTATTTAATATTGGTTTGATTATAAATTGGTTTTTGTATTTTCTTATCATATAATAAAATATAAAAAATAAATACACTCCAAGAAATTAAATAATTCAGGTTGGATTGACTAAATTGACTTGACCTATAACCTTTTTTTTCCTTTGATTTTTGTATTTGAATTTGCCAATAAATAAAAGTTTATGTCGCTGCAACTTCCATAAAATTTAACTTAAAATCTAAGTTATGTAAATATTTAGGATGAGAGTTTTTAAATTTAAATCATTAAACTAAATTTAATGATAATATTAAAATGTTTTCAACAATTTAAATATTATTTTTTATGCTCTAATTTTTTTTAATCCAATCCTAGTGAGAGCATGGAAAATAAACTACTTATTACTATTACAGTTTGAAATTAACTTTAAAAACGTTTTTCATGAAATAAATTTAGTTGAAACCAGCTACAAGCTTTACATGATTCGGACGGATTCGCCTCATTTCTCCACTCAACCCTCCTTTCATTTCCCGCGTTTAGCACGTCATTATAATTTATAACTACCTGTTAGTTGCTTAAACCCTTAAAAAACCTCTCGCAAGCAAACCAGAACCGCTTTTATCACCACCACCATGCATGCATGAAGAAGCTAAGAGCCCTGGCACAAACTCTCTCCTTCTCTCAATTCGAAACCCTAATCTCCCAAAAAGGTTATCCTCAAGCTCTCAAATCCTCACTCACTTTGTCATGTCCTCTCCTCACCGACCAAACCTACTCTCTCTTCATCAAATCAGGTCACTTTCTTGACCCCTACGTATCCACAGCTCTCATTTCTCACTTCTCCAAACTTCACAACAACAACAACAACAATCTCTCTCGCTCTCTTTCTTTCTTCTTAGACACACAAAACCCCGATATCATCACTTACAATGCAATCATTTCTGGGTTTGCAAGGGCTAATGATTCTAGAACTGTTTTGGGACTTTTCAATGAATTAAGGCATGTGGGTTTGGTGCCTGATGTGTTTACTTTGAGTTCTTTAATTAAAGGGTGTGTGAGTTTGAGAGAGAATTGGGTTTCTCAAGGGGTTTGTTTAAAACTTGGGTTTGGGTCTAAAAGCTTTGTGATTAGTGGGTTGATTGACAATTATTCAAAGAATGGAGATTTGGGGTCAGCTGAGAGGTGTTTTAAGGAGTGTTTAGATTTGGATAATGTGGTCTGTACTGTTATGGTTAATGGGTATGTGTGGAATGAGGAGTTTGAGAAGGGAAAACAGGTTTTTGTTGAAATGAGAGGGTTAGGTTTAGAGTTAAATGCATTTAGCTTAACTGGTGTGGTCGGGGCTTTGTTTGATGAAAGAGAAGGGGAGCAAATTCATGGTTTTGGTGTAAAGATGGGATTTTTACGTGGTTCTTCAATGCATTTTAGCAATGCTGTTATGAGTATGTACGCTAGGTGTGGAAGAGAGGTTGATGCTATTAAGGTGTTTGATGAAATTGCTGAACCAGATGTTGTTTCTTGGACTGAGAGAATAGGAACTGCTTCTGATGGTCATGAAGCTGTGGAAATGTTTAGAATTGTACTTTCCTTAGGTTTGGATGTGAATGAGTATACTTTAATTAATGTTTTGTCAATGATTGGAGGAGTGAAGTTTTTGAATGCAGGGAAGCAGATTCAAGCACTTTGTCATAAGACAGGGTATTTCCAGGTGGTCTCTGTCAGCAATGCTTTGGTGTCCATGTATGGGAAGTGTGGGCAAATCTGCGATGCTTGTAGAGTTTTTTATAACATGATTATACGAGATTCTGTTTCTTGGAATTCTCTGATCTCTGCATGTTCTGAGAATGGATTTGTTAATCAGGCTCTAGAGGTGTTCTATCAGATGCGTGAGTTGTCACTGCAGCCTACTATACATACTCTGGCTAGCATTCTTGAAGCAGTGTCCAATTCAAACAATACAAAGCAGGTGATACAAATCCATTCACTTGTTGTTAAATGTGGATTCATGTTTGATGTTTCTATGATTTCTTGCTTGATAACAGCGTATGGGAGATGCAACAGTATGGTTGAATCCAAAAGGGTGTTTGCTGAGATTGATAAGGTAAACTTGGTTCATTTGAATACGATGATAACTACTTTTGTCCGTGCTGGCTATTATACTGATGCTTTGGCATTGTATCAAACCATATGGAGCTCGCACCGTAAAGTGGACAGGAGAACTTTCAGCATTATCCTTAAAGCTTGTAGTGCTATAACAGATATGCAACTGGGAAGAGCAGTTCATTCCCTAGTATTAAAAACTGGATTTGATCAGGATAGCTTTGTTGAAAGTTCTGTCATCGACATTTATTGCAAGTGCGGAAGCATTGGACAAGCAGAGAAAGCATTCAGGAGTTCATCTATGAACAGTTTGGCTGCTTGGAATGCCATGATGATGGGATACGCCCATCATGGTTGTTATCAAGAAGTTTTTGATCTCTTTAACAAGATGTCTCAATTTGGAATAGAACCTGATGAGATAACTTATCTTGGTGTTCTTAGTTCATGCTGCCATGGAGGGCTCGTGAAAGAAGCACGCCACTACTTAGACTCTATGTTTGAACTTCATGGAATAATCCCACACTTAGAACATTATGCCTGCATGATTGATCTGCTTGGTCGAGTTGGGCTCCTGGAAGATGCAAAGAAAACCATAGATCACATGCCTATTCAACCTGATGTTCATATATGGCAAATTCTTCTATCTGCCTGCAATATCCATGGACATGTTGAGCTGGGAAGAGTTGCAGCAAGAAAACTTCTTGAAATTCATCCTGAAAACGAATCTGCTTATATTCTTCTATCAAATCTTTATGCTTCTGTTGGTATGTGGAATGCTGTTGGAAGATTAAGAAAAGAAATGAAAGAAAAAAATCTCCGCAAGGAACCTGGTTCTAGTTGGATTCAAGTAGGTAGAAAAAGTCATACCTTTTTTGTTAATGATACTTCACATCCTCAAAGTAAAGAAATATACGCGGAGTTAATAAGGCTGTATAAACAAGTGATAGTGTCCCTGGAACCGGAACAAGATGGTGCTTTTCTATGGATCAATGGACCCTGAGGCATAGAAAATTCTCTTGATTTCCATGAGAGGCAACAAATACCCCTTGGTTTTTACATTTCATAAGTGAACTATTAAATACTTTTATTCAATCAGGAGTCCTCAATTATAGCTTCTACTGAATATTTGCACAATCCATTCTGTATTTGAAATGAGTATTTAATGATTAAATGCACTCAAACACTGAAAATCCTCCCTATCCTTCGTATCAACTCTTCCAGAATACATTCAGTAAGTCGTCATACTGATCAATGAATGAGTGGTTCCAGTTGCTGTGAGGTGCATGTTAAAGTTACAGCATGGGAGATATAATGATGTTCTCAGTATTAATTAGAGCAAGGTGCATTATGCTGATCATCAAAAATAAAAATCGGGACAGGACATTGATATTTGGCTCAGATCCCTCCATCCTGGTATGATGGTATCGTGGAGGTTAGTTTACCATGGTGATGCTGATATTCCTGTTATTTAATGTAGAGGATAAGATTAAGTAGTTAGACACCTTGAAACGTTTTCTTGTAATTGTTGACTCTTCTGCTTTGTTTTACCTGCGTACTAATTCGAGTTGATGTCTCTCCATTGCGTCCTTGTTGATGAACAATTTATTTCCTTAAAAATTCATTGATTCTGATCTTTTTCTAGATAAGCTGAGTTAGCAAATGTTATGCAGGTTATTTCTTTGAAAGAACCTTGCTGGTAGGCTGTCGGGGAATTTAAAATATGTGCTCAAAACCTATGTCAAGTGTTTGACAGAATTGCTTTCCATTACATTCTAGTGGTCCCTTAACATTTGAGATTTAGCGTTCCTGGCATCATATTTCTCGTAATTTTAGTGTTTATCCTGCTATCACATTGTTATGTATATGCTCTATGCTATTAAAAATCAGAACTATTTCAGACACCTTGATGAATATGTTCAAGAATATTATTCTGTTAGAATGGAAATGCTATGCAAATAAAAGGGTAGTTATGTTAATGAAAAGTTCTTTTATCATCAATTAATATCAATCTATCTGAATTCCCTTTGGAAACAAACTCTCTAAGAGCCTAGAGTGCATGCATCGGAGATGGTAGCTGCTGTGGCATATCATGCTGTTGCATAAATAGCAGGGTAGAGATTTACTTTTTTGGACTGTAACCAATAATAAGTTTTGATCTGTCCAAATAAAAAAATTCCTCCTAATGGCAGGAAAACTGAAAATAAGATAGAAGATATAAATTGTCTGTGATGCTACAATATTTAATATCAATCAGAATATCCCAACATTTTCAATATTTTCTCAAATATGATTTTACCGTTGAAATGTAAGCTTGGTGAAGTGTCTGGCAAAACAGGTATCGTGGATTACATGATCATTTGTTGTTGTAGTGCAGAAATTTTTCCATGCATATTCTATAGCAAGTTCTAAGAAGTCAGGAATTACTTCAATATTTCTATGGGTGGGGTGGGTGGGATGTGGGGGTCTATAGGTGGGATATCTGGTCTAGGGAGGAAATGGATAGGCTTGTCAAGTCAATGGGAAGTTACGAGGCATGCCAGCAACTCATTTGGTTGTACAAGATTCTGTTCAGATCAACTCGAGATAGATTGAATTCATAGGTCGACCTAGAACTTGAACAATAATGGATCATGTTTGAGCCTGTAATGGTTGTCAGCGTATCTGATTGTGAACACTTGCGGTTGAGGACTATTGGATATTTCTTGTTGGACTACGTTATGGTATTTGGTTGTGCTTGAAAATGGATTAGGACGGGTCAATACAACAAAATTCTTGTGTTACAATTAATTTGTGAATCCCCAAAACTTTTGGTTTCACTATGCTTTACCAGCCCATTTCCATGCTATTTCATGTTTTCTTTATATCTGATTTCTCATGGTATCATTCTGGATTGGAGTTTGATGCTGTCAAACCATAAGTCCTAAAACTTCATGCTCTAATTTGCCTAGTCTGGAGGCTGTCTGCTATATAATTTTTCCCACTGTGAAATCGAAGGCATTAGAACTTGGAAGTAAACAAAAGTATAATTTTTTTCAATAAATGCATCCTTCACAAATGAAAATTTTGTATGAGCTTTGAGGCTATTGAGCCACCTTCATTCTTAGATTTAGATGTTGGCAATGCCTTTGTATATTTAGAAGTTCTTGGTTATTATTTCTAAGCATTATTGGTACTGGAAGGTAGTGCCTTTTCTGGAAACATGACTATCACACAACAGGCTGAGCAGATTAAGCAGGAAAGAAAATCCACGCAACTAATAATTCTAGGTAAATTCAAGATATTTCATGCTGTGAAGATGATGATTTAAGACTTGCTTTCTGTTTGACATCATGTGATATAGTTACAAGTTTAGATATTATCAAGTTGGTGCTTTCAATTGGCTATGCTCGTTAATGGGTGCTTATTGCTAATGATAACTATGGCAACGAAATTTGTTAGGAAGGAGCATGTCAAGTGGTTTCGATGTTAGTTCCGTTGCTTTTTGTGCCAATCATGTGGGATGCCTATTTTCATTCGCATGCTATTTTTTTTTGGTGAATATTATTAGCCTTTTGTTTTGGAAACCAAATGATATCTCACTAAAAATGAATAATTCAACTGGAATTTGGATTAAAGAGAACAAAAAAAGATGAAGAGGCTTGATTTGATAATTGTGGCGATCATACAATGTCTAATATTACTTATAGCATCCAGCTTTTTATGCCTTCCTCGGGTAGCTTTTCCTCTGGGAATGATGTTGATGTGAAGAGGCTTTGGATAGCACGGAAACAATAGAGTGGAAAGCATTTGCTGCTATCCTTGACTTTATCTGCCCTCTCTTTGGAAGTGGCCTGGTGCCCCTGGAAATCTTGTCAAGTGCAGCAGCAGTAACATCACGGACCTTGTTCATTGTGTATATCAAGGTATGTGCTGAGCTTTACTCTTTGAAGAGGCTTGGGTTGATAATTGTGGATATTTGATTGAGTTGCTTCGGTCAGGACTTAGAAGTTTATATAGTGCAACAACTCATTGCAATACCAGGTCCTGGAGATTATTGATTAGGAGAGTGGAACAATGGCTGTTGATAATGGTGAAGGGTTGGGAGGCATGCCAGCCAATTTGTCAGGCTGTACAAGATTCCTTGTAGCTCAACTTGGGAGATATTGATTTTCACAGTGTGGTTTGGTGACTGATAGACTGAACAAATGATCCATTGTTTAATATACATGGTGATAACTCAGAGCATATCTGCCCACGAACACGTGCGGCTTCCAGAGCTATCTAGGAGCTTTTTGCTGGATCTCGGGCAGGCTTCTAGACTTTTTGGTCAATAAAACTTATAGGGGGATGGGTACAACATACACGTTTTACAAGGAGGCAAGACTTGTTGGGTTGTTTTCATTGTTTTTTGTCGGACATATATTAGTTTAACTAGAAGCAATTTGAACAAGCCTTGGGAAGCAAAACCTGTATTGCTTTAATGTTTCTGCCCATGTTTTCAGGGAAACAACCTTTGAAATTTCAAAAACTTATATTACTGATGCAGGTCTATCCACCATCTTCTATTGCAAATTTATGTGTAATTGATGCTGAATTACGCATTCATATACAGGAGAGAGTACCACAACTATCAACTAACATGTTCAATGACTGTCGCCGACAATTCTTTCACACTGGCAGTATATGCCAATCCTCTATTGATTTTGAGCCTTCAGTTGGTGAAGAAATTTACACAGGAAAACTGATTCTAGCCGAGAGAGAGAGAGCGAGAGAGAGATTTGGATTATTTTAACCTTATGGTCAGCTGTAGAAACTAGGGTATCTCTCTACCATGTGCAGATTGCCAGTGTGGACAAAATCACGTCAACTAGGATTCTTTATCTTTGGAACATATAGCAGCCGTTTTCATTGTCATGTAATGCAGCTACTGGACAATCTTCTGTTTGTCTGGGTCACATGGGTAGCCAACCTTGGCAAATTCATCTTTTTCTATTGGCCATGCTCTACATCTGTCTTCGCCCATCAGGAAAACGCTGACACTGTTCCCATTGTTTACATAAAAAAACAGGGAGCACTGGAAGATAACAGGAGAGAAGACAATCGCGAGCACAATTGTCACCCGAAAACACAAGACCATTAATTGTTTAATCATGATTAATTGCCTTATGATCCTCAGAATCTCAACCTACACCCTCGTGCAAGACAACAATTTCGCTGGCATGTCTCCTAACCTCCGATTCTCGCTACAAAGCATGTTTTTGTTTCTATCTCTGTGGTTGGTATAACTCCCAATGTTTAATGCTAATTTGCTATCTAGTTTCCAAATCATATAATCTGCTTAACGTAAATGTTTAATGCGTAGTAAATTTTTGAAGGGACCAAACACGTAACTAGACCAAAATTTAAAAGAATTTAAAGCTTTGGAGGTGTCATGGCGTAACAAACGAGACTCCACAGGGTATAGGAATCAAAATGTAGGTTTAGTACCAGCCACAAGCTATGATCATGACAAGGTTTGAACCATACATGCTATCTGACCTTAACCATCGAACAATCCATTGTTGGCCTTGCACAAGGAACTTTGAAACATTTTATTTTTCTAGGTAAACCCAGGGACTTGATCAAAAACTACAAAACAAGTAGTCATTTCCCTTCTCATAAACCACTTCGCTCCCACTCTAATCAGATTACAATTCAGAACCTTCAAATTCGCGAGGGTAGTTCATGCTGTTAGCTATTCCATCTGAGGCCTCGAGACATCTTATTTATTCGTTGATTGTGTTATGAACAGGACTAAAGTTTAGTCTTGGTGAAATATGAAAGTGAGAATTTCAGAGTTTTTTAGCTTCTTGTGTACATCTAATATCTCCATAAATATATTTGTACTGTCGGGAATTTGTCTTCTAAAATCCCAAATGAAGCATTCGTGTAGATAGCATTCAAAAGAAAAACTCTTTCAAGAGAAACCTTGAAGGCTTAAACTACATAAAGTGACAAGGTGGAATTAGTCCCGGAGATTCTTCACAAACTTTACGCTTCGTCGGCTCAAACTCGCATTGTCATGCCTAGTACGTGGAGAACATTCTTTGATTTCCTGTCAAGGCAAAAAACATGCTACTTTATTCTTTGCTCGATTCTCTAATATTTGGTTCATCCTTATAGTCCTTTCCATACGTACATTTCAATACCACCATTTTCTTATGTGAGTCACCAATGGCCGCTACTGTCAATTTCTATGGCCAACTCCCGCGGCAGACCATCTGCCCCGAAGGAGTGGCTGGACTCACTTTTGGCTTCTCACCCTTCAAAGGGTCGTCTCAATCAATGCAGAACAAGATGAAGATAACATGTTTAAGAAAACGGGCAAGTAACAAATCATTCAACAAAAGATGGGCAAATATGGTTGTGTCAGCGGCAGATGATTTCGACTTCAAATTGGGTCCTTCTCCATCCCATATGATCAAACAATTCTATACATGCATCAATGAGAAGAAGTTGAAGGAACTAGATGGCTATATATCGGATGACTGTTTCTTTGAGGACTGCTCGTTCCTTCAACCAATGCAAGGGAAAAAGGTACCTTCTTATTCTTCGTTAGACTTTGTTTTATATCTGACAAACATATTTCTCGATTCTTCCTATCAAGAGAGCCTATAGCGCATAAGAGACCCTGTTATGCATCGCTGCAGGAGGTTATGCATTTCTTTGGACAACTTACAGCAGGCATGGGCCAGAATGTGAAGTTCATTCTTGAACATGTATGTGAAGATGATGAATTTACAGCAGGAGTGAATTGGCACCTAGGTATAATCATCAGCCATTGTCTAGCATTAAGATGTATTTGTTTCGTAACAGTCTAACAAATTGATGAGAATTCTCTATGCAGAATGGAAAACGATACAGATACCCTTCACCAAAGGATGCAGCTTCTATGAATGTTCTCAAAAGGAGGACAGACTTGTTATTAAGTAATAAGCAACTCAACAAACATTTCTGACCTCCAAATTTCATAAGAAAACGAGTTTCTCACTAATACGCTTTGCTACAGGAAAGCTCTGGTTGTGATAGAATCACCCATCAAACCAGGAGGCATAGTTCTGGTAATTGATCAAATTAACATGATTCCAACACCCCCTAAATCTTTTTGGTCAAAGAACAGCCTTTCTAACGAATTCTATTACCTGATTTTAACAACTTTGCTTTCTTCTGGATGTGCTCTTTGTTCAACTGACAAATACAGACTCTGTTAAAGAATGTGACTGCAATATTTGACGATTTCCCAAAAGCTGCAGAATGTACGTTAACTTTCATTTGAAAACGGCCACGGGCATCGAACTCATAGCAAGATGACATTTATGCTTCTTTTTTTTTCCCTGCAGGGTTACTAAAGAGTCCTCATGTCATAATGCAATTCTGTTCAAAAATTTACAGCAGACTCTTGGCACCTTTTGTCAACCCACTTCTGGCAGGCTACATCAGAGCCTGGAATCTCATTGCAAGATTATTTGCTTTTGCACTAAACACAATACTCCATTTTCTAATGAAGTATTTTGGATAGGATGCACTCACTAAAGCTTTTATGTGCATCAACACCAACACCAACAGTAGAGAGTAGTAGCAATGCATCAACAGTCAGTCATCATCACCATCATGGCTCGACCACATCTCGAACAACGAAAGAGCAATCAATAGTACAAGAACAGATGGTAATGGGGGAGGTCTGCTGAAGGAAACAATAGGATCCGTCTTTTCATTTGGAACTAGCCCTTCTTGGACAGAAGCATTGCTCCCTTGTTTCTTTGGAGTTGAAGTGACTGCAGTACCTGGTTTTATGAGCATGTGATTACCAGTAATAAAAGTCTTTAATTATATGTGATGGTTCAGTGTGTGTGTGTATATATAAATGTTTGCTTAAAAGTTGATGATTAAAAAAAGGGTTACAGGAAGTGTGATATCTCAATATATTTAGCCTCGGTAGAATATAATGTCTAAATGATATGAATCTGACTTGCTTCTGGGCTTACCATATTTAGGAGCAAACATTTTTAACTTCAGCTACGCATTAAGCCCAAATATATATGGACATGATGAGATCCTAGATCCAACACTTTTAGGTTCAACTATGTGTTGGGTCCAAGTACATGTGGCCATGACGAGATCCTAGACTTAACACCCCTGGGTTCAGTTACGCGTTAAGCCCAAGTACATATGAGTTTGACGAGATAACAGACCCAACACCCTTGGTTCCAGCTACGCGTTGAGCCTAAGTACATCTGAGTTTGACAAGATGCCAAACCTAATGTTCTTGGGTTCAGCTATGTGCTGAACCTAAGTGCATGTGGTTGACAAACCTAATACCTTTAAGTTCAGCTACGCGATGA
>Ga0307518_10003075_pt1 | contig 12074 bp, 9 predicted proteins | sample 25_EM_MG_FD_203889 | JGI IMG/M metagenome (GOLD analysis project Ga0307518, IMG submission 203889) | Populus trichocarpa ectomycorrhiza microbial communities from riparian zone in the Pacific Northwest, United States - 25_EM | ecosystem: Host-associated > Plants > Roots > Unclassified | place... | reverse complement strand
GTTGAGATGATTCTTTGACACAATCACTATCCTCATCATTAGCGATGGCCATACCTATTTTTCATCAATTTACCCATGCATGGACAAAGTTAAACTAGCCGATTAAACTTTTACTTCAAAACAGACATTTAGGACTCGGATTTACTTTTGGCTAAGTGCTGAGGCTGATATTCTAAATCCAAAACTAAATATTAACAAGTAATTGATTGTAATATGATAATCAGATAAACAATGCCTTCTGCTTCAAGAATCCTAGGGGAAAAGCATAATAGAATAGGTCTATAATAAAAAAAAGAGAGGGAAAAAAACCTGAATACCAGCTTCAACATATGTGAAAATATAGCAATTGAAGTAGGGTCACACTTGAAAACATTAAAGACCCAACAAGAATTCACAAGGTGCAATCATATTGTAATGTAGAGCTCAGATTACCTCACTGTCAAGTGCTGAAAGAGCTGTCCCACGGGCCTCAGGTTCTACAGCAAGAAGGACATCTAGCAAGGCTAAAGCTGATGAAGGAAAGTCCTTAAATGTCTCAGTAACACAACGTTTATAAGGATGTTGAGGTTTGAAAATGGTTGCATGCGGCAGTTTTGATCTCTTCCAGTACTCATCAGAAGGTGACCCACAAAGTTTGAAGATTTTATGCAGTTGCTCCACCTACATATGATAGATATAAGATCTTGACACCGAAAACACCCAAATAATTTGGCCAAATGCCAAGATTTACAAACATTCTTTGATAAATGTTCCTAGTCATAATAATCAACAGATGACAGTAACATAGGCCCGGCTAAGCTTTATAAAATCTGAACAGCCACAGCATGATGGATTAAGATAATTTCATTAAATGTAAAAGCACATTTCAGGAACCTAATTGCCAGTGATCCTAAATTCGAAACTAAACAATGCCATAATCAAGTCATGATGCTGATCTTGCTGCTCTCATATGTAGAAGCCATCTTCAGGAAAATCCACATACCAAAAAGAAATCATACAACCACCGTTGCGGTGATCAAGGTCACGGTGGCCAAACAGTTAGCCATTAATGGACAGAACTCAAGACAGATTTTTTGATCAGCAGGTCTATTAAGACAGCATTCATGAGATGATCACCAGGCAGAAATACTTTCTTCATTAAAAGGAAACTTTTTTGTTAGTGTTCTTCTAGTCGTATAATGCATAGTTTAGGGTATTTCACCATGAGAAAATTGCTACTTTGAGTCAAGGATCAATAATAAACGATTCAATATGGTTAACAAAGTCTATAATACATGAAGGCATTATTGCCATAAAATAAAAGGGAGTTACCTCTGTTCTTCCAGGCATGATATGCTTCCCAACAAACAATTCTGCAAGAATGCAACCAGTGCTCCATAGATCCACAGAAACTCCATATTCTGTGGCACCAAGCAAAAGCTCTGGAGGTCTGTACCACAATGTAACCACCCGACTTGTTAGAGGCTGCTTCTGAGGTGAAGAGAAAAAAGTTGCCAGTCCAAAATCAGCAATCTTGAGATTGCCATTAGAGTCAATCAGAAGATTTGAGCCCTTTATATCACGGTGCAATATCCCGCGATTGTGGCAGTGTTCAAGTCCATGAAGAAGCTGTTGCATGTAACATTTAATCTACAGGGAAAAAATCTAGATCAGCCTGTAATGATAAGAAAAACTTCAGTAACATATTAGCCAAATCCATTCATTTTCTATTAAGAAATAATATCCAGAAAAAGGCAAAATCTTTGAAATTGGGCAAGAATGCATCACAGAGACAAAAATTCAGTAGAAAACCATCATTGCATGTACAGCAAGCTTCTCTAAAGGAGGGCAAAAAACTCCTAACTTCCTTCATTTTAGAGGTTTTCATCTTGTTGCCTTTCTGGTGGTTCAACAAAGAAAAACCATAAATGGTGGTACTATAGATTACCAAGGCCATTTCACAGAACTAATCCGCGGTAAATTAGGTGGTTTTCAGATAGTCGCTTCAATATATTAAATTAGGCAAGTTTTCACCGTGGATCTTGACATTGTTAAAAAAGTTCAAAACTGTTCTTCAAATAGCCACTCTAGAGTGTCATAATTTCTTCCTTTTTTTGTCAAATTGTGTTAGGATCCAGAATAATACACCATCAATTATTATAGCAGTTAAAGTTCAAATGAGAAAGAGCATGAACCTGCGCTTCAGAGAATTTAATCCCTGGTGAAGCCAAAAGCCCTGCAAGGTCATGCTCCATATATTCAAATATAAGGTACAAACTGCCAGACATTCTTGAAGCAATGACACCCTCAAGCTTCATAACATTTGGGTGATCAAGCCTACGCAAAATGATGATTTCTCTTGCCATAAAACGAACACTTTCAGGATCCATATTAGCAAAGCACACCTTCTTCAATGCCACTGTCTTATTTGTTTCAAGATCACGAGCTTTGTACACACTGCTATATGTTCCTTGTCCAATCTGCATTATTTGCGGGAAAGTTAACTAACTGGGTAAAGAATTGGGCAGCAAACCAAAGAGTGGGCAACATTTAACGGCAAAATGGTGGTTGCTCAGAAAATAAGCATTGCATATCAAATAAAAATCATGCCAAGTTGCTTACGAACTTTCATTTTCGAACTGATTGAAACAAACAAATCTGAGAGAGGAGTGCTTATCTAAGAACATAGAAGAACGCTTTCTTCAGGGAAGAGGCCATTCTTCTAGGGAAACGACTCATTTCCTACAGTAACATAACAGCACCTCCATCCCTCAGACTATCATGCTTCATCATTTTTGCCAAAGTTCAAAAACTTTTAGGGGTGAATAAATCATTTATTCTTACAAGAGTATCAAAAGCACTCAAGGGTCGAAAACAGGAAACAAAAGTCTACAAAGACAACATCCAACTTTTGAAACAATGACCAATGCAAAAGCTTAAACCTGAGGCATCGAAAAACCCATGCACCAGAAAGAGACAGCTGCAATTAAGTAAGCTCGTACAAGTACATTAAAAGGGGTGAAAACCCAACTTTTTTCGACAAATCACTCACATTATCAATGAACCATACAAAAACAACCAAATCATAGAGACATACACCAAACTGACCTTATCCAACTTCTCAAATGAATCTGCCCTTCGAGGCACCCATCCATTGATTGCTTCTCCAGCCACAGAGGTCAGCCAAGAAGGCCAACCAGCAACAACTTGTGCTCCTCTCTCTCCATTGCTCATACTCACTATACTAGTAATCCTTTGATGATTATTAACCTGTTCGATTTTTTCCTTCTTCTCTCCTTCATCGTATGAAACTGGAGTAGACTCCGCATTATCATTTCCAGGTTGATCGGATATCAAACTAGCCGTGGAACCATTAGCATTACCATCAACCTCTACCACAACTTCATCGCTTTTGGATAAAGAAACTAACCGTTTGGCAGGCTTGGTTGTTTCTTTTCTTTTGACTCTTCTCTCTAAATATTTAGTGGCTCTACTGACTTTCGAGCAAATGCAGCCCATAATCCCAATCCACAATTCTCAACAGTGTGACTGGTTTTATTGGCTCCAATCCTTTGTAGCATTAAGCCCCAAGTATCTTAACCCATCAATCAAAATGGCTTCTTTCTCCAATACTCTGCCTCTGATCAATCAATGCAGTCCTTGAAAATAAAAAAAGTCTACACTTTTAATATCAAATTCAACACAAGAAGAGGAACCCACATCCCCAAATCAAAGGAAACCAATGGGAAACACAAGACTCAATGGTAAATCCCCCAGAATAAGATTTTGAAAAAAGAAATTCAGAACAACCACTCAAATCCCTAAATCAAAAGATCAATGAGAAAAACACAAAGTATTTGGGCATTTCAACAAGAACCCTGATCACCAATCAGGTAGACAGATTGTTGAAATGAGAAAGCACAGAAAAAAATTTATTTATTTATTATTTTCTTTAGAAAAGTATTCAAAAGCATGGAATCCTTTTCTTTTCAAAATAGATAAATTTTTACTTTTTATAGTTATTGTGCGACAAACATATAGAGCATATTTCGGATCTGAATAATAACCTTCGAAAATCAGAAATAACTTGAGTTTAGACAGGCTGTTGTGCTGTTATTTCTATCTTCACTTCTGTTTTTAGTTTTTTTTTTATTATTTACAAGACAGGCAAAGAAACAAAAAGAATGTTAAGAGCGTCCATGCTCTTTATTTTATAACTAAATCCTAGCTTAAAATAGCTAAAAAAATCCAGTTAGCTCTCTAGAAAACGAGATCACTTCTGTGCTTTGTAAATTTATATTTTTAAAAAATATTTTGTTAATTAGAAGTCATTGCAGCAGCAGCAGCATATACAATATTCCACTGTTCGCTGATCATCTCTTTCAAAAGCATCGTCAAAAATTGCTCTCGTTCTGGCACCATATGCTTCCACTCTTGTCTGTCCACAGAAGCTATGAATGCAATAGATTACTAAAATCAACAACCACCAGGAAATCTTGAACTTGCCTACAACACCAATCCAGTATCTGACCATGCCTTCAATTCTCAATCTTCGTTGGCACTCGTAGTCATCAAGGCGAAGTCCTCGAATCGAAAGGAAAATACTTCGACATTTTCTGTAGTTAATTTGTGTAGTAGACAAAGTTCATCACAACAATACTCCAACAATTGATCTGCACCCGATACCACAGCCCCAACAGGAGTAAAGCATCGATGATTTCCCCTGAAAATCGAAGTGGAATCAAGAAACAACCTGTGCATAGTTCACTTCCCGCTACAAGAACCCAGCAATGACGTTCACATCAAACTTAAAAAATACAATATTTGAGCTCTGAAGCTGCATTGCCTTCTCCAAGATTCTCCGGTGCCGTGCCTCGGTTGATGGAAAAAGATGGTATTTTGCAAGAACGAACTGGCCCAGAGACATCTACAGTATGCTTGCGACTTATTAACTGCGAATACTTGCCGAAAACTAAATCATTATTCATAAGTGACGTGAGTGAGTGAGCGAGCGAGCGAGAGAGATGAGTAGATACCCCATTTAGGTTATTCGAAACACATACCGCAATGAAAATAATATTTAAAATTTTCAATAGTACAACCTAAAATATTTGATTTTCTTAAGGTTAAATTGTTTATAAAATACACGTAATTTTTCAATAGTACAACCTAAAATATTTGACTTTTTCAAGGTTAAATTATTATAAAATTCGTTTAGTGAATTGTACCTTTTTTTTTTCTTAGTTCGTTGACGTTGTCCCTGTTTTCATCAAAATTTAAATTATATTTTATTTTAAATTAATTTTAAAAATATTCTTTGAATCATTTTAATATATAAATATCTAAAAAAAATATAAAAAAATGTTATTTTAATAGGCTTTAAAAAAAATATATATATATATATATATATATATATATATTATACACTGCCTAACACCCCCTTCATCTCCAACCAATACCACTGCTAGCTTCTAAATAAATAAATAAAAAATGATCATAACTTAAATAAAGAATAAAAAGTTTTCCCTCACATTGATCCAAATCTACCGTGGAACCTGCGGATCAAAAATTATAATCACATCATCGAGTAATAGGAAAAGTTCCATTTAAAAGGCTCAGAAGAAAGAGGCAAATAGAAATCAGGATTAAGAATGTTACAGAAAGGGCGAAAAAAAGATAGAAAAAAAAAAAGAGGAAGCAGCAGATCATGGAATCAAAAACCAGCAAAATCTAAAAAATAGACAACAAACCAAGAATAAAAATCCTTATTGGAACTAACCCTTTACAATCAGTTTTTTCTTTATCACAAAATTGATATTCACCACGAGAACTCAGTTCCTTGCCCAGTCTTCGGGTCCACGAGTGGGCGCATAGGCCAGCCTAGCAGCGGAGGCGAACCTGGTGGAGTTGCATCTCGACCAGGTGAAAAAAGGCTCAGCTCCACAAATGGCCCTGGAGGAGTCTCATCTCCTCTTTGGCAAGCCCTGAAAGAGATTGATCCGCGCTTAGTTGAGGCGTCAGAGTTTCTGCCGGGGCTTAAATGAGCACTTTCTTCTAGATGGTTTTGGTTTGCATCAAGGGAAATGGTTTCATTGTGCTCATCAGCATATCTTCTGCTTACCTCCAGGTCCCGAAGATTCCCCAGTGCTAAAGAATCAGCAACGGGATAGTAAACAAGCATGCAAATACACACCCCAGCACAGCATGAGAGGGCAAGAAAGGCTGAGAACGCAAGAGCTTCAAATAGAAAATGCTCTGGCTTAGATAAAACAGATAGTCCAAGTAAGAGAATCCTCAATGGAAGGAAACTTGAAACTGAGAATATTAATGTGTACACTCTCTTCTGCAAACCCTTATTGATGACCAATTTCAAAATCCGCCTTCCAAGCCAAAACAGGTAGACAGTCAGTGCAGAAGCAAAAAAACCAAGAAGCATTGTATTCAATAAAGGGTAAGTGCAAAGCGCAGTATTAGAGGCGGCAGCATTTTGCATCCCATGAGCAGCAGAGGTAAAATAATGAGGAAACCTTTTCGATATACTCTTATCCTTGCGTAGTTGCGGTCCAATTAGTATAGCAAGCAGCTGAAGGACAAACATTGGTAGGCAATAGAGAACAACATATACAGCAGTTCTTCCATTCCACTTGCGACAAAGAATTCCCGATTCCATCTTCTGTAAGGGAGCCCGGAGGAGAAACATGAGGGTGAGTAATAAGCAAGGCTCTGCAAAACCCAAATTCGAGACAATGTAGCCTTTGCAGACAGTTTCCTGCCATTTGTAGTCAAGGGCATTCAACACTCTTCCCTTCCGTCTCAACAAACTTAACCGGATAATTTCACCAACACCCCACCAGATTACAAACAAAATAAATATGATTCGGATGATCCAGGGACCACTAAAATAACTGAGTTGAAAATAGCCTTGACTACGAACACGAGAGCGCAAGTAAAATGAGTAGGCAATGCACAACAAACCAAATAGAATCAAAATAGCGACTAGACAAATTGTCACCACACCGAATGCATCGGCAGCAGCACTCGTCAGGGGCATTACCCGAAGCACGAATTCCACGCATGCTCTCTACCAGCATGGATACAAGGAATCCTCCTCTGGTCGTGTATTCACTTCCTTCCGAGGATTAATTTTTATTGGCAGTTCCAAAAATAATACTGGAATTAGCTTGTTAAAAACCAAACCAACAGGTCACTCAGAGCAATTAACCATCACCATGCACTCCAGTAATGATGACAAAGCCATGCATGAAGACAGACATTAGCCAATCCCAAGCTAACACACCAAATCACTACTTCAAATAATCTTTTCTGTCTGGCTCAAGCTATCCAGCCCAGTCCCCTATAGCATGAAAGTTGAAAATACTCAGAAAAGGAGTCAAATTTCAATCGTACTTGTCAATTATATATCAATGCCCAAATCCTTCAAGTACCAAGCTCAGAAAGGCTTTATTAAGACAATGAAGCATCAAACAAAATTAAAAGCCTTGGAGGCTTTTTTAACAAGAAAACAACATATGGAGAAGCTCATAATTGAACGTAAGCCAGCAAGAAAGCGAGTCATGTTGCAAAAAACAAGGCTGCTTATCAACCAATCGCATATTTGACGAGTTGCAATGAACATATCTTGCCCAATTTAAGCCTATACAAAGGCCACATTTTACAAGGACTCGGACAAAATCACATGTATCATACTTTCCATGACATTCAAGAGCAGCCAAAATGATTAGATTCATCCGAATTTGGCATCACGCATTATAGCAGTTACATTCGTTAATCAACATAAGAATTCCCAGAAAAAAACATTAAACAACTATAAACCACCAAAAGCAAAAAAAAAAACCATTGCCAGGTAAGAACAACACTGGCATGCAGTAAATAATTGATAATTAACCCAACTATCATCGGGCTGCATTGTAAACAATACACACGACCGCGCATGTTCTTGTAAAAAAAAAAAAACAGTTCCAGCCTCCTTAATTCCTCTTCGGAAAATACAAAAACAAATTTAAATCTTTATATTCCACATTATATAGATCTCAAAAACATTAACCTCGGTAAAATTTTCTGCTCTCCAATTTCAAAAAAGAAAAGCATGATCAGATTTTTCGTTTTCATTTCCTTCTATTTTCTTTCTCTTTCTCAGCAACCAAACATAAAACATGCAAAAAAGTTTAAGAAAAAAAACCACAAAAAAACATACTCATACGATAATCGGCATTTCCAAATCATCATGCACCAAGTAAAAAGAAAAGATAAATATAAACACATCTCATCGAAAAACAAGAACAAATCCAAACAGATAAAAACGATAACGAAAATGAGAAAAAAAGAGATCAATCGAGAGCTTACAAATCAGAGAAACTTGATCTGGTGAAGAGAAATGGAGATTCCAACAGCCACTAAACGAGATCAAGAAAACCCTAACTTAAAACACGAAACAAGCGAGAGAGAGAGAGAGAGAGACAGAGAAAGGTAGGGAGAGACCAGAGGGAAGACAGACCATGTAGTTAAGTGGGGCTTTGTTGGAGACAGCCTGTCTCCAGCTGTGAAATCCGAACCTATAGGTTTGGATTCCAGACTTTCGCTTCCGTGGTTACCCCTTTCCTACGTGGCTCTGCTTTGGCGGCGTTTACGGCGAGCTGTCTTTTTTTTTTTTTTTTCAAAAAGATACAGCTAAGAAATGAAAGAGTGGGCGATTGGCCATCAGGCTAAGCGAATCCAGGGACAAGGATTAGTGTGACTCGCTCTGTTTGGTTCCAGCAAACTTTGATTGTACAAACAAACAGAATTTATTTATTTTGTTTTCTGGAACGTGGCTGTCTAAAAGCTTTCTCTTGTTTTCTGGACATTTTTTTCTTTCATGTCTCATCATTTAGGGACTAAAACATGATGGAGATTAAGTTGAGGGATTAAAATGTAAAAATATAAATTTTTAGGGACCAAATTGAGATAAAAACTCCAAAGACCATGGTCAAGTTTTTTCAAACATTGTTCACTAAGGTTGTGTTTAGTGTGCTGGGCTAGTTAGAATGAACTAGATTGAACAAATAACAGTCATGTTCTATGTTTGGTGTGTTTTGAATAGGAATACACAATTCATTTTATTTTGTGTTTGGTAGGTATTAGACGGAATCAATCAACACATGGTCTAAACTAGTTCGGGTTTTAAAAAAAAAAAATTAATCTACCTAACCCGGTTAAAAACTCAAGTCAACTTGTGACTCGGTCAACCCGAGATAAAACATAGGTAAAAAATTTATTGACTTTTTAATATATATCTTTTGGTCAAAATAAGGTTGTTTTGATTTCTTTTTAAATTTGGGTCAATTCAAATTGATCCTCCCGACTAGTAACTCGAGCTTTACCTTGGATCAACCCTCAAGTTGATTTTTAAAATTATGATGATAATATTTTTTATTCTTCCATTACTTTGGGTTAACCCAAGCTGACCATCTTGACCCCTGACTTGGATCTTGCTCCGGGTCGACCCTTTAGTTAGGTCTTAAAATCATGGTAATAACCGCTTTTATTTTTACGTTGGCACGGGTCAATGGTCAATCAACTCGTGACCCCGGCTTAGTTGATCAGGCCTAGCCCCAGGTTAACCACTACTTTGGGTTTTAAAACTATGATGATAATAACTTTTATCCTAACGTTAACTTAGGTCAATAGTCAACCCAATCTGTGACTCAAACCTAGCCCTAGATCGACCATCGAATTGAATTTTAAAATTATGATAATAATCAATTTTATCTTTACTTTGACATAAGTCAATGGTCAACCTGACTAATGCTTTGGCCTCGAGTCGACCCCCGAGTCATGTTTTTAAATTATGATAATAATTATTTTTATCATTATTGAGACCCAAGTCTGGCCCAAATCAATGGTCAAACTGACCGCGCGCCCCATGTTTTGGCCCCGAGTTGACCTATGAGTCAGGTTTTTAAACTGTAATAATAATCATTTTTATCATTACTTAAATCCGAGTTAGTAGTCAACCCGACCCGTGATCCGAACCTAGCACTGGGTCGATCTGTGAGTCGAGTTTAAAAACTATGATAATAATCACTTTTATCCTTATAGTGACCCGAGTCAATTGTCAACCTGAACTGTGACCTGGGATTGATTGATCAAGCCTAACCTTGAGTCGATCTCCGAGTCAGGTTTTAAAACTATGATAATAACTATTTTTATCGTAAGGTTAACCTGAGTTAATGGTAAACCCTGTAATAGCCCGACCCAACCTACCGTATATTGTCCGCTTTGGGCCTTACCACCCTCACGGTTTTGTTCTTGGTTACGCGAGCCCATCTTTGATCCTGACGCCCCAAAACGCATACAACAGGTTAGCGACCAACATGACTCATAAAGCCCTAGCTTATAATCTCAAACCCGACTTATGATCCCAACCTGGCACTGGGTTGACTCTCGAGTTAGTTTTAAGTTTATGATAATAATCAATTTAATCCTTACATTGACTCAAATCAATTGTCAAACTGACCCGTAACCCATGTTTTGGCTTCGATTCAACCCCCGAGTCAAGTTGTAAAATTATTATAATAATAATTTTTATCATTACTTAGACATGAGTCATTGGTCAACCCGACTCATAATCCGGACCTTGTCTTGGGTTGATCATTGAGTCGAATTTTAAAACTATGATAATAACCATTTTTATCCTTACATTGACCCTTGGTCAATGGTTAACCTGAACCGTGACCTGGGCCTGGTTGATCATCCCTAACCTTGAGTCGACCCTTGAGTTGAGTTTTAAAACTATGATAATAATCATTTTTATTCTAAAGTCAATACGAGTCAATGGTCAAACCGACTTGTGACCCGAGTCTGGCTCCAGGTCGATCTTCGAGTTAAGTTTTAAAAATATGATAATAATCATTTTAAAATTTTATCCTTACATTGACAAAGGTCATTGGTTAACCCGGACCATGACCCAGGTTTTTTCCCGAGTCGACTTCCAAGTCAGGTTTTAAAATTATGATAATAATTATTTTTATCATCATGTAGACCTGAGTCAAGGGTCAGGTGACCTGTGATCTAGACTCAACCTTGAGTCAACCCTCGAGTCGAGTTTTAAAACTATGATAATAATCATTTTTATCCATTTATTGACTTAGATCAATGGTTAACCCGACCCCTGGCCCAACCCTAGATGATCAGGCCTAGCCCTAAGTCAATTCCCGAGTCGAGTTTTAAAATTTTGATAATAACTATTTTTATAATGCAGCTAACCTGGGTCAATGGTCAACTCGAACTGTAACCCGAGCCTGGCATCGGGTTAACCCCTGAGTCAAGTTTTAAAATTATGATAATAATCATTTTTATCTTTTCATTGACCCAAGTCAATGGTCAACCCGACCCGTGACTCATGCCTGACCTCGAGTAGACTCCTGGGTCGGATTTAAAAATTATGATAATAATTATTTTTATCTTTATGTTGACTTAAGTCAATGGTTAACCCGACTAGTGACTTATGCTTGGACCCGAGTCGATTTCCGAGTCGAATTTTAAAACTATGATAATAATTATTTTTATCCTTACGTTAACCCCAATCAACAAAATAAACCATTGTGAAGAGTATCAGACAAGCTTTTCATATTCCTTTTAATGGAACAAAAACCTTTGACGAGACAAAAACTTCTCCATAAGAATAACCTTTGATGAGACAAAAACTGGTTTTTTTTCTGTCCAAAAATACACTAAACAAACTTCACAAAAAATTGTCCTGTCCTGACTATTATTGTATAGCATGCCAAGCTTTTTATTTATTTTTTTTATGTAATCAAATCTAACTAAAGATTGATTAGTGAGGAGATGACTTGGAATATTGGAAATTTTATAGAAATGAAGTTCAAAAAAGTTTTATTAAATTTTATGTCTTTCTCCATTTATTGTGTATCTCCCGTAAGAAAAATAAAAATAAAAATAAAGATTAATCTGGTTAGGTTTAGATTAGATTTGACCAAGTTAATGTTTTTTTATGTTCAAACTTCAACTTGACTCGTATCATGTTTTGAGTTGCGGGTTTTTCAAGTAAATTTATAAATATAATAAAAATACCT
>Ga0307518_10003074_pt1 | contig 12076 bp, 9 predicted proteins | sample 25_EM_MG_FD_203889 | JGI IMG/M metagenome (GOLD analysis project Ga0307518, IMG submission 203889) | Populus trichocarpa ectomycorrhiza microbial communities from riparian zone in the Pacific Northwest, United States - 25_EM | ecosystem: Host-associated > Plants > Roots > Unclassified | place... | reverse complement strand
AATTAATACTAGAAAATATTTTATCAACAATAACAAACCAAATAAAAATAAATTTCAAAATCTTGTTAAACTTACATTAATATAGATATGTCACAATTTAATAAATATATTCTAATCAAAGAGGAGGTGGTGGAAACAAAATAAGATAATGTTGATCATTATAAAGTAGACCAATATAAGGTGGTTGAGGCCTAAATTGATATACTAGTATAGGTAAGGGATACATAAATGTCGTCATATGTGGAGCCAAATATGACAACATCGATAAAGCAATAGATATCGACATAACTTGGTCCATATTGGATAAATCTTCTTACACCCTTAATAAATTCAAAATAAATATGATCATCCCTACAATGATGATCCATCTACAATCGATTGTCCATATTAATCTAATTAACATAATTAAACCCAACAAAAATTTTAATCTATATTTAAGAATTTATATAATAAATTATCAAAATAACTTTGTTAGTTATAACTAGCTCATAAGTTATAAAAGGAAACTTAAATTAAAATTATAAATGGAAGAAAAAGAAATAAAGTCTCAAGATATAAAATAACCTTTGAAAAAATGTTCTGAAAATTCAATTTGAACAAAATTTGTCATTTCTGTTCTTGCCCATTTTCCACCATCAAGCAATCACAAATCACGAATTAGATTCAATGAACATGAAATTTTTCTATAAATCAAGTTATACCTCAAAATCTATACAGACATGAGATTAGAAAAGAAAAAAAAAGATGAGCAAGAGTAGTAATGTTAAGAAATTAAAAATATAATTTAATAACATATTACTTTAACTAGAATGAAGATATATAGTAATAAATAAAGAATGTAAGAAAATATAAGATTCCAACCTCAAATCTAATTTTTTTCTAGATATGCTCTAACAAGCATAAGTGCTAATCATTCACGTCAAGACATAACTTTAACTATGAGATTTCTTGAAATAAAGGACTACTAATGTTTTATTTTCAAGTATGTGACTGAAATAAGTTGAGATTCCAGTCCTCAGATAGCTCCTATCTCATGTGCATAGTACACTGTTAACTAGATTAGCATTCCTTTTCTTCTGCCTATGCTAGCTCCACCGATGATCACTGTCACTTTACCTTCTAGCCTATAAATTCCACACGATAGGATGAAGACAGGATATGACTGGTTAGGTTTTAGTCCATGTCTTAATTAAGAACTTAAAGAACAAATCCAGAGCAGGTAAACATTACATTTATTTTATAGCAAGTTGGTTGAATTGATTCCCAGCTAGCTAGATTAAAGTGTTAGAAGGTGATAAAACTAATATTACTTTCTTGTAAATGTAGCAAAACACTTCCTATGTTAATCTGATCACTTGGAGCTAGAAATGGTATTGCAAGATTAAATGTTAATCTGTACCATATTAATGTATAAAGTTAATTAATTAAATGTATAAATAAACCATTATTAGAGTAGAAGTGGCGATGCCCTATTCATTGTATATGCAATGTTTAACGCTCCAGCTTACGGTGCGTTCGTCTTCAGACACAGATTTTTTGTACTAGGATAAGTAAAATTATTAGGGAAGTATCAGTGAATTCTACAAATGAAATCATCTTAAAAACAATCAGAAGGTTGAATTTAAAAGAAACCAATAGGATGAAAATAGACAAAGGTTGTAACTGCAATAATATCCTATACAGAATGTCAAATACCGAAGTCCACAAGAATTGTTCGACGTGTGCTGTTCATGGTGCTTGCTTACTGTATCGTAGTATGGTAATGGACAGAGCTCTGTCGCTTCTCATGGAGGGGACCCCTAATTCCTCCATAATGAATATAAAAACACGTCTAGCCCTCTTATTTTTCTGGCATTCAAATCATGATAAAAGTGATGGTGCGAGTCATATCATAACAATTCTTTAAGTTGACCACTCAGCCTTCCTGCATCTTTCTCTATAAACTTTAATAATTAGTCCTCTTCTTTTAGAAAGATTCAATGATAGCTTATTACACCATTTGTCTCCCTTTTTACCTTTATAGCCAACACTATTTTGATAATTCCTTGCTAAATTAAGCTACGGTTTTCCAAGCCACCAAGACCTAATAATAACCCTCATTGGAAAAATGCCCTAGTTCATCTTGGGGTTCATAGTTAGAATTTATAAGCAATCTTTTTTTTTTCTCTTTATTCTTCCTTTTTTTACCAATAAATTTTCTTTGTCTGCAAGCTATTGTACTGAGGTTTTCTTCCTTCTTAGTTGTATTGTACCTAAGATTGATGGTGCTGAGGGAAGAGGAGTGAGGTTAGCCACATTGGCATGACAACTAAGACTGGCAACATCATTAGAGATGGGTAATCTGCTGGCTGCATATTACTTAGCTGGAATTTATGATTGCAAGCCATGGAGGTTTTAATAATTGATACTGCAACCTTTAAATATTGAATCTGTGGGTTGTATGGTATATAAAAATGATAGAAAACATTTTTTGGTATGGCTAGAAGAGAGAAAATCCTCAACTTTCCTGCATCTTCTCATACTTTCATGTAATTAAAAAGGGCATCTTGTCTCCTAAGGTCAAAGCAAAATGACTTAGTTGGGGCCACAATATTATAGTGGCTTTGTTACGAGAGAAAATCATGTTTAATTCTTAGTATGAGATAGGCCATTTAGTTTCCTCAGTGAAAGGAAAAACATGATGAACATTTACATCTTATATTATTATTTAGCATTCGGGATGTCAAACTTTTGCAGGATTTCTTCACACTATCAACTGTTTAAAATAAAGTTCCACTAGTTGTCCATCCTTCTGTTTCTTTATTACTGATGATGATTGTGAAGACTTAGTCTGAGCTTAAAAACTGATTACATTTTTGAGAACCAAAAATATCTCTCAGGGGAAGAAGAAGAAGAAGAAGAAGAGGTACCTTACCTGATTAATGATGCTATAAAAAGAGGAGGAAGGACATGATGACCTTGCTTAATTAGCAGGTGCCTGCAATATTAAAATATTTCTTAATTTAACGAAAAGATTTTTCCTGAAAGCACTTATGAAGAATTTATTAGTGGATCCCATTAATGTATCCTGTAAAAACAATCAATGGTTACGATCCTTCACGGTGTGATATGGCGAAACGTTGTCGATAAGATTAACCCTATATTGATATGCAAGTTGCAGATTACATAGCTGGAAAAAGAGGTAGTGTGGTCCTTGGCCCTTACAAGTAAAGGGAAGCAACAGTTAATGATGCAAAATCATGACATTTCACATAATTATAGCATTCAATATATATATGGCATTGATATGAGTTGTTCTAAATTTTAAGCAACCAAACGCAGGGCTGTTCTTGACATTCACTGACTTTGCTGAGAGAACAGAGCGATGCCATTTACCAGAACAAGCAAAACAAGCTCAACATGACAGCCAATATGTGTTCATTTTGAGACGATGGGATGTCTGTGGTTTCAGTTTTGATATTTTAAGTAGAAATAATAAATTTTGATCTAGATTGAAACCATGCATGATGTGAGAAGGAAAAGAAACAAAACAACTTATATGGTTATTCAACCTCATGATCTTTTAAAATAATTTAATTTTTATCTGGTGAGCCTACTGATTAGGAGGATGGCATTTAAAGAAAGAAAACATATCTATAGGGATCAAATTAAGAAAAAAATAAAAATTAGGAGTTGATATATAGCATTATAACCTGATAATATTCTTATGTGCCACGTCATTTACTTGTAACTAGTCCGTTGTCCCATGTTTTTCCGCAAGCCGGATTATTTTCTTTCAAAGGCGAAAAAAACCTATATAAGCATTGGTATCATGTTTTTTTAAGAGTAAAAAAAAATCATCAATTCACTATTCGACTGGACGACTTCTTTTTCTCAACAGTGATATTTTAGAATATTTATTTTTAAAAAATATTGACATGAGATTATAAAATTTCAACGATCTATAAAAAAAAAATTAAAACAAATAATAATATTTAATCCCAAAACAACTTAATATTAAAAGATGAAATTGAAAATAAAAATATTTAACAGAAAAAGATTAAAAAAGAACTTGGGTAAGCTTGAGTCAACCTGTTAAACCCGTGATCTGAGTTATCCATCCCACTAAATTTAATATATTTTTATTTCTTAAATTATTTCTCATTTAATTAAACAGGCAGGCAAGACTCTTTTTCTATCAAATTTAAAAAGTAAAAAAAACAAACAATTAGGCACTGTGTGGAACCGGAAAAAAATAACCTTTTTAAGTTAAATAATAAAAAGTTTTTTTATAAGTCAAATAAAAAAAAGGATAAATTTGCATAACAAAGGATGATTTCTTTTTTTAACTTAAAGGGCTGAAAATGCATTAAGTAAAAATAAATAAATGACTCCTAAGATTTTGGTTGTTATGCGCCATAATTTATTTTTCAATCTATTTTTCATCTAAAACACTTAAAAAACACCTTATAAACCTTGATAAATTCATTTATGATCTTAAATAACCCAATAAACGGTCCGAAAACCCAAAATCAGCTAGAATTCAAAAACATTTATGAGGTCAGGTCTACCATAACAAGCCACAAGAATGTAAAAGAACATCCTAGATGAACTCCTCTCATTGAATGTAACTCATTGAAACTAAGATTAGCTTTTTTTTCATGGACTAGATCAGTGTTAACCAACATGTTCTCTCTCTACGCTGAAATCCAACAGCTTTCTTTTTTCTCTCTCAAATCAAGAATTAAGAAAAAATAAAGCTATAGGCCAAAATTGAATTTGTTTAAACTAAAGCGGCCGAAAAGCTATATTATCAAAAGTACAAAGACTAAAATAAAGTGTTCATGCTAATTTTAAAATCACCACCTATTTTTAATGTCTTTTTCATTTTGATCTTTTAACTTTTAATTTAGTTCTTAGTTAACAAATTAGAAGTAATTTGCCATCAATTCAGGCTCAAAAGAACTTAATATTGAGGAGAAAAAAAGTTTAAAGATTAAATTGAAAAGGAAAAAAAAAATCATTGCTTCAATCCATGGTAAAATATGAAATCGCATACTGTGTTTGTTGCTATAGTAAAAACACCACAAACTTTAGCTTTTACTAGTCCATTGGCACACACTCTGCCACGAGCTGGACCAAATTTCTTTAAACGTAAAAAAAACACTAAAAGCTTGGGGATTTTTTTTAATGCTATTAAACCCAGGCAATAAGATAAATATTGAAATCCCTTGACTTAGATCTTTGCCTAGCGCGAGTTTCTAATCAAACTATATAAGAGTTAACTTGATATGAATTAGTTTATTTAATAGGTTCAAAGGAAACCAGGTATTGAAATCCCTTGACTTAGATCTTTGCCTAGCGCGAGTTTCTAATCAAACTATATAAGAGCTAACTCGATATGAATTAGTTTATTTAATAGGTTCAAAGGAAACCCGAATGACCAGTTTTTTAAAAAAAAAAACTAATATTAAATGATGAAATTAAAAAAAAAACAATAAGGTAAAAAGTAAAAGAGGATGTCGGGCCACATCAACTTTTCAAACTCGTAACTTGGTTTATTAGACTAGAAATATCATACATGGAAGAACATTGAAACTCAATCCTAGCAAATCTAACGTTGAATGATGAATTATCAGTATTATTATTATTACCATTACTATTAGCATCTTTATTATTATCATCGCTACTATTATTATTGTCATTACAACTATCACTATTATTACTATTATTAATAAGTAATATCATTATCATCTTGATTATTGTTGTTGTTGTTGTTAATATTATTATTATTATCATCACCATAATTATTGATATCATAATCACCATCATAATAAACTATTATTATTATTATAGCAATTATTACTATTATTAATATTATTACCACAATTATCACCATTAGTACCACTATTTCTATCATAATAAACTATTATTATTACTACTACTATTAACATTATTATCACTATTAGTAGTATTATTAGTAATATTGTTAGTATCATTATCATTATTACTATTACTATTATTATTATAACTGCTATATATTATTACCATTATTACCATTATTATTATTATTATTATTATTATTATAACAAAAAACTTGATTTGAAGGATAAAATTAAAAAAATAAAAACTTTGATAAAAGGCAAAGGAAATAAATAAGAAATCAAAAGAAGAAGGACCAAACTAAAATTAATATTATTGTTATTGGGGAAAAAACCATAAACTTGATTTGAATGATAAAATTAAAAACTATAAAAACTTTGACAAAATAGCCAAGGGAAAAAAAAATCAAAAGCAAAAGGACCGAATTGAAAAACATTATATATACAAATTAAAATTGAAGGATTAAATTGAAAACAAATAAAACTTTAACAAAAGAGAAAAAGACTAAAATCAAAAATAAAACTAAAAAGATGGATTTTGAAACACCAACAACAATGAGGAATAGATTTATTTTTTTAGGGGGCAGGAGAGGAAATGATCGGGGGGGAAGGAGAAAGGACCTTTGACAATAAACCGGAAACTTTTAGATTACTCATGTTATCCATCAAGGAAGAGGACACGACGAAGAACAAAATGAGACATCGAAAGCATATTTTCAAACATCAAAAGGTACCGCACGCGCCATTCAAAATACACAACGCTTCCCAAGCATTGACGCATGCAACAACTTTTTTAATTCAAAAAATAATAATAAATAGTAAATTATATTATCACATTTGATCGAACCAACAATTACAAAAAAAATAATATGAAAAGACACCAATACCGCTATGTTAATGGTATATTTTTTAAACCTTATGATCAAATTTATAATTTTATTGTATATTAAAAAAAGTAAAATGTCCAAAAAGACCCTTCACTAGATTTAAATAATTTTTTAAGAGTAGTAAAATCATTTTTCTGTGTAAGAGCATAATGAAAAGATAAAGACATTTCTAAACAATTCTCAGATAACAAGTGAACAAGAAAAAATATTTTTTTACTCCTAAAAAACAACAATATTACAATCCAGTGTGTGTGTGTGTGATTCTCTCACATATTTTAGGTTTTGTCTTTAATTACAATTGTAATGTCATAGAGCAGATTAGATTTGGAATTGGAGATGAGAATTTTAGACTCGAGGGGAATTGGGAATTAGAGAATAGCTACGCAACAACCACATGGCCACAGCTGTGTTAGTGTTACTGTAACCCAAGTAATTGGCCTCAAAATAAAATAAATAATAATAGTAATAATAATAAAGCACCATCGACATGCTCTCACAACAACCATTTAATTTTAGACATGCCGACAGGGGTTGGTTCACCATGCAGAGAGAGCAGATCTGTACTATGTATCATTACAAGCATAAGAAATGTTTTCAAGTACAAATTGATGAGACGCCAGCCACTTCAAAAATATTAGGGAGGCAAGATGTACACAGACAATTAATCTGGTCCATAAGAACCCTGCATGGTTAAGGGGAAAAAATGATTGAAAGTGAGGCATCACTGCACATTTGGCGACAATCTATCAGAGACCACCACGTTATGTACTGCTATAGGAACATAGACCGAGTGATGGCGGTCGAAGTGTAAGATTTGCCTTGCTGGTTTGGATATGGGTTTGATCTTTCTTCCTCAACAATATGTATATGCAACTCTTAGCTTTTACAGCATCTGACATTGAAGTTGGGTGTCCATCGCCTCCAAAATCTAATCTGGCTCGAAAAATATTGGCCCCTGACATTTGCCTTACGAAACGAGTGAAACGAGCCCAGTTATGTTGTTCAAAGAGGTATCTGTCCATCCTCATAAAGTTGAAAGAAAATGAGGGGTTTCCAGGACCATATGAAAAGAATTTTGACATCTTTAGCACCTGTTCATACGATTCTTCTTCCAAAAAGGTGGCAGAATTTTCACCTTCCACTGGTATTTGACAGACCCTGGCTGCCAATAAAAGCTGTTTAAGAAAATCCTCTGGACTGCTAACTGGGTTTGTCTGTTTTTCTTCCACGTCTCTCATCCCAAAGACGGAGCAGCATAAACCGAAACCATATCTGCCGAACATGCGAGCAATCGGCAAGTACCCATCTCTTCTTGAAGTATTGTAGTAGCCAGCCGTCAACTCAGATGGATGAGATTGTGTGCCATAATGCCAGTGGATCCCGGCAAGTTTGGCTGAAGTATCAACTTCAGTGCCTTGAAAGATGGTCTTGGCTTCCCTACATATCCTTTCCCCGTGAAGCAGCAGCATCCCAGAATACCATTGAAGAAAAAACTCCCCATATGGGGTATTCCAAGATCCGCCGTTACTTTTGAAAAAATCAGTATTGTCAGGGCCATGCATCAAATTACCAGCAACAATCGGGCCTCCATATCCCCATTCACGCATTCCAACATCATGAGCACAGGCATTCAGACATGCTAACATATACTGCAAACAGTCAAATCAAGACGGTCAAGGATTGCAAATGGGTTGGAGCAACCCATTATGAAGCATGAAAGATTTAGATGCTTTTAAGTAAATTGCACTTGTTGCTGTACCTTATCGTAGCATTGGAACTCTCCAAGTTCACGTGAACGCCAAGCCCATGCGAGCTCCTGTGATGGGCATGAAGGGTACCTTAATTCACCTGCAGGACCCATGCCGACTTGGACCCCCTACAAAATGACCTATCAGGAAAACTAACTTACAACATCAAAGAATCTGTTGTCAATGATTGAAGCAGTGATTTACTGCACTGTAAACAGTATCATCTCACCGTAATGACAGAACCAAGTAAAGGTCTAAAAGTATCTCTGAAGTTCATCATAAAATCTGAATAAGCTTGGAGTGGTGATCGTCCCTTCAGCACAGGAAACATGTCACATCCAAGAGAAATATATTCCATGTTTCTTCTACCGAATCGATCAGAATACGCTATATCTGGATCTTTATCCATCTCTTCAAGCACCCATTGAGGAAGAGAAATCCTTCAACACATAAAACAAATTGTTGAGAGCCACTAGCATATAGACAAACAAGAAGGAAAGCTAAACAACAAGCTTGAGGGAAAATTATCAAATCAAATTTGTCAAAAGAATTTTTCTTTCAGACCAGACTATCACCCTGAAACACAGTGTAAGAGCCAATAATTTTGAAAAATGTCTGTAAGACAACTTATGGTGCCAAAATTAAATGCATCCAACATATGCATAATATGACTCACTAAATTCAAATACTACCAGAAGCCCAAAAAAGAAAGAAGAATAGAGGAGCCAAAAGGTTGCCCTCACCACACCAGACCATGAACTAAACACTTTAGGTTCAAGGTAGGTTGGTAGCAACAAATACTTCAAATTTGCCAAGAAAGCAACACGCAATCTGGTCAATGATCTATGACTAAGAGGTTACTCAAGACATAAAAAAAAATTAGGAGGGGATTGTATAAGCCAAAGATCAACATGGTTAGATGGTTCAGACCATCAATGTTGTAAAACTTATCGTACTATCCAAAGAATAAAACCATTTGTATCATCAGCATTCATCGAATGTGTAAAAGCTACTGCATTGTGCTTGATTCGCGGAACCTTGACCACACTACATGCATACTTTTACTTTTCCTGATAATGTCTTCCAAAACTTTCTAGAGGCTGTTTTAATTTTATTTGGATTGGTACTCCATCAGAATGAAGATCCTAGACAAATAACACACTGTTCCATCCATTCATTATATACACAGAACATAAAACTCAATGGATAAAACTACTGGAAGTGAATATACTTTCTTAGGTCTTGCACACAGAAACCATCAACTTAGGAGATGCAGTCATCTAGATAACGTTTGGTTACTATCCCGAGATTAAAAAAAAATGAAGACAGTGAGATAAAATCATGTTTGATTAAAATGACAGACATGAAAATAAATCTTTCTTCAGGACAATTTTGGGGTGAATTTCTGTATTTTCAAAATAAGAGATGCATAGGGAACATGTCTTCGCATATGATATTTATTATATTTTTTCCCTAAAACATCATTATAAAAAAAATTTAATTCCAAAATTATTTAATTAGGACATATAATGATAAAAATGATTATGATTATAGTTTTAAAACCCAACCTGGGGCAAGGTCCGGGTCACAGGTCGAAAGGGTAAACTTGGGTTGACCCAAAAAAATTTCTTTTAAAAAAGATCAAAACAACGTCGTTTTGACCCAAAAAAATCAAAATAAAAGTTACTGGTTTTGACTAGGTTTTATCCTAGGTCGATCAGATCACAGTTTGACCTGGGTTTTTATCGGGTTAAATCGGGTCTATTCATCCTCTATTTTTTAAAACCTAGACTAGTCCATGCTCCAGGTCTTGGGTCGACCAACCAGGCCGGTTTGGGTTTTATAACTAAAGTTATTGTGTTGTTATTAATTTCAACACTCAATATAAACTAAGAAAAAAATCTAATTATTTTTTAAAATATATAAGTTTGACGGTAATACATGTTGAGGGTAAAATAAACTTCTTTATATTTATTATATCTTGTTCACCATCAACCATACAAAGATATTCGCTTTGTCTTGTATAATTTTATCACTATTTATTCTATATTGTCAACTATGTCCCTACTGTCTTCGTCTTTTTTATCTCAGACAGTAATCAAACGCTATCCTAAACATGCTAGAAGGGAAAGGGGCAAAAATTGCAGCCAAAACCTACTCCTTGAAATGTATGACAAATTGAAGAAATCTTCAATTGAGTTCTCTAAGGGAAAAATTGCTCAAATTCACATGGTTAAGCTCTACATTTTGAACTCAATTATTCTTTTACACCTTTGCTGGAATCTAATACGTGTGTGTTTGGAAGTGTGGTAGCGGTTGTTTTTTAAAGTATATTTTGCTCGAAAATGCATCAAAATAATATTTAAAAAAAAAAATTATTTTTAACATCAACAAATCAAAACAATTCAAAAACATAAAAAAAAATTAACCATAAAATTTTTAAACTTTTTTAAAAAACATGATTTCAAATATGTTTCTAAATATCAGCCTAAGGAGTTCCAATCACCTAGTCATGTCAAGAGAGAGAAGGGATGAAAATGCACCCAAAGCCTTCCCCCAAAGTATGTGACAACCGAAGAAATCTTCAACCGAGTTCTTGAGAGAAAAATTCACTCATTCATCTGATTCATCACACCTTAGGCTCTACATTTTTCTACAGCTTTGCGAGATTCAACAGCCCTTATTATAAACGAATTCCACTGACCTTGGGCAAGCAGTAACACAGTACAATCAAGCATTATCACATTCTTGAGACATGCACTAAAAAACTCCCACATATTCAGTATTCCCACAGCCACCTACATTTATTTCATAAAGTGAATTGATAGAATTGCAATGAAGACATTAACAACGACAAAAGTATTCACTGAAGATAGGATGTATACAATAACAAAGAGAAGGCCAATAGAACAGAAGATTTGACGTAATAATCATAAAACGATTACAACTTTCAATTAACAATAAGAAACCCCTCCAATCTCCACACATTAAATCAAAGCCCCCCACAACAAACTCGAATTCCCAAAATCACTACCAATTTGCATAACCCCCAGTATTAAAACTAAAAGAAACACCACACGATTAACTAACAAAACAAGAAATTAAAACAATTGATCTAAAATCATAAGTTCTCACCATAAAGGGTCTCCAGGTCCAATGCCATGTTGATGGAAAGCCAAGACAGCTCTAACCTTCAACCCACACCGTCTGGCTAACGCCACAAGATCCGAATATCCTCCCCAATTATAAACCATAGGCTTCTCCCTCTCCACTACCCCCCACCAAACCTCCATAACCACACCTTCCACTCCAGCAGTCACCAACGCCCTCAAAGACGCCGTCAAGACCTTAATCCTCCTCACTTTTCCATCCTTCGCCACCGAATCCGCCGGCAGCATCACGTACACTGGCGATCCCTTCTTCCGCCGCTCCATCGGGCCAGTGAATCCGTGTTGAAGCTCGTACTGCTCCAAATCTTCGCTTCCTCCATTGTCAGGAGAGAGGAAGCCGCAGAATTTTGAGGAGTTGAGTCGGGAGTTGATCGCGAATCGGCGAGTTGGAAGGCGGTGAGCCCGTTGAG
>Ga0307518_10003073_pt1 | contig 12077 bp, 17 predicted proteins | sample 25_EM_MG_FD_203889 | JGI IMG/M metagenome (GOLD analysis project Ga0307518, IMG submission 203889) | Populus trichocarpa ectomycorrhiza microbial communities from riparian zone in the Pacific Northwest, United States - 25_EM | ecosystem: Host-associated > Plants > Roots > Unclassified | place... | reverse complement strand
TACTTAGTGTGAGTCTCGTCCTCCTCCTACTATCCTGGTTGCGAACGTCTCGCTCTCTGCGTCGTCGTACTCCTAACCCTCTGGGAAACGCAGCTCACCTTTTCTCTCCAGGACTAGCAGCCGGGGTTGGAGGCGCTTCGCGCACCCTCACCCATGTTTCCTTCTCCTTGCGTCACACTGTCTCGTTAGGCAGATATAATCACATTCATTGTACCTACATACAGAGTGATTATATCACCCGCAGTCTTTTCTCGCAACGGCGTCTCGCCTCAGTGCCATCCAAAGAGAGATTACTCCCTTTACACCCTCCCCTTATAGAGTCCATCCAAGGACTCTTGTAATGACGTGCGCGGGTTATCTCGCGCAGTAGTAAATGGAAGTCATGTATATTATAATGGGAACAAAAATAATCAACAGAATGTGTACCTAACTGACAGAGGCCTGAAGCGAGAAGGAAACAGAAGAGAAAAACAAAAGGAACAAATAAAGAAGTGACCAGTTGAAGGTCACAATGCCTTTCGACGAGAGGGTTCTGCCTCTCTGATGATGGTAACATGACCAGTTGGTGGTCACGTTGTCATGTCAGGACGACTCTTCATTTCAGTGAGAGGGTTGCGCCTCTTGGGATGACCAGTCGCTCCCCAGGTCAGTCCTACATCTGTGATGGACCAGAGTGGTCAACATCCATCTGGTCCCCCGGAGGGTTCCATGGTGGGCCAGGGTCATCGTCGCCCCAGGAGTCCTTGCCGAAGCTGTTGTATTCCTCTTCTTCATCAGAGGGCAGCATCTTGCAGCGGCTACGATGCTTCTTTTTTTGTTTGGGGGCCAGGTACCCCACCACTACATCGATTCCCATGAGGGAGAGGGTATCACCAGGGTGAGACTCTATGTCTTGAAAGTTGGTCGGCCTCTCCGCTTGTTCCACCCTGTCTTCGTAGTATTCGAGGGACCGCTCAAGTCCCTCCAGTGCAGTCTCCACAACTGTGAGCTCCGAGCTTATTTTGACGTCAGGCTCTCGACCAGCTGCATCACCCTGCAGCGCCGCTACTGCCCACTCATGCAGGTCATCAGCCTCTTGGAAGCTGAGGCCATTCTGGGCGAGGTGCCCAGCGACTGCAAATGAAGACGGCGCCTTGTTGGTCGATTCAGACCAAGGGGACATGCGACCTGGCATGATTATCCACCCCTCTCGCTCGACAATAGCTCTGTACCATCCCAGGACCACAAACAGCCGTGTGAAGCTGCGGCACCAACCATTACGGTTGGAATCATACTGGAAACGAGGGGCGAAGTACCCCTCAAGGATGAATCTGTTAAAAGTAATGTGACCAGACAGGGAATTGAACCCTAGACCTCCTAGGTCTATACCAGGTGCTCTAACCACTGAGCTATATGGTCAAGGGTACATGGCTTACTTGGGGGGGTTTGACCCAAGTACTAGCTTGAGAACTAGTAAGGTGAGGTGCTGAGATTACACCACTCAACAGAATCCTCTGAGCCTCCGATCAGTTGGGGGCTCTTGGTGCTTGGGGTCAGTCTTTTTATGAACCCCAGCAAATTTCTTTGCGCAGCTGGCGCGACTTAATCGGTGGATGAAGTTGCGCCATTCCACGATCTTGTCTCCCCAGCCAGGAGCTCCCTTTGGCAGTCCATCATGCCTGTGGGTGGTGTGATTCCTCCGTGTTAGGATCAACAGAGGTACGGTCATTGGCAGTGATTGCCGACTGGAGGACATCACTCTGAATGAGCGAGTGCGCGCTTGGCAGGGGCCGGTGCTGATGACAACGAGGCAGCAGGGGGTTGTGCCACCTCAGGAGCATGGGGGAGTGATGACAAGGTAGCAGGCTGTGCTACCTCAGTGGCTGGAGGTAGTGATGATGAGGCGACAGAGGGTGGTGCCGCTTCGGGGGCAGGAGGAGGAGGCTGGGATGTGGCCTCAGAGGGTTGCTCCCCTTCTGTGTGGCCATTTCCTCACTCAGCCCGTTTCGCCTGCTTGTATCCCTTGCGCTTGCTCTATCCATGAGCCGAGGCCCATGCGGGGGGTGCCAGTGCTTGAATGCATGACTCATCATGCTATTTTTGAGGGCCTTGACCCTCGTATGATGGTCTGTATCCGCCATGTATCAATTGAGCCAAGCTATGAATTTTTGCCCAAATCTAGTGTTGGGCAAGTCGCTCTCCTCCGACTCCTTCGCAACTTGGGCATAGAACTTGTCGAGTTCAGTGGTTGTATTGAGCAGGTGTACTGTTCCTGGCCAGATGGCACTGGTGATCAGGGGTGCGATGCCTCGACGAATGTTTCTGAGGACGTTCTCCCTGTGGGGGTCCTCGAACTGGTACAGACAGTCGTTGAACTGTACATGTAGGTATTTGGTGCCATCCAGCAGCACGTCTACTCAGTTAGGGATTTCTCCCCAGCCAAGTAGAGGAAACATTGTTTCCTCTGGGTTTTCAAGCTGTCCTGCCAACGAGGACCTGGGCAGCTCAGTGACATCGACGTCCATGGTGCCGAAGATGGTGCCCAGCGAGTTAGGACGGAAGCAGGTACAACCTGGGGATCGCGATCGTGATCAAGAATGGCATTCTTCAGAGTATAATACAGGTGTTACCCCACTCCCTCCCCCTGGTGAAATGAGACGTTCCTCCAAGGGTCAACTGGACGGGCTGAAGGGATGTACATTGAGAGCAGGCGAGCCTGCTCGAACGCAGCGGAGGTCTGCTGCTGCGAGAAGGTGGAGGCCTTCTCTGCCTCTTCAGTGCACTTGCACCAATAGTTGCGTTTGTGACACATCAACGCAAGGTCATCCTTGAGGCCAGACATGTGGGCATTCCACCCAAAGACGCGCATGAGACACCATAGGCAGTCTTCGCACGTGTCCATGATGGATGACGTCTCCAGGACGATGTCCAGGGAGACGTGCTTTTGGTACTCCAAGCACGTGGGGCACCGGTGGTCCCTGTCGTGGAGTAGAAGACCGGTAGTGGTGGCACACCACCGGTCGGGGGAAGGAGAAGCGTCATGCGCTGTTACACACCGATGTTTCTCGTGTCGCCCTTCATGAGAAGGGGGACGAGAACGACAAGTGGAGGGCGAATGAGGTGCCCTCCTCTTGTCAGAGCGACGACAAGCCCGGTCCTGGTGGGACATGGGCTTGTCAGAAGTGTTGTCTGTGCGACTACGGCGCGCAGACAGGGAAGGTGAGCAGCGGCAGTTGTCAGACATGATAGTTATCGGCATGGTGAGAGTGCAGTGGATGTGGTAATGGGAAGAGAGCAGGACGGGCGAGGAACAAGGTGAAAATTGATGGAAGTCAAAATTGAAAGTCAGTGAATGTATGGAAATTAACAGTGGACCAAAACAATGGAGACTCTCGACACGTGTAATCCAGACCGACGCATGCCGGTGGTACCAATGATCATGTGAGGTAACTGTGAGAGTTCCACACTTGTTCGCTTCAATGCTGCTTTCTAGACTACCATGTAGTCATTCACACACGCTATGCGTGCGCTGACTGCCCTTGGGCAGTCGTTGTACTGACTGAGCTCCATGGAGCTCGAGATAATCATCCAATGCTTCAAGATCCCTGCAGTGTGCGTGTGGCTCCCAAGTAGAGTCACCCAGGTTCCATTTTACCAAGAATTCGACTTTGTTGCCCACCCAGCAGTGGGCGGTTATCTCATCAACGAGCCATTCGGCGTCATCTGGGTTGCCCATGTCATAGAAGGCTTGGGCGTCCTGCTTCGGAAAGAGCCTATCGTCATTGGGCTCGTGCCACCTCAGCAAGTTGACGTGGAAGGTAGGGTGTATTCGTCAATCTTTGAGCTGTTGAGGCAGCTCGATAGTATAATTATCTGTTGTCAGATTACTTGCAACGACTCTCATTGGTCCAATGTATTTGGGCAAGAGCTTTCGAGCTCATCCCTTAGGCAAGGTAAGATTTTTGGTAGATAGATACACTAACTCCCCCACATCCAGTGTTGGGGGATGCTTCCTCTTTTTATTAGTGTGATGTGTTTGTATCACATGGTTCTCAATGATGGCATCAAGGGCCATCGCTAGGTTGTCCCACGCCTGGCAGATGAATCCTTGGATGCCAGACGCCGTCTTTGGAACACTTTCATCCTTGAGTTGTGCCATTCGAGGCATATACCCATATGTGAGCTCGAAGGGTGCGAACCCAGTTGATCCACTCACGCTCAAGTTGATCACGAACTCAACCATGGGTACCTTCTCAATCCAGTCCTTCTGATCTGGCGAGATCATGCTGCACAGGATCTGCGTGATTGTCCTCATCGAGTGTTCAGATGCTCCGTCCGTTTGGGGGTGAAATGCTGTTGAAATCAGGAGTTTTACTCTGAGAAGTCGATGCATTTCTCTCCAAAATTGCGACATGAACTTGGTGTCTCGGTCAGAGACGATTGTCTCAGGTAGTCCATGTAAACGGACAATTTCTTTTACAAAGAGCCATGCTAATTGTGAGACTCAGATAGTCATAGTCACTGGCACCAAGTGTACCAGTGAAGTCATGCGACAGAGCATGACCCACAAGTAGTCGTGCTCACCTTGTTCAGGGAACAGTCCCACGAAATCCATTGCGATGGAATTCCAGGGTCTTTGGGGAATCAGCAGAGAATGTAACAGCCCTGCTGGTTTCTCATTGCTCATCTTCGTCATCTGGCAGACAGGGCATGATTGACAGAATCAATCTACTTCCTTGCCGAGTCCTGGCCACCAGTACCACCTCCAGATATAATCCACCGTTCGCAGCGCACCTAGGTGTCCCAGCACCTTGTGCGCATGATCAATGATACATGCGGTCATCGAGTCCCCCTCCCATTGCATTCGTGGAATGCAGACGACTCTTTCTCCTCCACTGTTGACGGTGTGGATCAGCCCACTGTCCATGCTGAACGTGGGGTGATGCCTTGGCTTCTCAGCCACTTTTGCAAGTACCGGGTCGTCTTTATATCCAGTCCTTACAGCTCCCATGAAGCTGTCTTGCTGTTGGAAATGAGTGCAGGTGGCAGGCAACTGCCCCACGGATTCGAGTAGAGTGAGATCTTCACTCGTACGTGCGGGAGCTGTTCTCTCCCTACTCAGTTCTGTGTGTTTGTTACGACCATGTCCAACTCCGGGTCCTATCCGGTCACTCCGGTCACATCGCAGCTCTACAGCTCAACTCTGGTCGCCCATCACTTACTCCGGTCACAGTCACACGGATAATCTTCCATTAAGTACGACCCTTGGTCTATACTCTATCCACTCGTTACCACACCTCGCCATCTGCCCTGCCTTGACATGAGTTCTCCGTGAACTCGATATATCCTATACCTTGTAGCATTTTCACTGGACCTGACTTTATTTTACCCGGACCTGACCTAGTCCTTACTCCGGTCATTTCTTGTCCACTATTAGGTTGTTTACTTGTCACCGTATGTACTCGACCCTAGTTTCTACTTAGTATAAGTACCCTCTAGTTTATCTTGTACACCTTAGTCTGAAATCAACTTAGTCACTACTCCAGTCTCTATCTGTCTCTATCTCCATCTCCGCCTCAATCATCTTGACCGGAACCTACGCAAGGGATCAACACTCATTATCCTTAGTCGTTGAATCCAAGTGGTCACCAACTCCAGCTGGACTAATCTCTTGTCCAGCCCTCTGCTCTCTTCCTTCGTCCGTCTTCATCTGGACTTGACTGGACCCCCTACCGGAGTAGACCCAGACTTGACAGTGTTCACGCAATTCTGCTGCTTCGATACAGCGATCCTCTTTCTTCCCATGCAGTCTATTTCTGTGCCTCACATCATGTTGACTTGCTCTCATTGAGGTAAGTCGTAGCTCCCATAGTCGATCTTGGGGGAGGTCATCCCCCTCTGGGTCGAGTCTCACGTCTGCGTTTGCCCAATCGATGCATTCATTCTGGACTCCCTCACCTCCTTCCATGTCATAGTAATGGGATAGACAGTTGGCAACTTTGTTTTCGACTCCTTCCATGTAGATGATTTCTGTGTTGAATCGGGACAGGTAATCCATCCATCGGATCTGTCGGCTCAACAGTTTTTGTTGAGTGGAGAGGTACTTCAGTGCCTCATGGTCGGTAACAATTTTGAATGGAAATCCAAGGAGTTTATCCTCCCATTTGAGAAGTGCTTTGAGTATTGCAAGCATTTCTCGCTTGAATGTCCTATAGTTATGTTGGGCGTCTGTTAGTTTCTTCAACATGAACCCAGCTGGGCAGCATGTCTTCCAGCCTTCTCCCTGTCCATAGAGTGCGCCCACTCCGTACAAGGATGCATCACATATGAGCCAAATCGGCTCGTCCAAGGCAGGATTTATCGGCCTCAGTATCGGATATTTGCATGCAAGGTCCTTGATCGCTTGGAAACATCGATCATGGATTTCTTGCCAGAGGAAAGGGTGACCATTCCTCTGGATGCCCATGAGCAGTGTGGTGTATGCCAACATGTCTGGCATGAACTGTGCCAGGTACTCGACAAGTCCAACAAATCGTTGTACCTCGTTCAGGTTGCAAGGCTTCCTCCACTCGCGTATCCTCGCCACCTTATCTGTGTCTGTGTGGACACCACGCTCATTGATCATGTGCCCGAGGCAATCGAGCTTTTCTGCATACAAGTCGCATTTTTCACGCTCGAGATAGAATTCCACCTTCGTTAAGGCATCGAGCATGAGTCGCAAATGCCTCTCGTGCTCTTCAAGTGTGTTGCTAAACACAAATATATCATCGAGATATACATGGACAAACCATCCAATGTACTCTCACACTACCACCGTCATGAGTCGCTGGAATGTGGCGGGGGCATTGCAGTCTCCTTGCTGCATGACCTGACTCAGGAATGTACCGAAGATGGTCGAAAAGGCTGTTTTCTTAATGTCTTCTGGCTCCATGCGTACCTGTTCATATGCGTTGGATAAGTCTATCTTTGAGTGATATCTCACTCTCGCAACATCCATCCTGATCTGATCTTGGTCATGGAATGGGGTCATGTCCTTGACCGTGTTGTTGTTGTGCTTCCTGCAATTGATCACGGTCCTTAATTTTCCTGTCTTCTTCGGGATGCATAGCATCGGTGCCGCCTGCGGCACACTAGCCATGATCCACCACTTTGCATTCGTGTAGAGTTGGATCTTCTCTGCCAGCTGTGGCTTCAGAGAGTCCAGGTAGTGTGGCAGGTGGTAGGCATACTGCTTCCCCTCGTCAACCAGGGGTATCCGATGATTTACTTCGCGGAGTGGGGGCAGCTTTGCCACTACTCCACCCAATTGATTCTTGTATTTGCTTAATATCCTATCACGCAGTCATGGGATATCATCATCTGTGAGTTTCTTCGCATTCATTGCAGCGAGTTGTGGGGGCAACTCTAGTTTTTCAGTGGGGGAAGAATGCTTCCCGCACGTCCCTCCCCCTGCCCCAAGTCAATGAGCCACTGGTGGACATCCAATCCTTTTGCAAGCATTGGGCGTCATGCTCATTTCAGTCTCTACTGAATTCGTGATCAAGTGACCCTCGATCTGGAGTGTATCCTTGCCAAAGTCGAGGCACACTTGGTGAAGTCTCAGGAATGGCAGACCTATTATACAGTCATACTGGTCAATATTGACAACATCAAAATATGTGTCACGGGTGACATGTCCCAAGTGCACTGGCACATGCGCGCCGTGGGTGATGGTCAAGCGACTACCGACACACCCTAGTTGCAACGGTAGCTGGGACTCCAGCATGAACGTAGCCAGTTTAGCTACGGTCACAAATGCAGGGCTGACGAAATTCGTCATACTGCCAGTGTTGATCATTGTCAATGCTTTGCAGCCGTTGACCTTTGCTCACACTATGAAGCAGGTGCGCAGGTGGAAGGGTACCACTGGCCTAGGGCCAGGTGGGCCTGTCACTGCGTTCATGCGCATCGCATATCGAAATGCGCGGTCTGTAGCTTCATCCTTTACCGGCTGTAGCGCCATCATTCAAGGAGCGACTCCATTTGCTAGTTCCTCATCTGGAGGCAGGTTTTGAAGCCTGATCGCCTCGTACTCACCGAGTACATATGGTCCATCAGGAATAATGTTTCGATCTGGCTGGATATACACTGTATGTTCCCCACCTGCAGACATGCATGCTCTGCCAAGCCAACGGTCAAGTGTGTGGAGCCCCTCCACTGTTTGAAGGAGCTCGAATTGAGACTGCTCTGTGCGTTGACTGACACGTTGGAGTGTTGCCCACATGTCCTGCAATGGATGTCCAGTGAAGGTTGACCCACGCTGAAGTTCTGGTGAGAGCCGTGCACAGGTCCTCTGTGGTGTCCTCTGGTTGTTCCTGTGTGCCATCCCTCGGGGCACTCAGCACCTGGAGTGCACGGTTGATTAGACTGCGCACTCGGTTTGTACTTCGTCGGATTATTGCAGCCTGCGGGTCACCCAGCAGGCTGCACTCGAATATCCATGCTACGGATTCGAGTTGGTTGAGAGGTTCATTGATAGCCTCGAGCCACTCTCGCGCGAGACCCACAAACACCACTCCCATCTCTGGGATTGTGTGTTCATGAGCCATCCATCCATCGTCATATGCCCTCCGAGCACTTTGGCTAGGAAATGCTTGTGCTGCCTCCAAGCCTGGATCTTCCTCGAGCTTGGATGCGATGACATGCCATCGATATAAGCGACACACGAGGCATTCGCCATGGTGGGTGAACCCGAATCATTTGTCCCACTCCCATCGAGGGTTCGCATTGGTGGCTGGCATCGCGTTGATCACTCCCCAGTTGCTGATTCCTCCGTTGGCAGCTACATTTACTGGAGCATCTACATGCTCATGTCCCTGTCCAGGGGCTGGGACCTCCAGTAGGTCGTTGATGTTATCCCTGTGGTAGCCATTTTTGCAGGGTTCAACATTCGCGAGTGCAGGTACGGGGGCCGCAGCCTGTGCCTCCTCGCAGGCTCACTCATCATCGCTGTCGGCCTCATACCATTCGATGCAGATGTCCATCCCATCTCATGCAGTCATAGACGAACAATATATGACCTCCTCGTCATGAGGGTCATGGGTGTACATCCGCCTGAGACACATGACGGGTTCTCCATTGCTGTCTCCTTCATCACTCGAGTACTGGGGGCCATCTACTGGATCCCCCTCATCATCACTCTCCAGTGACAAATCTTGGTCGTCCATGACACCATGAGCAGTATTTTCCTGCTCGCCAGTGTCTTCAGCAGTGTCAGGCTCTTGTACATCCACTGCAAATAATTGGGCCTTATTTTGTTTCTTTGGTTTGGGGCAGCGGTCTGCGAAGTGTGTTAGTTTTGGTGATTTCCACCTCTTCTTATGACTCTATTACTTACTATGATGGTCTACCTGTTGATATTGAGTGTTTGTGCACTCTTGTGGTGTTATGTGGCGCATTTGCAGTGATTACTTCAGCTGTTTCCTTTCCAGGTTGATCAGGTGATTTGTGGCTTTTGTGTTACACTGTTTTTCTGTGTTTGCTTTGTTTGTATACTTAAAATTTTCGTGCCCAGAGTCTCTTCTCTTCAGTCTCTGACACTGGGCACAAGGTCTGTACTCTGTAGCTTCTCCTCATAATAGTTAGTCTCTGACACTGGGCACAAGAGTGCTCTTTTGTGGTCTATCTTAACACTACCCTACTTACTACCAACTTGTTTCAGCTTCATAGCTGCATTGTAGCGCTAGATGCGCCCTTGACTTGTTTCCTTGACTTGTTGTTTACATTTGTTTACCCAGAAGCGCACATACCCTGTAGAGTCCAGTGTTTCTCCACTTCAGTTACTCACACGGGACTCTAGGTGCTGTATACCTCTCCACAACTGTCTATATCTTTAGTTACTCACACTGGACTCTAGTCTGGACCTTATTTGAGCAGCTCAGCAGCACTTTGTGCGCTTCCAGCAAGTTTTGGCTTGAACAGTGTCTGTCATAAGTTTGTCATTGGCAGCCATTAAAATGTTGGTATTGAGTGTTTGTGCACTCTTGTTGTGCTTATGGACGCCCTTTTTAGTGATTACTTCATCTCCTTCCTTTCATGGATCATCACATGATTTGTGGCTTGTGTTTTCCTTTGTTTCTCTTTGTTTGCTTTGTTTGTATAGTTGAAATTTTCGTGCCCAGAGTCTCTTCTCTTCAGTCTCTGACACTGGGCACTAGAGTGCTCTTTTGTGGTTTATCTTAACATAAAATGGTCTGCAGGGTGGAATATGAAGGTGGGAGCAAGATTACCATAGCTGTGATAAGGGAGTCTTTGAGTGGCTGGCCAAGTGTTTTTAATACATTGGCCTTCTGCTGCATGGAGTTTAACTGAGTCTCCATGGACTCATCATCTGAGAGCATGCTGCGGAAGAGCTCACTTATAAGGTAGGTGATGGACTGTTTCCCTTTCCCCTCGTAATGCTCACTCAACTTCCTCCAGGCTTCTGCAGACGTAGTCATGTACAGCACCCACTAAGGGGCTCGTCCTTCAAGGTAAGAGTAATTTGGGCATGGGCTTCTTGGTCCTTCAAGAGCCACTCTTCGCTTTTGATCGGGTGAGTCATCTTTTTCCAGTGAAGGCACTGTTAAGATAAACCACAAAGGAGCACTCTTGTGCCCAGTGTCAGAGACTGAAGAGAAGAGACTCTGGGCACGAAAACTTCAACTATACAAACAAAGCAAACAAGGAGAAACAAAGGAAAACATAAGCCACAAATCATGTGATGAACCATGAAAGGAAGGAGCTGAAGTAATCACTAAAAAAGGTGTTCATAAGTGCAACAAGAGTGCACAAACACTCAATATCAACATAAAGGTGTGATCAGCCATATGCAGGTGCCTACAATAGTCTGCATAAGGGAGGCAGATGGCTCGAGGAACCATATGGGGCTGACAGCTGAGCACACAGATGTATAGATTGAAGCTGGTGATGAACACTGCTAGTACAGCCATAGAAAAAAAAGAAATTATGAAGCAGTGTAAATGGACAAATACCACTAGTACCTATAGTCATTGTATTCCAAAACTTCTATGCCAGGATGAATTGACTCTGAGTCCAAATATGAAGCCATCAATGCCTCTACTGCCAAGGCCTCGGACTGCGAGCCTGCACTGTTGTCATGTCGTCAGATCCCGAATCAGTGCTGGAATCTTCCCAGTCATCTGGTACAGCTGATGCTTCAGGTTGATCACCGAAATCTATGTTAGGTTTGAAATCTCCCTGGCCAGAGATTGGGCCACAGGTATGAGTAGGGACAGAAACATGGTTTCCACCAGGATTAGCCTCTGTTCAGGTGATGTGGGAGTATGCGTGGCCAACACCTTCGCCCCAGTGGTAACGCATCAACATGTCTCTGTCAACAAACCTACATATGGTAGATCCTTTGAATGCGCATGAGGATATGAGCCGAGAAAGTATGCCCACCTGTTGACATAGTAGTACTTCCAGTCTGCCCCATCCCTGGTGTTTTGAGAAACCAGCACACCATCAGGATGCACCTTGCCACTAGTGAAGGCTGGGATAAGATGGCAGCTCCATAATACATTAGCTGGATCAACAAATCCATATGCGTCGTCCTGGGACATTGGGGTGAATCTTAACAAATCAAGCGCCAAGTGTTCCCAGCCTGCCAGTACATCTACCACCTCAAACCAATGTACCCACAAAAATTCCAGGCATCTGGGAGGGTAGTCCTTCACACCTGGGCCAGTGTAAATGACATTCGCATGAAAGATGCCTAAGACACATGCATAAAAAATGGGTGGGGTGAATCCAAAGGCGCCAGCAGAATATATCACGGTGATCGGTGCGCAGGTGGATGGTGTCCTGGGCATGGTGGACATCATATGTGGTATAGTTGACGCGAAATAAATGGTGACAATATATGCAGTCCCTTTTGAAGACCACTTGGCTTGAAGTTGAGAGATGCTCTACCTCTTCTGCATCCCAATTTTGAGACAACCCTAAGGGCAAAACCCAAAGAACTACCACACAAGGACTCTGAGGAAAAGAATAGGATCACAAGCGTCTTAGAGCGAAGACCCAAAGAGAGCTCGAATGGAGAGCCTCTGGGTGCTGGA
>Ga0307518_10003072_pt1 | contig 12079 bp, 4 predicted proteins | sample 25_EM_MG_FD_203889 | JGI IMG/M metagenome (GOLD analysis project Ga0307518, IMG submission 203889) | Populus trichocarpa ectomycorrhiza microbial communities from riparian zone in the Pacific Northwest, United States - 25_EM | ecosystem: Host-associated > Plants > Roots > Unclassified | place... | reverse complement strand
TTCTCTCTCTATCATTTGCCCATGTGTGCTTTATTTCTAGAGCATTGAAGCATAAGAACAGATAAGAAAAGTAAGCACTTACTAGTTGCAACTGTTGCTGATAGGCATCTGAGTTACTCTCTTGGCTTTGACAGAGGTGGATGGATGCTGTTTGAAGTCTTCAACTGCCTACTTATTGTAAAGTGGCCAACAGCCCAACCTGATTTAGTGTAACATTAAAATATGCTTAGTTATGGATAATTACCGCATTAAGTAGATTAAAAACTGCATGATAAGGGGAATTACTGCAAACCAGACAAAAAGCTGTCATGAATCATGCACTCTATTTCCAATGCCTAAAGCTATGAATTCTGCATATAAAACAATATAAATTTGTTCTCTTCAACTTAAAGAGCATATTTAAAGCCGTAATGCACACAGCTTGATTTTGATTGAAGGAATAAAATATTGGCTAACAATGTAACATTATTTCTACGACACCGACCATGTTGGATTTGACATTGTGCCAATTCTACATGGTTGGATCTGAATCCAGGGGAAAATAATTAAGAAAGTTACAATAAGTTGCTGACAAACATACACTCAAGTCTCTCTCTCTCTCCCTCTTTTCTTTCTCATGAAATGAACTCTCGAGGACAGAGACATAAATATAACCAAACCCAATTAGTGAGATGGCATCACAGCAAAAATAAGGTCAACATTGACAGACTGCATATTTTGATTCAACTGCTTTGTTGAGACTGCATTTTCACAAATAGAGAATGCCATGGAACCTAGAATCCAGTAGCCGGCTGCAAAAGGAGCGGCAAAGTTGTACAAAAGGGCAGTAAGCTTTGTGGATACACAGTTTATTAAGATTTATGGAAATTCCCATATATATTCCAAGTTTCAAAAGTTCAAGGACCCTTGTTCTGTATTTTCTTAAAATCATTCTCTTTAGCAAAGAACTTTTCATGATGCCAATTAAAAGGAGAAATGGCTATTGTACTTGCCTGGCTGATGACATTATTTTAGGATAAATTACTATTTAAAGCAATTATATCTCTCTTTTATTTTAGCCCAACTAATGATAATGATGATTGGATTTTCCATCAGTTTATATGTGGAGATTATTAACGAATAAAGTCCTTTTAAGGCACGAATTAGGAAAACCTTACCCAATTTGAGAATGAAATTGTAGCCCACAAGGGAGACCCAAAAGAAACCCACTTTTAGGAAAAGTGAGAATGTCTCTTGCCACAACAAAAAGCGTTTATGACACTTCCAAGTGATGATTATAAAGAGCAAATCTCAACTCTAGTTCCCAAACAAACCAGCTTTCGTACAAGTATAATCACCTCAACACAGATAAGTAAAAGGCATAGGACAATGACAGGGCTGGGCTCTTCGTGCGGAGCATGCAAATTCCTGCGAAGAAAGTGCACAAGCGAATGTGTGTTTGCACCGTATTTCTGTTATGACCAGGCTGCAGCCCACTTTGCCGCAGTGCACAAAGTGTTTGGTGCAAGCAATGTTTCAAAGCTATTATTGCACCTACCAGTACACAATCGAGGCGATGCTGCTATCACCATATCTTATGAAGCACTGGCTAGGATGCGAGATCCTATATATGGCTGCGTTGCTCACATCTTCGCACTGCAACAACAGGTGTCTAAATTGTTTCTCCAAGTGCCCGAGCACTTTTACAAATCACCTAGAATATAAACGAGTTCTAGCTGAAAACACGAGTCTCTTACATTGTTTACCTTGTCTTGCAGGTTGCCAGCTTACAAGAGGAGATAGAAATCCTTGAGAACCAGATGGCTAGTCTCACAGTTGGTGTCGCCGGTTTTGGAAGTTCGCCAACAATCTCAAACCCGAACTGTGAGATGCTGTTTTCCTTCCAACAAGATGCCATGAACACACAATATTACCAGAATCCACAATCTGCACAGCTAAACCATTCAGGATATACAACTGGGAACCAAACTTTTGATGGCCAGATGAACGTGCCACTTCCTCCTTTATATGGATGGGAAGACCAAGACATTTTTTGCAACTCTCACCCACGTCCTTTAGAGAGACTCCTCGAGGAAGTTGACAAAGAGATCTTCACATATTGTTCATGGCCGGACAGCGGAAACATCATCATATGAGAAGATCCAAACTCTTGGCGAAAGTGTTAATGGCAAGTCAGGGATTGTGCAACAGATGTTTCATGGATCAATAAGGAAAATTTTGTGTTCGCATCTTTGTATTTTCAGTTGTGTAGATTACAACGATTTCAAGGTCAAGGTATGAGCTTCCAAATAAGCATTTCCAGTCATCTCAAAATATCTAACCTCACTCCCGCAAGCAATCATATAGGTAAGACACATCCAGAAAATTCTCTCAACAGTAGCAATGACAATATCCCTAGCAGTTGGCAACACCACCAGTCATGAATCATAGAAATATTACGTGATTCAAAGTATTCAATAGATAACTTTTTTCAACGCCACAAATGCGAGGAACTTCAAATGAATTCCTCAGAACCCAAACCAGACTGATTAGGCAGTTTGCAATCAGGTCTCATGGTCATGAAAATATATTTCAGACTAAAAGAAAACCCAATCTATCTGGAAAATTATTTACATTCTGCGTGTCAAAATAGATCATTCAGTAAGCAGCCAAGAAAAGCATGTGCCTTTTAAAATGTACTAAACACGATCATGCTAGGAATATAACACGGTGTGCTCAATCCAATGAAAATGCATCCACATTGAACACACACTGAAGTACCATCTAGAGAAGTAGGCTTCACATATGCAGTGCCTTTCCAAGCATAAGATTGAACTGATGCAACTACAAATAGTTTCCTACTCACAGCAACAACCACAGTTTGCTGTTTAGGACCGGTTTATCTATCATATGCTGGGAATACCGCTTTTGCTCCACGCATTCCGTTGCACAGAATTATTGAGCTCCTTCTCATATGCAATTGTACAAATGCAGATCAAGCTCTGACACCGTTAAACATCACCTCACTATCTCATTAACAAATTGCAAGATTAATAACTGCATATAAAAAAGATCATAACAATTTATAAGTTATTTATGTGTACATATAGATGATCGAATTCCAAGAGTATTATAACTTCATTGTTAAAATTAACAGCGGAAACGCCCATGCTAGAATGACAACATAACTTTAAGATGAATACTTCTCAATCCACTTTCTGCAAGGATGACTGCCTTCATTTTCAAACCTAGAAGTGGCTGGAACTCCTTGCACAGAGAGGCATTGAGCCTCAAGCATCGTCCCACAGCATAAACTGCAAATTTTGATTTTCTAGAACGCTCAAGTTTGGCAGAATCTTCCACTCCAATATACAGCCGAAAAGAAAACAGTGCATTTTACAGTGAGAGATTTCGTAAGTCCACTATTTAGCAGGTCTGAACCCAAATTATTCTAGAGAGTTGTGGAAGGAACAAATGGAGGGGCCTCTGCACATTGCCCGTGATTTGTCAATGACAGCAACACCACAAGAGGTCCAAGCTAGAATTGAATAAGGCTTCCTTAACAAATGTGAGCTTGAATAACATAAAGAACTTTTCTGGCTGCATCTGGGAACAAATTTTCGACTCCCATTTTGTAATTTTATCACAATTGTGATTTGAAAGATAAAAGCATAGGTGTATTCTACTTTCATCATTCAGCAGCGCATCTTTGTAATCCAAATCGAGTTCCCACACATCGGCACCCTTTACTATCAGATTAATTACATCTGTAAAAAGTTGGATGATGAAACTAGTGCAGAACCAGATAAAGCACCTAAGCATATAATATGCATGCGATAGCACCGACAGACAGAAAGACAACATACAGATAGACAGGCAGGCAGATGCAGAGCTACATAGTTTAAGACAGCTTGAGTAAAATGTTTTGGCACAAGGTCATCTGGATATAAATCTTCACAGCAACGACATGCAAAAGTGATGCTGTGATTCAACAACAACTAAGCCTCCAAAAAGTGATACTGGATACAACAACAGCAAGTTATTTAACAACACTATGTGCAGTTACAGGAAGCACTCCTGTTTTGACAAAAATACAGCCAATTTAAAAATGAAGATAAGGCATTCAGCTCTAAATATATATCTTCTTTCTGGGGAAACTGTGGCCTAAAATTTTAAATGACCTTTAGGTTTCAGCTAATAACTCGGTAAAGCTTTATTTATTTTTTGGGTTATGCATGTGGGTGAATAAACAAAACCTGAACTTATTTTTTTGGTTATGCATGTGGGTGAATAAACAAAACCTGAACGGGGGCGTTAAATGTGTGGAGCAAACAGCAAAGTATAAACAAATACACAAAGTAAACCTAACTTGGTTGGCTCATCAAATTTACTGGTTCAAAGATTGACAATACTCACAATAGCCACCATCTCGTTACTGTGTTCTACTATACAGTTGTCTACTGAAACATAGATGTCATTTGCAAAGATAACATAAAATATTTACCACAAATACACAGGGCCAATGCATTGCAACAGAGATAATGCTTGCCCATGACATGGAAAACCACATAATCCTTCAAGACAGTAATTAACTAGGGAGGTTATCCTGAATTGACTGATTCACTGAACATAAAATTCATTCAATTTCACATGCCACTTTATCCTGTCTACTCTGCAAGACAGTTACTTAGATTAACTACTTGGTTTTCAATAAAAATGATTCATGGATTGCACGACTGAAATAGTTCATTCCATGCTGGCTAAATAGGAACCTCTTCATCTGGACATCAGCATAGAATGGAACGGTCATTGTAAGGAGATGACCTCGGTTCTTTATGCCACTCATCCATCACAAAGGATGGCCAAAAAAAATAAAATTTCCATTAATAGTAAAAATTCTTCATGCATTGCTCATTTAGTACTGTAACAACAATACAAAGGGATGGAAGTCAGAACATAGTTAAGGGAACAATATGAAACTCAAAAAACTTGTGAACCCCACATCCACTCAAACTTCTGTGTAGTTTTGGCAGATAAAACTGAAGAAAAAGTTTGAAACCTCAGAGATACTTAGATTTGAACAAAGTTGGCAGATAAAATTGAAGAAAAAGTTCGAAACCTTGGAGATACTTAGATTTGATCAGAGAAGCAAATCCAACACCTGACTTCAAAATGTTCTATGAGCCTTAATTAGCCATGAACCCATCCTCACTAGAGGTCTGAAACAGAAAAATAGAGTATCAGTATGCAATTAAAGCAAAACCATGACAAGAACGTTTGTGAAAGACAATAACCTGTCTCAAGAGCACCATTCTCTGGCATTCTGGAACATCTTTAACCATGGGCTAGGGCCTTTCTTGTCCACATTCCACTGTGTGGGGTACCAAGGGAATTGCCACATCAAGAAGCAACGCTCAGGATGAGGCATCATTGCAAGATGCCTCCCATCAGGAGAACAAATTGCTGCGACTCCTAAAGGAGAGCCATTGACATTGAAAGGGTAAACTTCTGTTGGATTCCCATCATCATCACAATATCTTACTGGGGCCAAGTTTGAATGAATCACTCCATCAAGAACGCCATCATCAGGAAAATATGCTCTTCCCTCACCATGAGCAGCCCATACACCCAATGTGCTGCCCTCCATTCCTTTGAACATGATAGCAGGCGAGTCCTCTATTGTCACACTTGTAAAGCGGCATTCAAACCGACCAGATTCATTGTGAACAAACCTTGGTTGTGCTGGGTCCCCTCCAGCACCAAACACACCCCCAACTTGGGGGCCTGGGACCCACCCCAATAGAGCCATGAGCTGACACCCATTGCAAACACCAAGACTAAAAGTATCTGGCCGCCTATAAAACTCTTGAAATTGATTCAAAAGAGGCTGGTTAAATCGTATGGAAGCAGACCAGCCTTTTGCAGAATCAAGCACGTCGGCATAGCTAAAGCCACCCACAAACACAATACCGCGGAAATCACATAGAGAGATAACTCCATTCAGAAGGTCTGACATTGTAATATCCCAGGGTTCAAAACCAGCAGCATAAAAAGCTGCAGACATCTCTCTATCTCCATTGCTACCTTCCTCTCGAATGACAGCTACTTTTGGTTTCGAAGTTGCAATCATATATTTCTCATCTGTAAAGGAAGGAGTGAAGGACATTCTCCAGGTAGGTTCATGCCTAGACTTCAAACCTTCCTTCTCTAAGTCCACACAAGAAGCTAATCTTTGAAACTTCTCCAGATGGAAACTGGTTTCCTCCCAAGTGTCTCTAAGGAAAGAGGTTTCCTCCTTCAAACAAGTGACCCCATCAACTTTCAATTCTATCAAGGGTGAGGCAGTCACTTGTCCAATGATCTCGCCAGAAACCCCAGCACTGTAGAGCTTTTGCATTACAATATCCAAGTTCTTTCTGCTAACTTCAAGAACAAGACCAAGCTCTTCTGCAAAGAATGTTTCAAAGTGGCTCTCCCTTTTCGAAGTCAAGTCCAAAAGAATACCACAATTCCCAGCAAATGCCATCTCCAGGGCACAGACAAGTAGCCCACCATCACTAATATCATGGCCAGAAGAGATTATTTCGTCTGAAATAAGATCCTGGACACTCTCAAAAGTTTTTTTCAGGTAAGAAACATCGTCAAGGTCTGGGCAGTCATCACCAACTTGGCCAAAAGCCTGAGCAAGAGCAGATCCACCCAGCCGTCTCTTTCCCTTGGCCAAATCAATGTGAAGCAGTACACCCTCATCTCCTAGCTTCAGATCAGGGGTTACTGTTTTTGTTATGTCAGGGCAAGTGACATATGCACTGATGACAAGATTTCCCGGGGCCTTAACAACCTCACCACCTGCATGGGCTGCCATGGAAAGACTGTCCTTGCCCCCATCAATAGCAATGCCAAGTTCAATCATAGCTTCTGAAAGAGCTGTGGCAGCATCATACATGTCAGCTCCTTCCCCATCCAGCTTGGCAGCGTACATCCAATTCCCACTTGCCTTGACATCAGAAAGAGAAGTAACCTTTGCCCAAACCAGATTAGTGAGAGCTTCTCCAACAGCCAGTCTGGCCATTGCCTTCGGATTAACCAGACCTTTGATAGGTTGTTCCCCGATGGCACAGGCACCTCCAGTCAAGTCAGTGTAAGTCTGAGCAATGACAGCAACATCAGCAAGTGTAATTTGCAAAGGACCAACAGTTTGCTGTTGTGCTACAAGACCTGTGACACACCTATCCACTTTTGTTGTCAGGAAACGTTTCGAACATACAGATGGAAGTCTTAATACTCTCTTTAAAGCATCCATCACAGTGATCCCTGGAGCAATATCAAGTGGCTCTCGTGCTGGAACCACCCGATGAAACTCAAAACTTTTCTGAGGCATGTCCCCAAGAACTTTCTCAAGCTCAAGATCCACAGCAGGAGGAGGAGGAGGGAGTCCATTTGCACGACATTTCTCAATAGCTGAACTATCAACCAAAACAACACGTCCCTCACCACTAATTGTTCCAATAACAGCCATCGACACCCTTTCCCTTTTGCAGATTGATTGTAAGAGGTCACGGCTTTCAGCCTTCACCAAAATTGCATCTTGCTCCTGATACTCTGCGCCCCAAATCTCCAAAACAGACATTGTGTGATCACCAATAACAATTGCCCTGATGTCAATTTGAGCACCCTTTGGATATATAATTTCCTTAACAACATTACAGTTACCACCAGCTCCCTGATCATGGATACTGATGATTGGATTGCCCTCACCCATCTCGATGCAGGAACGAACAACACGATACAGTTTCTGTGCCATCTCAGCATCTCCACGCTGTACAGCATTAAAGTCAAGATCTGCATCATTCTGGCCACTCACCATGCTTGATGCAGCCCCACCTCCCATTCCAATTCGATAAGCAGGACCTCCAATCTTTACAACCAGCATGCCAATATCAGGTTCCCCTTTCGTTATGTGGGTGTGATCAATTTGCCCAATGCCTCCACTGAACATAATTGGCTTCAACCATTCCCGCCTCTCCCCACTAGGAAGTCGCATCCCGAAAGTTCTAGTGTAGCCCTGAATCAAGGGCTCCCCAAATTTGTTTCCATAATCTGATGCGCCATTGCTAGCATCAATAAGAATCTGCAAAGGTGATGCCAAGTTTGATGGGTATGCGAAAGAATTATCTTCCCATGGGGCATAAGACCCCTCAATGTTCAGATTCCCAACACAGTAACCAGCTGTAGATGCAACAACAAATGACCCCCTACCTGTTGCATGTGTATCCCTGATTCGACCCCCTGCACCGGTCTCTGCCCCGGGGTAAGGTGCCACTGCACATGGGAAATTATGAGTTTCAGCTGTAAATAAAATATCAAGGTCACGGTCAATTACATTTAAGGGGCATGTCAAGCCAGGCTGAACTGGCCGCAATTGCTTTACAGGGAAGCCTTTGATTGCACTCGAGTTGTCCTTGAAACCAATGACAGAATTATTTGGATTCACCTGCAAAGTGCTCTTTACGATCTGCATAAGAGTTCTATCCATGGGCTGTCCATCTATAACAATCTTCCCAGTGAAAAACCAGTGCCTGCTGTGCTCGCTATTAGACTGTGCAATGTCAAACAATTCCACAGTTGTCGGATTCCGCTTGATGTCCTCCCTGAACAACCTAGTATAATACTGTAAATCTTGCTCATCAAAAGCAAGCCCCATCTCCTGATTGATCTCCTCCAACGCTTTTCTCCCCCTCTCCATAACAGGAACATGTCGAACTTCCTCTGGAACTACACTGGCATCAAAAGACATTAGCTTCTGCGTATAAACACACTCAGTCATCCGATCATGAACCATTGCAGCAAACTCATTGATTTGATAATCTGGCAACACGCCTTTACTGTACAACAAGTACCTTCTTGACCGTTCCAGTCTAGTCACCTCCGTCAACCCACAAGCACGGCAAATTGATACAGCATTAGCAGACCAAGCTGTGGTAAAAGACAATCTAGGCCCAACCTCAACTATCACAGCATTCACTCCTTCCTTCGTCTTCTTCTCGAGAAAGCTTTCAGTCCCCAAATTCTCTGGCTCATAAGTTTCTTGGAGAAGCCACCTAAGACACCCCAGCTTCTGGCTTGAGACCCCAGACTGAATACCGATATTAAAACACTGCTCAGTTTGTAAACCAACAATCTTGTTTGAAACTTTCGTTTGAGCAGACTTAAGTATTTCAAGAGTTGCACTCTCTTGAATCAATGGAATGCGATAGAAATGAATTAGTTCTTGCACAGGCTTTTCAATAAAACTTGATTGCTCATCAACAGAACTCGTCCCAGCCCCGGAAACGAAAGCTCTAGGCTTTGATTGAGCACGACATCTCAACGAAACACCCCTTTTATTAGATACACCAAATGCAATCTTATGATTACGAAGCGTCCCCCACAGCAACTGGTTTCGTCGATTAATAGGCAAGTCTCCGTGTACAAACAGAGACTGCCTATGAGTGCCCTGTAATAGAATTGCAGAAAGAGCACGAATCACAAAACCAATCACATAGCACAAGAAAGAAGAAGAAGAGGGTTTCTAGCAGAATTAACAAGAAACTGAATCCTATAAGAACAGGAATGAGAAGGATAAAACTGAAAATTTATTCTTCATAACAAAAAAAAATAATAATAAGTGATCATATAAAAAAAGAACTTACACGCAAGAATTCTGTTGCTGCTGTAATTTCTCGAGCACCCGCCATTCTATTGCACTTATACTAATTCAATAATCATAACAGAAACAAAAACAAAAAAAAATAACTACATAAAAAAATAGAGGCAATTTATGAAATAAATGATTGTCAAAACATGAGAGACAACATAGCATGAAAAAAAAAAAGGTTTACCTGGAGCTACGATATGCTGGTGTGGTTAGGGTTTTGTGTGCGCGTAAAACCCTACGCTTAGAGTAAAGTAAGAGAGCTGAACGAGAGAGTGTCTATTTTTCTTTGACGAAATTGGTGCTATTAATATTCGTTCACCGTTCCGCCTCTTGCATAATAATGGATATTGATATGCATAAGAGTCCGTGGTCTATTAATTTTCTCTCTAATTACAATTTTACCCTCCCCTTGTTAATCTAACTCACCTGAGTCAGTTTTTTTTTTTTTTTTAATGTCGTCGGGCTTTCTTGCCATGGAAATTCCTTTTCCTTTCAACCTTTAAATTTTATTTTTTTTTAACTATCGCTGTAAAAAAGAATTATTTGTTTAGAGGCACGTAGTTGTGTATTTATTTGGAAATATTTTTAAAATAAATTAGATGTATTTATTTGGAAATATTTATAAAAAAAAAGAAGAATATGGGGAGCCATTTTCTTAATTTGATTTGAAATCCTAATAATTGTTTCGATTATTCGTTCTTTTTTATATAAAAACTTATTTGATTCAATTAAACCCTGATTTATAATTGATTCGATTAATTGTAAGTTTTTATTAAATGCTGTTGTAAATCCCATATATTTTTATAATATGATCCGAAAACTTTGAAAGATTTAATTACGGCCTAAATAACATAAGATACTTGGTAGAGTTTAGGATTCCACGTACATCATGGTGGAGAGACAAATCCTGCAAAGTCGGACAACAGGGGGTTTCCTTTTGTCCGGTGAATGGCGCGCTCCTTTTACTCCACGTGTCACTTCTTTTTTCAACGGCAAGCATCGTTCGCGAGGATGTGGAGAGCCTATTTTCTCATGCACAAATCCGATTTTTGTTAAAACTCAAAACTAGAGAATCCAATTTTTATGAGAGCTAGAAGAAAAGAGTTCACTTTTTAACTGGGGTAATATTTTAAATATATTCAAATAATAATTTTTTATTTTATAAATTTATTTTTAACATTAAAACAATCCAAAAATATTAAAATAAAAAAATATTTAATTACCACAAAAACAAACAGATTCTTAATCCATCAATCTTTAACCTCAAATCATATAGCTATTGTATCAAACACATTATTTTTCCTTCAATTTCCATGTTAACACAACTACTCTGTGTGGGTTATTTGTGTTGAAATGATAAATTTTATTTCTTAGAGTAATATTATTCGGTGCAATGATATTTATAAAAATATTTAATTACCACAAAAACAAAAATACTCTTAATCAATCAACCCTTTAACCTCAAATCATATGCACTATTGTACTAAACATATTATTTTTCCTTTAATTTCCATGTCAACACATCGAATATGTGTGGGTTATTTGTGTTGAAAAGTGAATTTTATTTCTTAGAGTAATATTATTCGATGCAATGATATTTATAAAAATATTTAATTACCATAAAAACAAACATATTCTTGATCAATCAATCAATAACCTCAAATCATAAATGTTGCTATTGTACCAAACACACTATTTTTCTTTTAATTTTCATGTTAACACAACGACTATATGTGTGTTATTTGTGTGTTGAAATGGTGAATTTTATTTTTTAGAATAATATTATTTGGTGCAATGATATTTATAAAAAAAATTAATAAAATATTATTGTTATTTCCACTTCCATAAACTATGAATTTTAGCTTCGCACTTAAGTATATGGTTTGGTGCAAATAAATTTGCTTAGAAAAGGTATTGGTTACCAACCATTAGGAATGATAATGTCACCATATCCAACATCAGGTTTTTACTCAAACTCTTTTCAATTAGATCGACGTGGAGGCGAGTGAAAGATTTTTTTGACCAAGTACTTTAACTATTTTTATTTTTATTGTGCTAATAAATAATTACTATAGTAGTAATTAAATGATATAAGTTATGTAGTTGATATTGTATTCCTTCTAGGTGCGTAGTATAAATAAACTTAATAATTAAGTAATAAGCACGTAATTTAACACTGTATGTATGATTTATAAACATAAAATAGATCTTGAATGTTTTATACGTATAATTGTACTAATCACTGCAGTTTATTGATTAATACATGTTATTGATAATGTTCAATGAGATAATTTTATATTTTTAAATCACATTTATTTTCAATATAAACTATAAAAATAATATTATTGAGAATGAGATTATTTCCATGCTTTTTTAGGATGGAATCTTGTGAGGTGCTACAAT
>Ga0307518_10003071_pt1 | contig 12079 bp, 9 predicted proteins | sample 25_EM_MG_FD_203889 | JGI IMG/M metagenome (GOLD analysis project Ga0307518, IMG submission 203889) | Populus trichocarpa ectomycorrhiza microbial communities from riparian zone in the Pacific Northwest, United States - 25_EM | ecosystem: Host-associated > Plants > Roots > Unclassified | place... | reverse complement strand
AAGATAATGAATGATACACACCTCAAAGACCTTCGATATGCCATCGAAGTCTGATATGTTGGAAATATTTTTTCCCTTCTCCCTTTCCTTCTCTCTTTTCATATCTTCTCTATCCCTAAACATCTTATCTCCTCTTTTCTCTCTTTATAATAACCATCTCTCCTTTTCTTTTCTCCTTCAAAACATCATCTAAACAATAGAAAAATAAAAATAATAGACTGAAAACCAACATAATTAATTAAACCACTACCATCATCATCCTTTTTCAACAACAACATACTAGATTTATCGCTTTTCCCTCTCGAATCATCACAAGACCTGACCCTCCAACTTTCCTCTTTAATAAACCATTTTTGCAGGGAAAGAGAGAAACAAGACCCTAAAAATGTAAGAAACAACTCGTTTTTTAACTTTCATAGAAGCAAGCATATTTTGTGTCAATTCCATGACATAATATAAAACCTCCAATCTGCCTTTACTTGTGTCATTGTTGTTAGATTGCCTATGTAAGATTTATTCTAATTTCACCACACTTAATTGTGTCTCGACAAATTCACCGGTATTAGTGGCGAGTTTCTTTTTTATTTCTCTAACTCAAAGAGCTTATATTTTCTTTTATCTCTGGTATAATAATTTATATGGGCTACTTCTAATAGATTTCTCACTTTAATACAATGTATAGCAGATTAATTTGGTACATATGATAGTGAAAATGAAGGATTGTATACCTATGATTAAGATGGTGGTTTTTGAAGTGGCTATTGGTGGTGGTTTAATCGATGGTGTTGATTTTAGTCAAATACTTTCTCCCTTAGAATCACCTGCAAATGATTTGGAAACCAATTATTCGTGCAGTTTAGATATTGCATATCCCTAAGTTTTGATTTAGGATCGAAGATTATGGTTTCTGGATTATGATTTGGGAAAACAATGGAAGTAAAGAGAAGAAAATACTTAAATTATAAGGATAATTTGGATATTAAATCAATTATAATGATATTTTTATTATATTTTTTATTTTTTTCATTAACTTTGCTAATGCTTGACTCAATATGTAAATTATTATTAAATATATAAATAGAAAGATATAAAATATAATTTACAAAGAAATAATGGCAAAGAATTACCACACTTATCGGGTAGGTCAAAATAATTTTCCTATTATTCTCTAGTGTATAGCTAGATCATTGTTCACGCTATACTATAAGTTAAATTAATTTTTTTAATATAAAAAAATATCAAGATATTATTACTAACAAGTTTTCTAGGAGAAAAGAATTTAAATTGTGTGAGAATTGACTTGGTCACCTTGACGGATCCAAAAACAACTTGAAAAATCATTAAAAATAAAGTTTGACTAAAAATAATTTAAGAAGACATGCTTTTGAAAAAAATATTTAGATAGAAACATATTAGATCGACCCAATTCAACTTGGGTCAACCTGTCAAATCCATGACCTAGATCATAAGAGTAGGATAACTCTAAAGAAAACAAATCAAAACCAAATATAAAACCTAGCTAATTCCCGATTAAACCAATGTTAAAGGATAAAATTAAAAAAAATCAATTAAAAAAAAACCAAAAAACAAACAATTCGCAACTCAATTAATTTGTTAAATCTACAATTCGGGTCATGTAACTAAAATAACTCCTTAGAAAGCAAATCAAAACAAATAATGAAACTTAATTTACAATCAATCCAGTGTTGAAAGATGAAATTGAAAAACAAATATCAATGAAAAAAAAGGAAAAAATACTTGAGTCAACCCGAATTAACCAGCCAAACCCATGACCTAGATAATGAGACTGAGATAATCTTATAAAAAAAAAAGAAAAAAAGAAAAACTAAAATATGAAACCTAATTCCAAATCAACTATATATTGAAAGATGGAATTGAGAAAAAATTAAACTAAAAAAAAATTCGAGTTAATTTGCGACTCGAGATAATCAATCCCAATGTTGAATGATGAAATTAAAAAAAAATAAAAAAATAATTTGAGTTAACTCGAATTAACTCACCTAACCCGTGACCCTGATAATATGACTAGGCTAACTTTATAAAAAGGTAAAAAAAAAAAAATTATGAAGTTTAATTCCAAATCAACCAAATTTTGAAGAATGAAATAAAAAAATAACAAAAAAATTTAACTTGAGCTAACCTATCATACTTGTGACCGAGTCATAAGATCAAGATAATCTTATAAAAAAAAAAAAAATAATTGACCCAAGTCAACTTGGGTGAAACTATTAAACCTGCGACTAAGATCATGAAATTGTGATAACCTCATGAGAAGTAAATCAAAACAAATTATGAAATCTAATTTTTAATTAACTCATTTTTGAAGGCTGAAATTGAAAAAAATCAATTTAAAAATAGGATACAATAAAATGACCTGAGTCTAATCGGGTTAACCTATAAAACACGTGACCATAGTTATAAGATTAGGATAACCTCACAGAAAGCAAACTAAATCAAATCATTAAACTTAATTCATAATCAACTCAATATTAAAGGATGAAATTAAAAAAATACTAATTAAAAAAAGAAAAAAAAACTCAACTCAACAGGGTTTACCTGCCAAATCTGCAACTCGAGTCGTATGATCAAGATAACCTAATAGAAAATAAATTAAAAAAAATCATGAAGTTTAATTCCCAATAAACCTAATATTAAAATATAAAATTAAAAAAATATTAATTAAAAAAAATTTAAGTTAACCTGTTAAACCCGTATAAACCAAAACAATGTTGGTATTTTTTTTGAAAATTTAATGTATTAAAAAATAACCTACATGTTGAAACTTTTAAAGAAAAAAAACAATCAATTTTCTAAAAGGAAAAGGATTAAGATATATAGTTTTACAAACTTGAAGGACTAAGATATAATTTATATCAAAATTAGGGACTAAATAAACAATTTACTCAGTACTATGCACACAGCTTTATCTTCTTGTTTCCACCCTGCTCGCCCCTCTCTATCCTCCTCCTCCCCCCTCCCCCCTCTTCGTTAAACCCTATAAGCCTCCTTTCTCTCTTCTCAATCTCCAAAACGACGCCGTTAACACCATCAAATGAACCCTTCTCTCCTCGCTTCTTCACCTTCCACTCCTTTCCTCTCCCCAATCCCTCTCAAGCTCACTCCTTCCTCTCTAACCCTCCCTAAACGCCACCGTTTTCTCGTCTCCTTCCCCCGCAGCTCCGCCGCCGAAACCCCCTCCACCGTCACCTTAGAATCAAAACCCGATAATGTTTTTGGAGGAAAGAGAGAGCTAACAGGTATTCAACCTATAGTGAGTAATCTCTCGCCGACGCTAAGATTGGCGAGCTCGGCGATAATCCTAGCTGGAGCTTTAGCTGCTGGGTATGGTTTAGGGACTAAGTTCGGTGGCGGGTCTCGGAATTTGGCACTTGGCGGTGCTGCTGTGGCCGGGGCAGCTGGTGGGGCGGTTGTTTATGCATTGAATTCGGCTGTTCCGGAGGTTGCGGCGATAAATTTGCACAATTATGTTTCTGGGTTTGATGATCCCATTCAAGTTAGTAAAGAGGAGATTGAAGGCATTGCTAAAAAGTTAGTTACCTTTAATTTTATTTTGGCTTGATTGTTAAAGTTTTGATTTTTATTGCTTTTTTGCCAAAAAGTTGGTGCTTTTTAGCAAAACTTTTTTGGTTAATGTTTTGATGTGTTTTTGTGCATGTTGGCTATAGTTAAGATCATGTGTGCAGTGTGATTTTTTTTTTTTTTTGGTGAATTTGAGTTGAAAGTTGTTTATTTTTGGATTGGTTTATGATTGTATTGGTGTTTTGTGCTTAAGAGACTTGAGTTGTTGTGTGTTTAGCTTTACTTTTTGTTAGTTTTTGAAATTTATTTGTGAATGCTGAATTTTGCAGATATGGTGTGAGCAAGCAAGATGAGGCATTTAATGCGGAGCTTTGTGATTTATACAGTCGGTAGGTTAGAATCGATGTTGAATTTGTTTTTAGTAATTTTTTGTTGAAGAGTTTGCTTTTGGAGCTTGTTTTCATTCTTTGCTAACATTTTGGTTATTTCACCTTGATTTCGGTTTAGGTTTGTGTCCTCTGTCCTTCCTCCTGGGGGTGAAGAGCTTAAAGGGAATGAAGTTGAAACAATCATTAATTTTAAAAATGCTTTGGGCATTGACGACCCAGATGCTGCTAGCATGCATGTGGAGGTATTGTTGTCTTCACTAGATGCATGCATTTGAAAGAATGAGTATGCTAATGGTTGTATGTGAAGTGAATTTGAGAAATGTTTCCTTACACTGCTATTTTGTGTACTGGTTGGTAGCTTGGGAGGCGGATTTTCAGGCAAAGGCTTGAAACCGGGGATCGTGATGGAGATGTAGAGCAGCGTCGGGCAAGTCATTTGTAATTTTGCTTGTTGGAATCTTAATTCTGGATCTGGAGACATTGGTTAGTGAAAATTTTGAATAAAGATATGGAACTTGACCATTATTACTGTTCTCCAGTGCAGGCATTTCAGAAATTGATATATGTTTCAACTCTTGTTTTTGGAGAAGCATCGTCTTTTCTTTTACCTTGGAAACGTGTTTTCAAGGTCACCGATTCTCAGGTATTTTTTTTTATCAACTGTTTCTATTTCTAGCTTATGTGCACTTGTTTTTTGTAGATAACATTTTCAGCTTCTTGCCACCAGTAGCATATCTTCTGTCCTGTTATTTATATTTTGTCAAAAGTTGACATGCATTGAACTTCTAATTGTTTACTTTTTTATATTCATTCTTCCCAGTTTATTGATATTATGTATTCCTCTTGTTTGTCTCAGGTTGAAATTGCTATTCGTGATAATGCCCAGAGGTTGTATTCTTCAAAGCTAAAATCAGTTGGAAAAGGTAAATTTAACATAAATTGTCTGTAATGTTTCTTTTATTTTGTGTTAGCTGATTTCAGTGGTAAGCAATGTTGTGATTAGTGAATACCAAGCTGTTTATATATTGTCAACTTTTATATATCATGGTTTGGTAGGGTTGCCCATTTAACTTTTATCGATCACTGAGGTGTGGTATGTTTGTGCACTGTAATGGGTGATATCCTAAGTCATTGGTTATCAACAATATCTATTTGATTATTTAGCCAATACAACTATCCACTGCTCTAGTTTTTAATTTCAGGGGATTGATATTTCACTTCCTTTTAGATTTTGTTTATAACACTGGCTGGGGTTGGACCATGGGGGAGGAGGGATTGGAATGCTTAGGCACAAATATTTTATTACTCTGTATACAATATTCTTCATTGGCTTTGTTTCGAAAACAAAATGCTTAGATGATCATTCTACTGATAATATGTATCAAGGATGAGTTGAAAATTCCTTTTGCATTTTTTACCCTTTCTAACATGCTTGTGTTTTTTTTCCCTTTCAAATAGATATTGATGTGGAACAGCTTGTTAGCCTTAGACAAGCACAGATTTCTTGTCGACTTTCAGATGAGGTACCTTCTTCTCAACTTCTCATTGGTGGTCTCTGTGTTTTGGTTCATAATTTTTCATACATGGCACGTTGTGTTTGTGACAGCTTGCAGAGGACTTATTTAGGCAGCGCACAAGAAAACTGGCTGAGAAAAATATTTCAGCAGCACTTGATAGACTGAAATCTAGGACAAGAACAGTGTATGATCTTTTCCACTTGTCTTAAATTCCAGCTTATGAATGTCTTTTCAAGATTTTTATTATTTTAATTTGGAAAAGAAAAGACCTGATGTTTGATATGTTAAAGAATCTGTATTGCTTTACTCTTTGGAACTTTTGGTCAACAGTATCATACATGCTAGCTGTTATGTTATTTGCACCATATAATTAATTTAGGTTTTACAGCCAGGATGTTGTGAAAATTGTGGAAGAGCTTGATAAGATACTGGCATTCAACAACAAGCTTATTTCATTAAAGAACCATGAGGATGCAGCTTCATTTGCCTGCGGAGTTGGTCCAGTTTCTGTATCAGGTTTGGATCCTAGAGGAGCTCTTGCTTTCATGTTTTCAAGGTCAAGTTTTTGACATGTCAGTTTTGAGCTGGTACTAAAGTGTTTGTGCCTTAGGTGGTGAGTATGACAGTGAGAGAAAGATAGATGATTTGAAGCTTCTTTATAGGGCATATGTTACAGATGCTTTATCTGGTGGTCGCATGGAAGAACATAAGGTGATGAATGCTGCCTTACACTTTATTGACGTGTGTAAAAGAAATTTGTTCTTATTAGTACTTGATACCTTACCTTTTCATCACGTTCTATGTACATTGCTTATGTCATAACCCTCTTATATTTTTTTGTAGCTTGCTGCATTAAATCAATTGAAGAATATATTTGGCTTAGGTAAAAGGGAGGCAGAATCAATTACGCTTGACATCACTTCAAAGGTATATCGTAAACGGCTTGCACAGGCTGTTTCAAGTGGTGATTTAGAATTTGCTGATAGCAAAGCAGCCTTCCTACAAAATCTCTGTGAGGAGTTGCACTTTGATCCACAAAAAGCCACTGAGATTCATGAAGGTAACTAACATCAATTGATTGCTAACATCAATGTTTTTAAAATGTCATCCTGAGACCCTTTACAAGTATCTAGAAGATTTTTTTTTGCCTGTTCAGATTTTCTAATGCATAGTGGAGCTAATGCTCCTTTATTTCCAGAAATTTACAGGCAAAAGCTTCAGCAGTGTGCAGCTGATGGAGAGTTGAGTGACGAGGATGTTAAAGCGCTGACTCGTTTGAGAGTCATGCTCTGTATTCCCCAGCAAACTATCGATGCAGCTCATTCTGATATCTGTGGCAGTTTATTTGAAAGGGTAAAATCAATTTTTCTATAATATTTCTGGTTACAATATGAAAGTTTTCCTCAAGTCTGTCTCATTGGTTTGTGTTCTATGCCTCTGCTTCTAGAACTAGTCTGTTTCAATTGGTTTCCTTCGCAACAATGCACCTCTATCTAATTCTAGGTGGTTTCAAGTTGAATTAGGATTAAAGAGGTCAATGGGGACTTGGAGACATCCATGCACTATGGGATAGGGCTGTTTTGAACATTATAAAAGCACGTAATCTGTTCAAGAGAACCATGTTTAGGTTTGTCCAAACTGTATTTTAGATTGTGGAGGTCAGCAGGGACTTAGAAGTGTCTATACTTATTTAATGGGGTTGTGTGGAGTGTACAGAGGGCCGTGTTTCTTGTTTTTGACTGTTCTTTAATCTCTCTATGATTTGCTTGCTTTGAGGATTCACATTTTAAAACTGTATGCGTATATCATTAAGGGTAAGGGTCTTCTCGTGCTGACTTCCTGCAGGTGTCCTGACTCTTCTTGCTCAATTATCTTTGATATTTTGGGTATAAATAGAATTTCCCATTTGAATTCAAATTAAGAGATGTTACACTTCTACTTTAGGGTTTAAGTTGCATAATGCTAATTGCTGAATTGTTGCTCAAATTAATCAATTCATTGCTGATGCATGCCATTGTTTTTCAGGTGGTTAAAGATGCAATTGCATCAGGGGTTGATGGCTATGATGCTGATGTTAAGAAGGCTGTAAGAAAGGCTGCTCATGGCTTACGCTTAACACGGGAGGCTGCCATGTCCATTGCTGGCAAAGCGGTGAGTATGCACTTTGACTATCCAGGGTGTATTGTTAATACAGAACATAATCTTAAATTAAACACATTTCCTTTTGCTCAAAAACTCTTCTTTGTTGCAGGTTCGAAGGATTTTCTTAAACTTTGTAAAGCAAGCACGGATGGCTGAAAACCGTACTGAGGGTGCTAAAGCACTAAGGAAATTGATTGCCTTCAATTCATTGGTGGTGACTGAACTGGTGGCTGACATAAAAGGGGAATCTTCTGATACCCCACCAGAAGAGCCTAGTAAGGTGGAAGACAAGAAAATTGAAGAGGATGACGAATGGGATGACGAGGGATGGGAGTCCCTTGAGACACTTAGGAAAATAAGACCGAGTGAGGAGGTTGCTGCAAAGATGGGCAAGCCTGGCCAGGCTGAGATAAATCTTAAAGATGACCTTTCTGAAAGAGAGAGGACTGACCTCTACAAGACATATCTACTTTACTGCCTAACCGGGGAAGTTACCAGAATTCCGTTTGGTGCTCAAATCACCACGAAGAAGGATGATTCAGAATACCTTTTGCTGAATCAGCTTGGTGGAATTTTGGGTTTGACTGTAAAGGAAATTGTGGAAGTCCACAGGAGCCTAGCTGAGCAGGCTTTTAGACAACAAGCTGAGGTCATTTTAGCTGATGGACAATTGACAAAAGCCAGGATAGAGCAGCTCAATGACTTGCAGAAGCAAGTTGGCTTGCCACCCGAGTATGCACAGAAGGTGATAAAGAACATTACAACTACAAAAATGGCAGCTGCTCTTGAAACTGCTATCAATCGAGGGAGGCTCAATATGAAACAGATAAGAGAGCTGAAGGAAGCAAGTATTGACTTCAACAGCATGGTATCTGAAAAGTTGCGAGAAAACCTGTACAAGAAAACTGTTGATGAAATTTTCTCATCTGGCACTGGGGAGTTTGACGAGGAGGAAGTCTATGAGAAAATCCCAGTAGATCTTAACATTAATGTCGAGAAGGCTAAAGGGGTTGTCCATGAGCTTGCACGGAGTAGACTGTCAAACTCACTGATTCAGGCTGTGGCGCTACTAAGGCAGAGAAATCAACAAGGAGTGGTATGTACTTTTTAATTTTCAATTTAAATAATTTTAATAATGCCTAGAGGGGAAGAGGTCTGAGGTCTTTTTTAACCACTTTTGTAGGTTTCCACTCTTAATGACTTGCTGGCTTGTGATAAAGCCGTGCCTTCTGAGACATTGACATGGGAGGTGCCTGAGGAGCTAGCTGATTTGTACACCATCTACATGAAAAATAACCCAGCACCAGAAAAACTGTCCCGTCTGCAGCATCTGCTGGGCATAAGCGATTCAACTGCCACTGCTCTTGGAGAGACGGAAGATAGCATGTTCTCAGTTGGGGCAGAGGAAGAAAAGTTTGTGTTCTAACTTCTTAATATGATGTAATAGTATTTTTGCCCCTTCCCCAAAAAGAGAGAACTTGCCATATTATTTTTAGGAAACAGTTTTCCTAATGCAATAAGATGATGAAGTTTTGGTAGCCCATGAGAGTGCTATAGATATGTTCAGTAAGTATATGAATGTTTGTCATCTTTCATATTTGCTGATGAAATGCTTTCGATATTTGCATCACTCGTTTCACTCGAATCTTTCCAGTTATTCAAGTAGTCTCGAATGGATTGATGATTTAGCTTTCTGCCAATGCCAACAAATCGAATGAAGGTTTGGTTTACACTTGTTTTGAATGTTTGGTTCCTTTCATCCATGTTGATCACTTAGTTATTTTTGTGTGTCTGTCAACGTTGAGATGTTGCTGGTGGGACTGCGCCCAGATGGCAAGACCTTTGTTTGAATTGAATGTTTTCCACGTTTAGCAATACCCCCAGGAGTCAAAAAAGGTACAAACGGGTATTAATTTTCAGTAGGACTCAAAATTGAGATCACTCTTCTTTTTTTGTCAATCGTCAACCTTCGTCGTGTTTTTACCACTGTAAACAGTACACTAGATTTCACACTAATTTTTATTTTATTATATAGTAATTAAAATAGATATGTGCAAGACAAATTATGAAGGATAAAATTATTTTTTTAAGTCCAGTCTCCATTCCTTATTTATTCAATTTCTTTTTGGGGGAAAATATATATATTTTTTTATTAACGTGGTTTTTCTAGTAAAAATTCAAGATAATTAAAATAAATAATCTCAATAATTTAAATAGAAGTGAAAATATAATTATGGAGACAAAACTTCAATTTCCTTATTAATTTCTTTTGAATGAAAATATTTTTTTATTAGTTGCATGTTTTTTAAACAAAAAATTATTATAATTTAAAAAGGGAGTTTCAAATAAAAAAAACAGTATCCTTATAATTTTTATGACTATGAAAAAAATCAAAGAATAATTAATTCATGAAAACTACATAAAAAACAACAATATAAAAAATAAATTGAGCTCTGATACCCACTAATATAAATAGAAGCACAAATAAAAAGAAAATAAACAAAGTTTTGGCCGAATATGATGGCACACAAAGAATCCAATTCATAATTTTATTTTTAAGAATAAAAATATAATATATTTTGCCTGTATAAGAGGTATTACAAAATCTTAAATTCATCATAAATCGATCTTTATACGGTAAAAAAATCAAAATTCTAAAATAAAAATAACAAGTAACATAAAGTCTAAAATTGATAAAAGATTCAGAAAAATAACAAAATTAATTAAAACAACATTTCGGGGTCTAATTTGGTTATCTTCCGAGACACACAGGTGCTGCAAATCAGCTAAGCCCCTTGTATATCAATGCCTATAGAATCTTGTGAAAAATATTGAGTCTGATCGTACGGTCATATAAAAAATTATAGCCTTCTGATGTCAGACCACTGTTTTGGGATGATCAGACATTTCTTAGGTTTAGTTTAGTTCTGTCTCATGGTCCATGAATAAGTCGGTTGAGGCTTTCTTTATAATCTATTTATAGTATATATCTCGTGGTAGCTGTTCAAAACCTTCGTACTCTCTTGACCTGCCTCCACTAGATTTGATCACGGCAAGTTTGGATGCTGCTAATAACGATCTGACCTTATAATTTTCTTCTCAAATAAATTAAGGGCTGATAAAATAAAAATGTAAATCAACAAGCAGTCCAAACACAGGCAGCGATGACAGTCTTTCTTCACTAGATGCTACTACTCCTATCACATTTGATAACTCTTATTCCAGGAGCTTGGCAAACAAGAAGGGCCTTCTGCACCCGGAAACAACAGCTTTCCAGTGGAGGCTCTACGGGCTGGCTGGTCAAGACATATAGCAACAATGCTGCAACATTCTACGCAGATGTTGCTAGTATCATGGCGAGCCTTTGTGCTTTTCATTTTTCTGGATTTCATCTATGTGTGTCAAAAATTAGAAGTATGATAATTAGTCCTTGGCGAAAATTCCAAGTTGCATGTCCGATGGAATGAATCGTGCGCAATTAATATCAGTCTAATTAATGTATCTTTTCAGCAATTCATTCTGATCTCTCCAATGTTACTTCACCAATGGATCACTACCACTATCATCATCATCATAAGGCAACTCCAGCCAGAATGGAGGAGAACTTCTGTCGATCTGTTGGAAACAGTACCACATCAATGGGGGATTGGGGAAAGAGAGAGCAAAGCTATGGAAAACAATGAAAAAGCCTATCATCAAATGGCTTCGGCCAATTTGATTTCGATGCAGTTAGCAAAGAAGGCTTAATAGCCCAACACAAGGCAAAGCACAAAAATGTGCTGCACAGGCCTGTCCGAATCTCGATACGGTAGCAGAACCCAAATGGCCCAATGGCTGAAACTAAAAATTCTGAAGCACAACAAACAAAAGATTGGCGGCCTAAGCAAAACATTTGCATAAAGAGAACACACTCGAGTGATGAGACACTGATGAGCCAGGTTGAAGTCAGAAATAGAAACTGCGAGATTATAATTTTTTATTTAAGGGATTCGAGCTTTGATTTGAATCAATTATCTTAGATTAATTATTAATTATATTTCTTTTATTAAAACTCTAATTACGATATGTTGCTAGGCTATAAAAAGTTAAGTTGTGCTGAACATTGATCAAGCAACAAAAAATAATATATCAAACACTTTACATAAATTTTTCTACAACTTTCTCTACGTTCTTGAGTTATCATCACACACATACAACCTCGGGAAAAGTGCAATGGATATGCATTGGAAATTCGAAATTTAAGATACCTATCCATACTCCCTCCTTGGGATAACAAATTCTCTGACTTGATTCTTCAAGAAATTAGATTCTCTTAATCAACTTAACTTGTCAAGTAATGTTTTGACTGGTGAAATTTTTTATTTCATTAAAATTTTGACCAACTTGTCTTTGTTTCACCTTTTTCAAAACGAATTCTCTGGTCTTATTCCTTTAGAAATTAAATTGTTAAAGTCTCTTAATCAACTTAAC
>Ga0307518_10003069_pt1 | contig 12085 bp, 8 predicted proteins | sample 25_EM_MG_FD_203889 | JGI IMG/M metagenome (GOLD analysis project Ga0307518, IMG submission 203889) | Populus trichocarpa ectomycorrhiza microbial communities from riparian zone in the Pacific Northwest, United States - 25_EM | ecosystem: Host-associated > Plants > Roots > Unclassified | place... | reverse complement strand
GTAAGTGTTGAGACAAGACTTGTCCTGCAAAACCCAATGGGTATTTGTTGGGGGCAGATGTGGGAGTATCATCATGAGATGGACACGCCAAACGTTCAGTGACATAATCCAGTAGGTCTTACCCACTAAGAGCCTGTTTGGCTCTGCGGTTCAACCTGTTTTTCATTAAATTTCAATTTTTTTTTTTGCTAAAATTGAGTGTGGTTTGTACTTTATGGATCGTTTTGATGTGCTGATGTCAAAAATAATTTTTTAAAAATGAAAAAACATCATTGGTATGTATTTCGGCACAAAAAGCTATTTGAAAAGCAACCACTATCACACTGCCAAACACCTTCTAAGAAGAGCTTTGAATTGGGAACGCCACAATGAAAAGATGGAGGGAGTTAGTTTCTCTTTGATTTGGGTTGTGATGTTAAGAGCAACCAGTGGTGTTTCGATTGGAAAGGAAGGTTGGCTGTTGAGAGGAAGACATGTCAAATAAGGGGATTGTAGTCTTGTCGGAGTGGTGGAGCTCTGATACCATATACAAGTTGCAGAGAGAGTGTTTCAAAGGAAATTCTCCTCATCTTATTACTGTAATTTGGTATCTAATTTATAGAGATTGTATACACTAATGCAGGAATTACAGTGAGCTAAATATAGAAGAATACAAGTCTGTTGGCTAGAATTCTGCAGAAAAAATTATGGTAATCAGAGGTACTAGTCCTGGTAAGAATCATCATGATTGTAGGCCGGAGTCCGGTGGATTTGCTTGAGAGTAATCTGCCTTGATACCACCTTCCTCCATAATTGCCGCCGGCACCAGGCTCCAATCCGAGCCCTTTGGAAGATTGTTTGGAGTGCCCTTCGCTTCTTTTCTTCTTTTGGCCAAAAGGAAAGCCAGCCAGCAACCTGTTCCATGAATTAACACCTTTGCCGACGTTATCGATTCTCAAATCCTTGGCTCTGCCAAAAAATTAATTAAACTGCGTGATCAGAAAACGATCTAATTAAAAAATAGTATGCGCATACTTTAATCAATATAATGGTTTTTATGCAGCAATTTAAAAATTTACAATCTGTCTCTAAACTACGATAATTCTGTGGAAGCCATATCAGTTGAAAAATTTACAGTCACTGCACTGCTCATCCTCGGATAAAGAGAAAATCATGTACCGTTCAATGCATGGGATTCTAGCAGTCACTTAATTATTCAGTATGATAAATGATTAGGACAAAATAACAAATGGGTTAACTAACAAAACAAAAAGAAAGAGAAGGAAAACAATTTCCACATACAAATCTGTGATACAAGATAGTGTGACCTCCGTAGCATTGAGAAATCTGATTTTTGAAAGCCCAGGTCAGAACAGAGGATAGAAATAGGCAAAAGGGTCACAGGGAAGGTAGTATAAACACCAGGATTGACTAAGAACAAAAGGCAAATAAAAGAAATTTAAAAAAAAATGTAAAATTCTGCAATCCAAAAGATGAAAGAAACTATTGTTCGACAAATCTTCTTCCATATAATCTCATCAACCAACAAAAAGATGAAATTGTATTAACACAGATAATTTGCGATTTATTTAATTAAATGTATGTATAGATTTTTTATTTATAATTTGAATTTTTATTGTAATAAACACATTTAAAAAATATTCCAGCAGCGGCGATGGGTTAAATAACTAGTGTATTCCTAAAACAGTTCGTTTTATAGATTTACTACCACTCTCAGTCTAACAGCAACCTTTAAGCTAATTGGTTAGTTAACAAGATAGCATCACTGTACAGGTAAGAACATGAATTGAATAAAAATGTTTAGATTGATTAAAGAATTAAGCTGTAAATAAAGCAATCAATCAGTCACTGTATCTTTTGAGAAAATAAACAAAAGGGAGGGTAACAAAATAGAAAGAAGATAGGACTTGAGTACCTGGGGAGTTGGAGAAGAACCAGAGGATGATGGCACAGAGAACAAGAAGGAGAGGGATGACATGGATTGCATACTCAGCAGATCTGAGACGAGACTTTTCCTTCTTTCCAATGTGAGAAAGTGGATCATACGTGGGAAGTTCTTGTTGATCTGTGTCTGTGCTTGCGTTCTTGAACAACTCTTCAGTCACTCTGGAACTGTTCGATGATCTCTGCATCTTGTGAATTGGTAAGAGAGAGGATGAGGGAGAGAGGGAGGTAGGGAAGCAGAGAGAGATGGAGATGGATGCACGCAATTGAGTTTTTCTTTTCTGTTCTTTTCTTATCTTTTCGTTTTTTTGGACGTACGTTGCTCTTCTAAAAGAGGGTTACTTGCGCCTATTTGCGTTATAATATGTTTTTTAAATTATCTTTTATTTAAAAAAATAATGATTTTTAGATGTTTTAATAGTAATTATAATGAGTTGATTTTAAAAATAAAAAAGTATATATTATTTAAATATATTTTCAATTAAAAATCATTTTATATCACAATACAAAACACATACAAAATAAATTGAGACTTTAGAAAAAGCATTTTCAATGTGAGGAAAAAACATGTAAATTTGTTTTTAAATAAAATTTAAAAAAGATCCATGCCAAAAAAATGATATAAGTAAAGTATCAAAAGTTCTTTAAAAAATATATCGATATGATAATTAACTGATTTAAATATTAATTATCATATTAATATATATTAACATATGTAAACATTAAAATTAAGAAAAAAAACAAAACTAAAACAACTAAATAATCCATTATGGATGGTTAGATAATTAATGGTAGATTGCAATAGTATTTTTTTTTGTCTTTTTTTCATTATCGATTTTTTTCCTTTTAATTTAATTATTTAATGTTGTATTGATTGAGATTTAAAATTAATAATTTGTTTGTATTTATCTTTTATATAATTATCAAGAACTTAGGAGTTAACTCATTATCAGATTAGTGCTTGGTTTAAAAATAAGAGATTATATTTGGTTATTTTTAAGGAATTAAAAGTGAGGAGACCAAAATTAAAGGAAGTAAAAAATAACTTGCCTTTTATTCTTATAAAAAAGGGGTCAAATGTTGCCCTATTCTTCTGTTTTTAGCCCTTCAGTAATTGATTTTTTTTTAATTAGATCTTTTAATATTGGGTTGATTAGAATTTGAAGTTAATAATTTTTTTTGATATTTTTTTTATATGATTATATCGATTATAAAATCCCATCTTTTTTTTTGTACTTGGTTTCACAAAAAAAATAATCTAATTTTAGAATGATTGAAAATGAGAGGACTAACATTATATATGGTGAAATATTTGACCCTTTTTGTAAAAAAAATCATTTTTGGTCCTTTTAGTTTTGAAATTATATGTTTAGATTCAAAACTTTATTTTTCTTTTATTTTGGTCATTGAGCTTGAGAGATGAAAGAGATTCGTTGAATTACAACAAATAAAAAAGAAAGTTGACAAACAATTATTTTTCAGCAATGAAACTCGTTGTTCTTGGTATTAATGAGTTCAATTTGCTTAGGAACATTCCATTTAGATTTGTTTTTCAATTTATCTTGTTCAAAATAATATATAAATCTTTGAAATTTATTTTAATTTGTGTTGATATTTTTTTTCATTTTTAAGCAATTAAATGGTGATTTAATACCAAAAATGGAGTTTTCCGAGTCCTTCAAATGTTTCCTAGTTGTTTTGAGCTAGAAAAATTAGGTTTTTAATTCTAAAGGACAATTACCTGATTTTCCAGCCACTAGTAGTAGGCAGAAATTGTGACAATAGGAAATGTGCAGCCTGTTATTTGTTTTATTAGGCGAGGTTTAGGGGTGATTATTTTTTATTCGGTTTGATTTTTATTAAAAAAAAGTAATCACACTGAATTTTATTTTTTTTAAAAGTCGAAACCAGTTCAAACTGACCGGTCTCGGTTCGGTTTGGTTTGGTTTTTTAGGACAAAAACTGGTTTGGCTCGATTTTTTTCCGGTTTGGCTCGATTTTTTCCTGTTTGGGTTTGGTTCGGTTTTTTCGATTTCAAGCTTATAAAACTAAAACAAAACCTAACTGGTCGATTTTTTCAAAATTTTAATCGGTTTTTTTTTACGGTTTGGTTTTTTTGGTTATTTTTTTTTGTTTTTTTTATTTAATCGATTTTTTTGTTCACCTCTAATAGGACTAAAAAAAAGAGAAAAGAAATAACAGGTCTAGATACATGAGCTATCCTAAACCTGCAAGTGGCTTTGTTTTGTGTTGATTTTCTTTTAATTTTTTCTGTCTTTATTTATTTTTCTTTCTAATATTCTCCTTCAATATTTTATTTGTTTTGCTTTGACTATATATTTTTTAAAAAATTTATGTGGTATAATTAAACAAAAAGAATTGTTTCAAAAAAGGATAAGGTTATTACACGAAGTTAAATCCATCACTACACTCGTGTGTTATATAATAAAATAAAAAATAATTTTAAAAAATAAAACATGTAGGAATCTTAACCCTAGTTCATGATTTTGATGAGTTAATCCATAAAACCCGAATCAATATAATATTTTATCATCTTAGTATTAAAAAAAATTATGTCATCTTTGGATTTTGGTTTTTTTTACTTCAAAATTCCTTTGGTTTTTTTACTTCAAAATTAATCTCATTGCACGTATGTAGGCCTAAAACTTATGGTACTTTTATATATGAAATTAATCTCACTAGACCATTTCTATAGTTATTTGAAAGTACTATAATCATGGTGTCTTCAAAGTTATAAATTGTTAAATATTTTTATTTATTGTATTATAATAATTTATCTTATCACTCATTAACTTAATTAATTATTTCGTAACACTAATACCATTGAATATTTTTATTTATCATATCATAAAAAAGTTTATTTATCACTCGCTAGCTTAATTAATTATCTCGTAGTTATAATTATTACTAATAGTATTGTAGAATTACAACTCAAAAATACATTTTTATCTAAAAAAAGTTTTGTACAATTAAGAATAATTAAAAAAAATTCTTGTCATCAAAGAGAGAGAAAAAAAACTATTTAAGCTGTAAAGAAATCATTTTTTGAGTGATTACAGACTAATAAATATTTAGAAAAAAAATGGATGCTTTTTTAAATGAAACTACCACTAATATAATTATTAAAACTTCTTATAATTATTAATTATTATTATGTTTGATGCGAATGGGCAATTAATCAAGGGAAGGGGCGATAACAGCACGCTAATATGGGTGGAGAGTGTAGAGCACGTGGCAAGCAATAAACCAAAGGGATACGTCACAGCCACTTGAAATAAATTCCGACAAAATCGAGTTCCTGCTTTAAATAAATAAAAAATCGATACAACAGAGCACAACACGTATTTGCCTCTCGGGCTCTCTCCTGAAACCCCAGTTTCTCCTCGATTCTATCCTCTCGCTCTCGCTCTCCCTCTCCGGCGATCAACTCGTATTTTAGTTCGATTTCTCGCCGGAACCAGCAATCTAGACCCCTCTTTTCTCCGGTATCTAATCCTAGCTCACGCGATTCAATCGATCCATTAACAACGCAAATCATGAATCCTGAATAGTAAGCTTTTAATCTATCACCATCAAATATTTTAGTTAAACTCCAATCTTTTTATATATATATACATATATATATATAATTATGTTACATACGGATGCAATTATGCCGGATCTGAATGTAGTTAATTGATTAATTCTTTAACTTGCAATAATGCAAATTTGTTTGTTTGGTCTTTGAAATTCTTTTGGCTGGATTATGTTTTGATGATATGGTGGATTTTGATTAGTTAGATCCGTGTACTTTGATTTCAGATCCGTTGACTTTTCTTTCTAATTTGTTATTGAATTGATTGCAACTTGCATAGTAATTGGGAAATTATTAGAAGACAAGTGTTTTTTTTTTGGTAACAAGTAATGGTTTTGATTTTAATAGGTAATTGCGAGAAGGCGTGTGTTACGATTTTACTAAATGGAAAGAAAAAAAAAAAACTATGTGATTTTGATTTATTTTTTTGCAGCGATTATTTGTTCAAGCTTTTGCTTATTGGAGATTCTGGTGTCGGAAAATCATGTCTACTTCTGAGGTTTGCTGTAAGTTTCTTATATTCGTGGTTTCTTAGTTTGTTTCAATTTCATCTAAATAACATGTGAAGTTTTAAGCTCGGCGATTTGTACTTGCATATGCGTTCTTCTCAATAAATCATTCAATCCTCTGCGTCTATATTTTTGCATCCACTGCATTGTGTACCGTTGATGATGGTTTCTTAATTTTTTTATATGTTTTCTTACCAGGATGGTTCATATCTGGATAGTTACATCAGTACCATTGGAGTGGACTTTGTAAGCTATTATCTTGGCATTTTTTTTTGCTTTTCCTTTTTACTTCAATAATATAATTATGGGATTGATTTTTTTTTTAATTCTGCTGTATTATGTAGAAAATCCGTACTGTGGAACAGGATGGGAAAACAATGAAACTCCAAATTGTAAGTTATAAGATCATATTGATGACCTTTTGAGTTATTTTTCTGGATTTCAGTCTCAACATTTGTATTGGTTTTGATTGAAATTGTACCCAACTTAAATGGCTGTATGGAGCTTTTCTATCTTTCTTTTTTGCGGGTGGGGAGGGTGGTTCAAGCTTGCAGTAGTTGCAACTATCTTTGATACACAATGGTTTATTTAAGCTGCTTGTTCTATTTATCATATAAAGATATGGTGCATAGATGGCAATGTTTAAATTCCTTGGACATGACAATCTTCTATACACAATTACTAATTGTGCTTCCTGGTTAACCAATTGTGCAGTGGGACACAGCTGGACAAGAGCGTTTTAGGACAATCACAAGCAGTTACTATCGTGGAGCTCATGGAATCATTGTGAGTTTGCCTCTTCATCTCTTCCTCTCTCTCCTTGTTTACATAATACCTTACTTTTCATCTCTTTGAGAGGTTTGTCTTCTTTCTGTGGCATCTTGGTTAGGTTGTTTATGATGTCACAGATCAAGAGAGCTTCAACAATGTTAAACAATGGTTGAGTGAAATTGACCGTTATGCAAGTGAAAATGTGAACAAGCTTCTAGTTGGAAACAAGAGCGATCTCACAGCTAACAAAGTCGTCTCCTATGAGACAGCAAAGGTAATTTTAGTGATGTACATTCTTTTTTGCTTTTGCATGTTAAAGTGTATTGGTTCACATTACAAATGTTAAAGTGTATTGGTTCACATTACAATTTGACGAGTCTTGGAAGTTCTAATATGGAATTTGCATCTTTATTCAGGCATTTGCGGATGAAATTGGGATCCCTTTCATTGAGACAAGCGCAAAAAATTCCACCAATGTTGAGCAGGCTTTCATGGCTATGGCCACAGAGATCAAGAACAGGTGCTTTTAATTTCATTCAAATATTGCCAAAACGTTTTTTGAAAAATGAAATCCATTATTTACTAGCTGAACAGTTCCCGCATTTAGAGGCCGTTTTGCCTTGCAAATTCAACAGACTTTTTCTTTATTGTGGGGTATTTTAACATGGGCATGTTTTAGACAATTGGCCTCTTACGTTTTTGCTCTTGTCTATCAGGATGGCAAGCCAGCCAGCCATGAACAACGCAAGGCCCCCAACAGTGCAGATTCGAGGACAGCCTGTGAACCAGAATTCTGGCTGCTGCTCATCTTAGAAGAGAGCCGTTGTGAAGTTGGCTTGTGACCTTAACCATGTTGGCATGTGAAACTAGTTCGTCTACTCCCAATCCTTTGATATGAAGGTTATTTGTTATGATTTGGTTTTCTTTGCCAGTTAACACCTTTGTTAAACCTTCCATTCTTTTAAATGTATTTGATTTTAAAAACATCTGTACAAAATAGGAGTACTGGTGAATAGCAGTATTTGCCTTGTCTTTTCTTTGAAACTTTCTTCTCTTCGTTACATAGATAGATACGTTGTGGCTAAAATCATTTTTAAAAAAAATATACATGTAAAAAATATTTAGGCCACAAAATTATTTGATATTATATTAATATCTAGGTTAATTTTGAAACTTTTCAATTCAATTTTTTTTCTAATTTTGGTTTAAAATTAAATTATAAGAGTTATTTTAATATAACTTGGTTGACCAGTAAAAGATATGGATTGGTTTTATTTTTGTAATGATATTTTTAAAAAATATTTAGTTGAAGATATATTGAATTAACCGGAGTTTCATGATTTAGCATGTTAAATTTATGATGAACTGTGCTGAGTTTAAAAATAGTTTTTATAAAAGCTAAATTCTAGTATGTTTATTTTTCTCCTGTATCTATATTTTTCTTTAAAGTTGGCCCAAATAATAACTAATAAAATACTATTAATTACTCATTAAACACTATAAAATTTCCAAGAATTTAATAACACTCTTGTTTTTAGGATGATTTTCTAATGTAGAATATGTAATGTACAATGAAAAATGACTTGTTTCTATTTATTTTTTTGTTTTATTTCTTCTTTTTTTTTTTGCCATTTTTGTCTTGGTTAAACCTGAATGGACACCACTTACTCTGAAAATGAGTGGCCAAATTAAGATCAAAGAGATCATGTCCAAAATACCATACTCATCAACCAAATCAAGTGGTTATCATGACAATAAACCATCTACTTCACAAAAAAAAAGAAAAAAAAAAGAGTAAAATTAGAAACGAATCCAGTTTTATTTTCTTAAAAAAAAACTCTAATCCTTCAATTTAAATAAATAAAGCACGAAAAACTCTTTATTCCTCCCAAACTACTAACAACCCTTGAGATCTCAAAGCTCACTCATTTATAGCTAATCCATTGTTATGACGTAAGAGCTTCCCATAACTATTACAGAGGGAAAAGGAACTTGGCTGTCTATCAGAAAGAGGGGGCAAATTGTAATTACAACTATTAAAAACCACAGCTGCCCGAGTCCGTGTCCAAATTCCAAAGTGAAAGCCTAAGCTCTTACAGTTTTTTGTTAATGCTTTTTTATTTGCTAGAAATATATATAATAATAACCCTTTTAGTAAATAAAACCACAAAACCCTTTCAATAATTTAAAAATGTATTCATCTTGTTAAATTAGATAAAACTAGGTTATTGCCTGTGGATGGGACTTAAAATTTTTTGAACGTAAAAAAGAAAGAATATCTATGCTACGAGAAATTCTTTTTCATTGTGATTCACACTTGAAGATTTTTAATCTGATTATTTGTTTGATCTGAATTTTAAATTTATTATTAGAGTTACTTTAACATAACTTGTTTGACTTATTAAGTACAAAGACAATCTAAATGATCAGTAAAAATATAGTTTAATTATTATTTTTTTAAAAAGATATTTTTTAAATATTAAAACGATTGAATTTATTTAGGTTTTACAGTTTAACCCACCAAATCCACGATCCAGGTTATGAACTCTACTAAGTTTAATAATTTTTATTTAATATGGTAACAGAACCACACCCACTATTTAAACCAATATAAAAATTATTGAGAATTTGAGATTATGCATGTATTTTCTCTTGTTTTACACTTGATTATACATATACTAAACCAATTTTTATTTTGAATTATGATCCGCATTATTCACTGCAACTCATTACTGTTCTCATTTCACTGTCGAACTTCCTTGTTCCATCGTACTTAGGAAATGCAGCTCTATCTCTTGATTTCCAAATCAACTTCAGCAAATAAACAGCTACATTTGCCGCCATATCAGGCTTAAGCTAGTCCCCGCAGAGGGATTTGTCCAGCTTTAAGATCGAATGCATTATAAGTTCCAAATAGGGGAGAATATGGCTACAGCAACCTTAGCTTCTCTGCCAATTCGACCAGGCTGATATGATCTAGTAGAAGTCAGAAGTATGCCTGTTACGACCTCTCCTTTGGAATTGATCCTTTATGGGGAATAATCATACATGTCCAACTGCAGCCGTTGGATCAAGATTTCTTCTATCTCAGTGTTCTTGTGTGTTCTACATGCACTTAAAAGCGTCCCAAATATGGCAGCATGAGGTTTGAAAGGCATTTTCTCGATCAAATCTACAGCCTCCACGAACTTACCTGCTGCCCGACCAAGAAGATCAACCATACATGCGATCAGGTTTAGCTGCAAGTCCTTAATCCCTCACCATTGAACGGAAATATTTAACGCCGAGGACTGTAAATCCAGCATGGTTACAAGCTGATAATATGGCAACAAAGTGATCCAGTCTGGCTTTATTACCTTCTCTGTATTGATCATAACCAGAAATCATTTCATTCCAAGTGACAACATCCTTCCGTGGAACCCTCAAAAACAATTTCCAACCGTCCTCCATCACTCCACACTTACAATACATGCCAATCAACGGAGTTCCTGCGGTTGTATCATCAGACAGTGGAGACTTGCAAACTAGTTGATACTCTTGCCTGCCCAACTGCAAAGCAGACAACTCACTACACCCTAACAAAATGCTGTTCAAAGTTGACGAATTTGGATGAATACCAAATCCCACCATTGTTCTAAAAAGCTTTACACCATCATAGCATTCCAAGTCAATAAATTCTTCTCGGGCATCTCACGAAACAATCTTTCTGCCAATCCAATCCTCCAAAGCTTCACGTACCCAATGATCATAGCGCGGTCCGAGCCACCACTCTCTTAACTGGCGCCTTTTCAAACCAACTTTAATGCCAAATCCAGCTCCCCGCACTCTACAGACCCTGAAATCGTAGCATTCCAAGTAACTACGTTTTTCTTTGGCATTATCAAGAACAAGGTGCGTGCTGTGTCCATAAACTAATTCTACGCAAAACCGGGTATCATTGCATTCCAAGAAGCTGCATCTTTAATGGGTATATCTTCAACGAAAGGCTGAGCTCTTTCCACGTCAGAACTACATACATAACAAGCTATCATGGTTCAGGTATTTTTAACATACAGTTCTTGGGCTTCCTCAATTTCCAGCGCTTCATTGAGAAACCGGCCGAAACTGAATTCCAAGTAACTGTCGTTTTAACCGCCATATTAGTGAAAACATTAAGAGCAGAATCTAAGTCTCTGGATCTAATATAGCAAGTGATTGTCTTGTTTGATAAAATGACACCACTAGGTTTGGCATGGCTGTCAAGTTGCGCAGTGGATTTGCCGAAAATGGCCCGACCCCATTGGGTTTTTGATTGGATCGGCATTTGGTTTTGGATTGTGCAAGTGGAAAGAGAAGAAGCATGGTTTTGAGGAAAGGGAGGGAAGTGGGTGCTCTATTTTGTTGGTAAATAATACAGTTTCGGACAGGCAATAGGATTTCAACAGTTGCCTAAATATCACATACTCAGTTTGCTAATTCATTCCAGTTCCTATATATCTCAGACATTTGGCGACAATATACTAAGCTGAAGCTAATACCTGAATAGCGGGGAACCTTGAAAGCAACTCATTCATTTCTTTTAAAGAAATAATGACAATAGATCAGAAACACAACAGGAAAAATTGAAAATACTAGTAAAAATGCTGTTACCCTAAAACAAACCAAAACTGATGCCACTAAGTCAGACACAATAACGACTCCATATGCCCTAATTTAAACCAAAAAAAAGTTGGTCATGCATGCAACTTGAAAGTTGAGAAGGAATCACAGGAATAAATCTAAAATTTACACCCAAAAGACTAGATGTTTGAGATGGTTTTTGACATAGGAAATCATAATTCCCATTGATAACCCTTGACTCGAACTCTTGAATTAGATCACAAGGAATTCCACAAGAGAAATCAAGAATTAGATCACAAGGAATTCCACACGGGAATCGATGCGATGATGAAAGGCAGTGCAAGTATCACTTGCCACCCAAGGTGGGGAACTGCCCAGGGTCTTCAATAGAGGGAGCTTCCACATCACGAGTATTGCCTCCATATCCACCCCTTCCACGGCCACGGCCTCGGCCTCGACCAGGGTTGTAGTACCTGTCACCTCCAGCAGGCTTCAGGAATTCATTTATGCTGACAGCCTGCATTCAAGTAACGACAGTTTGGCTTTCCCATCATCAATACTTGCATGGATGGATTAAAAAAATTCTAGGTCATACAAAAAGTTATTCATCAAATAAAAAATGGATAATAAGAAAGAGCCAAGGACATAAAACTGACAAGTACTTTGG
>Ga0307518_10003068_pt1 | contig 12085 bp, 11 predicted proteins | sample 25_EM_MG_FD_203889 | JGI IMG/M metagenome (GOLD analysis project Ga0307518, IMG submission 203889) | Populus trichocarpa ectomycorrhiza microbial communities from riparian zone in the Pacific Northwest, United States - 25_EM | ecosystem: Host-associated > Plants > Roots > Unclassified | place... | reverse complement strand
GTAAGAAAGCGTGTGCTTCCTAATTCGCATTCAGTCCGATTGCCCACACGTTGACTAGTACTTGAGAGTTATTGGGATCCTATAATTCATCGCTTGGCATGTCTCTATACGGAAATGGGGCAGGAGAGTGCTGCCTTTCATTTTTCTTGGTAGACATCTCATTGACATTGTTAATGCAAGTTGAGGCGGGGAGTCCTGATGTTCTATTAACAACTACATGATACAAAAAGGTTAACAATGGAGTGAAGTAAAAAAAAAAAGTTTCAATTCTTACATATTGTATTTTTTTTTTAATTAACGTGGGTGTCCGGACCAGTTTGCGCGCATCTCGATTAATCTTACGGGCCCTGAAATTAACGATCATGTAAGTCTTTAATGATCCTAAAATTTATGAGACTTGAATTAGTGATCTCTAGGGAACAAGTTTAAAGCCTGAGAAGTTCAGGGTTACACAAATTGTATTTTACCAGTACAAGTTATTGCAGTAGTTAACCAATCACGGTATCCTGATTCAGTAATGGAGAATGGTAACAGGCCTGGAAAGCTAAAATGCAACTGCGACAAACATCAAAACAAGACATGTTTATTATTAGAATGCAAGAGGGACAGCTAAATCATCTCGCACTCATTTTTTACTAGTCGGAACTAGAAGTAAAGGTTGTTCCTTCCGCAAAGTTAAGCCATAGTTCTCACTCATGTCTAAATCAGTAGGGTTCTTTCCACATGGAAGAGACCAATCAAAGAAAAGGATCAAATAAGCAATGATCAATGCAACATGTTTTGCAGCCATCGGCAGGCCAGGGCAGATTCTCCTTCCTGAGCCAAAGGGTATGAACTCAAAGTCATTCCCTTTAAAATCCAAATTTGAGCTCAAGAACCTCTCTGGATGAAAAATTACTGGTTCCTCCCAACTCTTGGGGTCTCGTCCGATAGCCCAATAATTTACTAACACTTGAGTGTTCTTTGGAATGGTGTAATTCATCACTTGGCAAGAGTCGATGGCGCGGTGAGGAAGAAGAAACGGTCCTGGAGGGTGCAACCTGAGGGTTTCTTTGACACAAGCCTGAAGGTATGTTAGCTGTGGAAGGTAGGATTCCTTAAATCCTGTATCCCGGTTCATATTTATTACATTTGCAATCTCTTCTTGAACTTTCTTTAGGCATCTCGGATTCTTTATCAGCTCTGCCATTGTCCATTCTATGGTCGAGCTACTTGTGTCTGTGCCAGCAGAAAGGAGCTCCTGAAATGTCACGATGAAACAACAATTGGAATAAAGATTGATGTTCAGTTTTCCGTTCGTGTAAAATAAGTGATAGAAACTCGCAGAGGTAGTTATAAAAATAAATAAATTAATTAAAAGAAGTGGATTTTAACTGGGAAATACTCAAAAAATACTTTAGTAGATTAATTAGTTGTTAGATACCAAATTAATCATCTAATGTATTTTCCAGTTAACAAATTAATTAATAGTAGAACATTGAAAATAGCCTAATCGCAATTTACAAATAAATCAATTATTATATATATAATTTGTAAAAGAAATTAAGAGCTGGGTCAAAGCAGATGTTATTTCGCCAATCTGTCTTTGATCCTGGAAAGCATCGGGATAATAAGTCTTGATAATTTATATTGAAAGTCCTAAAGTTTTTTTTTTTTTTTTGAAATAAAAGTCATAAAGTTAATATGTATATACTTCGAAGCATAATTTGAGTGTTCAAATGATAATATTCAATAATTTGAAGGACCAGGATAAAAAAAAAACTAAAAGTTAAAATCAACTTCGAATAATCATGAGGGATGTAAAGAATGGGATCAAACCATAAGCAAAATGTCAATCTGATCATCGCTTGAACCATTGAGGATAAGAGCGTCAAGAAAGTCTCTCCGTCTTGAAGCATCGGGACCGTCTCGTTTTCCCTCCCCACCCTCTCTTCTTTCTTGGATGATAGCTTCACACATATTAAAAGACCTCCTGTGTAATTCCATAGTCTTCTTCCTTAAACCTTGCAGATCTAATGGACCCAATATTGGATAAAAGTCAGATATATTTGGAGTAGAAGCCAACCTTGCAATGTCTTTTAATACCGAACTCATCCCTCCATCCTCGCTCTCATGCTCCAAGCTAACAAGATCCCTCGACACTAAAATATTGCTCAACATGTTAAAAACAGTAGCAGTTGCTACCTCTCTAATCTTAACTACTTTCCCTTCCATTTTATTGATAAAACCAATCATTTCCTTGGCTTTTCTCTCTCTTATACATGCTTGGGACTCTAGTGCTTTGAGTGAGAAAAGCTCACTTTTGCATATTGTGCGTAAATACCTCCACCTCTCATTGCACTCAACAACCCAACCCAGTGATAATTTGTTGAGTTCTGAACTCTTGCTTGGTGCCATGTGAGGAACATGTCGCCCTGATAGAATTCTATCATGAGTCTTGAGGATTGCAATGGCAGCAGCTTGAGAGGATCCCACAACCACAAGTTGGGTCCCAAGTCTTAATGAGAAGATTGGTCCATGGATTTTTGCAAAATCGGTTAGGGTGATATGGGGCTTATCTCCAAGTTGGAGAATGTTGCCTAAGATTGGCCATGGATATGGACCTGGAGGAAATGGTGGTGATGAATTATGTCTAAAGTGCTTGAGGACGATCAGAAGCAAAAGAGGAAGGAGAAGGAGAATAGGAGAGAAGAGATCGATTGCTTGAGTTAAGCTAGTTTGAGCCATAATTTTGTGAGCCAAAGCTGGTTTTTTGGCAATGCGTTAAGGGTTTATAAACTGGCATTTTAATAAATGAAAAGAAATCAATGCAAGCTTGATAGTAATTAAAGAGATTCTCCTCAACCACTCAGTGAGTGAATGGTGTATGCTAACTAATTAAATTTCAGCCGGGATGTATAATTAAGAATTATCTGCTCCTGCAATTGACAATCAAATTTTCATGTTTCTTCTTAATTTATCACTGCATGGCTTCTGATCAGCGATAAATTAGCCTGCAACTTTCCATTGTCAGGAGAAAAATTAAAAAGCTTGCAAGTTTCTTGTCACTCTCATCGCTCAAAGTATACATGACGATACTGCCTTTTCCTACATATGTTGCAATGGACATATATAGTTGTGTGATGTAGGGTTGTGAAAGAGATCGACAGCCTTTTCCTCGTCGAGATTAATCTCTTATGATCGTGTTACCTGCACATCTCAGTTAGCGGGCATGCAGGACAGAAAAAACGAATCCTTGAAATCATTTGCATTGTGTATTCTGAGCTTGCCTCATTTTTTTTTTCCTGTTAATTAGGAATTGAGGTAGCTTAAAGCAAACTAGAAATTTAAACAGTAAAGCTCAGAGTCTTTTTATAATAGGACAGAGATTCTAGCTATTACATTAAGTTTAATTTTTATTTTTAAATAATGGATCAGGAATTCTTCGACCAACTCCTAGTTATCTGAATTCTTTTGCGATCAGGATAGCAAATTCATTTTTAATATTTTCCCTTTCTTTGGGTCACACTTGGAAGAGCTTTCGAGTAGTGAAAGGTAGCATTTTTTGTCACCGAAGATTGAAAGGGATGGCTTTAGCTAGAGAGTAATGATCATCTTAGGGGAGGGTTTTCCATTCTTTTCATCTCAAATACCGACAGCAGTGCTTTAGCTGCAGAAGAATAGCAAGATCCATTAATTTTTCATATACATCCAAGAAGCTCGTAGCAGGATGGATAGATAATGTTGGAGTAGTGAGCATCTGTACAATGAACTACGTACGACGTCGCCATTAATGAGTAATTAATGTATCAAGGTGGTGCTTTTCAATATGAGTCTGAAACAAAAACGAAATGCATGTATATAACCGTTAAAAATCAAAGAGCTTGGACATCCTTTTGATGTGTTGTGGCATTGCATTCAACTATATCGAAACCTACTCTTGGATGTCTACTTCCATTTTCTTGCTCACATCAACACTATTGACCAGTGATAAACTGGATGCATAAAATAATTAATTATATGATACTGTCAGGAGGATTAATGCATGTGATAACAACGACGTATATATGTGCTTAAGATTTGGATTTTTTATGGTGCTAAAATCGTGCCTTAATTAGGACTACTGACTGACACACCACAAAAGGGTAAGCGAACATCTTAATTTGGGAAAGTTTATGGAGCTTCACTGAAGCTCGTCTCCTTTTCTTTTTTCTTTTTTTTTTTCTCGTTCCCCACTCCTTTATTTTTTTTTTTCTTCTTAATTTTTTCTTCAGATTTTTTTTAACAATCGACGGAGTTAGAGTTACCTTTGAACTAGTCAAATCAACTAAATGATGTCAGAATAACCTCACATGGTTCAATTTTAAATCAGGCTAGGTAATTAGATGGGTCAAAAAGTCTTTTTTTCTTGTCAATTTCATCTTTTTTTCTTCTCAATTTTGTCCTTATATTTTTTTTTATTAATGTGGGTGTTTGGACCAGCTTACGAACACCTTGACTAATCCCATGAGCCCTGAAGTTAACGACCATGTAAGCCTCCAATAGCCCTAAGACGACTTGAACTCGTGATCATTAGGGAGCAAACCAAAGGCCTGACCAGTTGAGCTACTTCTCAGAGTTCCTTATTCTTATTTTTCCATGTCAGGTAAGTTGTCTTTGGACTGATCAAGTAAACTAGATCACGTCGGTGCAACCCTCACATGTTTTGATTTTAAATTCGAGTTAGGCAAGAAGCCGATCAAAAAGTTTTTTTTCTGTCAATTTCATCTTTAAACTTTTTTCTACTAGTTAGTTGAATTGTTTTTAAATTGATCAAGTTGATCAGGTCATGTCAAAAAAATTTTCATATAATTTAATTTTAAATTTAAACTAAATAAAAAGTTGAATATAAAAGTTTTAAGGTTAACCATTAAAATTTTTTTTTAATAATATTGCCAAATAGTTTACATCACCTCTGTATAGTTCTTTTGTTACAATAAGAAATATAAGGCTAAGTTAATAAATCCATCAGCACTCACTTAAGGCAAAACGGGATCGTATCCTCTAATCTAAAGTGTAAAACCCCAGTTGAAACGACGGTGAACATAAAAAGCAACGCAAACTCCGATCTAAAACATAGCTGGAGCTCCTTTCTTTCTCTCAGTGAAAAACAGAGACGAAATGGAGAAGAAGAAGAAGAGAGGATTTTGGAGATGGTTAATAGCATCCGTAATGTTAAGGCTGATTCTAATTTACCTCCCTAAAACCTTCAACTTAGCCTCTCGCCCCGAAGTCTCCACTCCTCTCGTCAGCCTACGCCGCCGTAAATACTCTCTCTCTCTCTCTCTCCTTCTCTCTCACTCTTCGACCTCACAGCCTAATTTTATTTTCACTGAGTGCTTTTTTGCTGTTAATTTAGTGGCTGAAGGTTACTGGTTGAAGCAATCATCAATCTCTCCTTATGCTGGTAATTATTGTTCTTGTATGTGTGATTTTTTTTATTATATTTATCTAGCCAATAATGTACAAGAAATGATTTATTATTATTATTTTTATATTTTTATATTTATTTATAGGATCGATGTACCATGGATCTCCATTGTTACTCTCACTTCTTGGTCCACTCACTGTTAAAAGGTACTACTACTGTCCTAATTGTTTTAATGAGATCAATTCAGAGTTAAAAGTTTGATAATTTGTTTGTTTATCTTTGTTAATTAGTAATTAGTTTTATGATTCCAGCTCAATCACTGTTAATTCACATTTTAAAAAAATAAATTAATGTGAGCTAAATCTTGGAATGCGATTACTAAATACCAAACTAATTCTCCGCTATCAATCACTCATTGAAGTAATTATTATTGAATTCCTTGATTTTTTTTATAGCATGGTAATTTATTGACCGGGTGTTGCAGAATTGAAGGGCAACCTAATCATCTTCTTTGCAGGTATGCTATTCTCGCCTTGCATGTTTGATCTTTGTGCAACTCTTTTGGTTTTTTAAAGCAACTTACATTTTAGTTTTTAAAAAAATCTCCTTTTCTAGTTTCGAAGTTGTGTCGATTTGTAGTGATGCAGATGATAGTCTACATATTCTTGGATACAGTTTGGTTTTTGTCATTGCAGATATTATTAGTGCTTTGCTTATTCGGGCTACCGGCCACACTCTACAGATGGCATATAGACAGAGCTTAAATTCACTTGACATTGTTGATCTATTAAAAAGTTCAGGTAGTTAATTTATGAGATGTTATTTTCAACTTTCACTATACATAACATTTAGATTCAGAATTTTTATATTGCTTTTTTATCTTTTCTTTTCTTTCTTCTTCTTCTTCTTTTTGGTTTCTTGTTATGCAAATGCATTCTTGATAGAATTTATTCAGAAACAAAGTGTACTCTCTGCTTCTTACTGGCTGATGAAGTTTAAATTTGATTTTCTTTTTAGATTTACTTTCTTCTGGAGATATTGCTGCACTTGTATACTTATGGAATCCTTTCACGATAGCTGCATGTGTGGGTTTATCAACTTCCCCAGTTGAAAATCTGGTTGTCATACTAGCACTTCATGGTGCTTGTAAAGGTAAGATGGTAATGGACTTTTTCCAGATTATGATGAATCGATTGGTTGTTTTTGAGATTATCTTAGTGATCCATGCCTCCATCTTTTGTGAACTCAACTTGGATGAGAACTACACAATCCACAAAATGATCACAGTAGTCTGAAAAGGACTACTGAATTTTGGTGACAAATTTGTTGCTCTGCACTTTTGTTAGTAATGATGGCTGCTCCTGGCTACATGAATTTTGATACCAAGGCTTCTGATAATGTTGTCCAAAACTCGTCTCCAGTTTTGAGTAATGTTTTGCTTATACATGGCATATACCCCCTTTTGATTTCCTCCCTCGATATAATGCTCATCCAGTGTATCAACTTGCTCGTCTAGCATTGATACCCTTGGCTGGCTGTAGTTTATGCCCATTATGTTAATTGTTTCACTCATAACAGCAATTTTGGGGCAGGTGAAATTGTTCTGAATAAAGAAGGCTTGGTATATCTCTGTGTAAGCATTAGAGGATTGTGAAAGATCTCTTATTAGGACCCTTAAGTGATTGGTCTCTTGTCTCAGGTTTGAGGGGTAACTGGTTTGAATTATTATATGTTTTAGGGGTTTTAACTGGTTGAAAAATGTAATTATGGTTGATCATTTTATGAATTTGAAAAGTTAACAAGGCCTGGTATCAAGTTAAGACTGTATTTGTGAAGAGTTGACCTTGATTAATCCATATTACCACAAGGTTGCAGGCTTATAGAAAGCATTTTGGCTTTTCTCAGCGGGGGTGGGGGGTCGGGTGGAGACAATAGCCCCTTGGAAGTATGATGGATATAAAGTGATTTGCCAGATATCATACCAAGCATGCTAGAATGTTCCATGGTTATCTCTTCATAAAACTTATTTGCCAGAATAAGAGTGTGTATATTTGCAACAGACCATGAATAGATTATATGCTATCCTGGCACTAATATTCTATATCCTGCATCTTTTATTGAAATATTGTTCATTTGATGGAGTGCAGGACTAGTTCCTCTGGCAGCATTTGGATGGGTTATGTCAACACACTTGTCTCTTTATCCTGCAATCCTAATAATTCCAGTAATGCCTCTTTTCTGCTTACTTTGTCTTAAAATACTGGGTTCTAACCATAGTACATAGTGGAATATCCATTGTGAAGTACACAGTTGATGAATTACTCTCTAAAAACTGTGTTTTGTTGGTTTTGTTCCAGGTGATTCTTTTGTTGGGATATGGTCCTGATACTCCACCCAGAAAGCTGTTCCTGCAGAAGGGATATGGTAAAAATGGAGATAACCACTCAAGTGATAACTGTGGTCAACAAGAGACCAACCAATCAAAGGCAGAAGTTACATTTTCATGGCGACCAGTCATACATTTCTTATTTTGGAGTTCTCTGTGGTCCGCCTATGTTCTGGTTCTATGCAGTATATCTGTTAAACCACATGGTAGTCTGTGGGAGATGTTTCAAAGGTATCAGTTGGATATTCTTTCCTTTATTACATCTGGTTTGCATCATGTATTGCACGATTTTGAATGATAACACTGCTCTCCCAAGCTTTCTTCTGTTAATCAATGTCAGAATCAGATTAATGGATTATTGAGAAGTGAGTGCGCATTTCTAAGACTAACACTGTTGAGCAACCATGTATGAAAATTAGGTTAATTGTGATAAAGGCTGGTGATGTATCTGAAAAAACTTTGCTTAACCTGTGCTAATCTAAAAGGTTAGATCCATATGGAGGCAAGATTTGGCCACATAAAAATCTACAAGCACCTATTTAAATGAATTTGTTCAGAAGCCCCATAGTTTGGTTGATATTTCGTACAGAATCAACAGAAGTGATATCACAAACTTTTCAAATTCACTTCTAGATTCTTATAAGTTAATGAGGATCTGGGAATTTCTTGGGTATTACTTATTATTCATCTTCTATACAGAAGAATTTGTAGTCTATTGTTACTAAAGTTAGCTCAGTGTGAAACACTTGGAATGGAGCTCCTTTCCTTGTAAATTGCATTAATTCTGTACCAGGCAAGTTGATCTAAACTTGTCAAAGAACATTAAATCTGCTCACACTTTAAAAACACTTTTATTGCTTCACATTTATGTTGACATCAAGAAGTTCCATGTGGCTTCTCAAAATTGTGTTTTATGCTGTAGTTATTTGAACTTTCTTGATAGTTATATATGCCTGGCATTATTTTGCAGAACATATGGATTCATTCTCACAATGGAAGATATGTCACCAAATATTGGTGTTCTGTGGTGAGCTAAATTCTTTGTTGTTCTTTGTAGATGTGGGGTACTCTAACACTAAATATGGGGTGTGGCACTTAGATTGATATCTGTTTCATTTCAATTGCAGGTACTTCTTTGCTGAAGTGTTTGATTTCTTCAGAAGTTTCTTTATGATAGTTTTCCACCTGAATATTTTGTTTATGATATTGCCATTAGCCATACGGCTAAAGCACCGGCCCTGCTTTTTGGCTTTCATCTACATTGCAATCTCTTCAATGCTCAAATCCTATCCGTCAGTGAGTTGCTTGCTATTTTCATCTGCACTCCATTTGTACACCCTCACATAAACAAATGTTCAACATAACATCATATGATTTCTTTATGTCAATCACACGTGAACAATAGTTTGGAAAAGTGGATAAGATAATTACCCCGTTAGCCATGACAACAAATGAATTTATTGGGGGCGCTTTTGTTATTCTTTATGTATATATTGAAGAATCTAATTGCTTCACCTTCTACTATCATGGTTCAATTTTGAATAGGTTGGAGATTCAGCTCTATACCTGGGTTTGTTGGGTTTGTTTCTTGATGAATTAGCAGGTAAACTAGTAGGTTATCTTTCTTATTGATCAATTTGTACTTGGTCTGGTGTCGTACACCACCTAAATGGCATGCAATGCAGATATGAAGTTCTCTTTCTTCCTCTTATGTGGATATATTGGAGTGTCCCTTCTTAGCCCTGTGATGCACAATCTATGGATTTGGAGGGTATGCCTCTTCATGATGCTTGTCTCTTTGGTCAAATTACTTCCATAATTCTCTTAAACACTGCTCATTTAGTGAAAATTTGCAGGGGACAGGCAATGCAAACTTCTACTATGCAACTGGTATGGCATATGCATGCTTGCAGGTATGTGATTTCTAGTTTACAGTATAATCTTTGTTCTTTGCTAGCATCTGGATAGTTCTCAGTCATGGTTTCAACTATGACAAACTTCATCATACATGTATGTAATTGATTCACACCCTTATCAAGAATATGGGTGTAATTAGCCATCTCCTGATTCTGTAGATTCACATCCTTCGCGCTGGGTTCTTATTTGCATGAAAGTGAACCACCAGCTGTGTTTGTGCTGCTTTTGTTTTAATTTGTTTACCTGCCCTGCTGTTCTTATTTGCATGAAAGTGACCTGCCAGCTGTGTTTGTGCTGCATTTGTTTTAATTTGTTTACCTGCCCTGCTAAATTTTTACCAATCCTCTGAGTCGTGATTGAATTACTTTATGATTTATCAATAATCTGACAAGCTGGATAAACGATTCAACTCGCATGCAGCTTTTGCTGTGGTTGATGAATGCTTCAGTGAACATTCTGACCTTTATTCCTTCTCTTATTATTATTTTTAAAATTTTTTTTTGGCAGATTTTTTTGGTGGTTGAGAGTGTAAGCGCTGTGCTCAACCATGACAGGAAGCTTAGAAAGTTATCTGTGACAAAGCTTCGAGATGGGAACTCTTAAGTGCTTATTGCAACAAGGCATGATCCTTTCCATGCAGCATCTCCTTTGCAGTTCAGAGTTTCAATCGTAAAAGACTTCCAAGGCAACGTCTTTTCTTGGTTTGCCTTTTGCACATGCACAGTTGACGGGCTTGATTTTTGTGAATGGAAGATTAACACGCTCTATTACATCTCATATTTGGTAAGTTACAAAACTTATTAGATGCAACTCTACAGGATTGTTATCCAACTACAGACTACAGAGTCGCATTATCCGCTGTACATCTGGATACCTTTTCATTCTGCAAAATATAGAAGAATCGTTGGATTATGCACTGTGGTGCAATTTATTTTAATTGCCAAACTGCAATTTCTAAATGCGAATGCAATTGGAATTTTGGTTGAATTAAAGCCTCGGCCACATGCTCTTTATTAGAGCCTGTTTGTCTAAGCGGTAGCATTTGCGTTTCTTGAAAACGCACTAATATACATGTTTGGTTATCACATGCTTGCAAAGATCTAAGACATGGGTCCCACCATTTATTGAGGCAGGACCGTGATTTTTAAAAAGCAGTAAAATCCTGCTTTTACAGGTTGAACTTTCTAGAGATAACAGAGAAGGGAAATTTACCAGCTTATCCTCTTCTCTTTTGTTGCTCTTCTCATCCGTTCTTCGCATCTCTTCACTGCATACAACAACCCTACAGGAAAACCATTAGTGCTACACGACAAACAACAATTAAATTAATGGTTGTGTGTCTTTCTACAAGAAACCATTGAATTATGAGGAAAACACGAGGTTGTGTGTCTTTCTACAAGAAACCATTGAATTATGAGGAAAACACGAGGGGGCAAGGGAAGGGGGCATGAAAGAGTTAGAAATGCAGGGTACTTGTAAAGTCATTAATTGTTTGTATAAAGACTCAAGTTTGGTCAATATTTGTAGTGGAATTCTTTTTCAATGGGTTTGAACATGTACCCATGGCATTTTATTGGTTGTAATATATTTTTACGTAATTGTTTATTAATATTATGAATGAAGTCCTTATAAGTAATTATATCATAACATTAAATTGAAAAATAATTTTTAACCAAACACATTAAACCATCTTTTGTTCAATCTCAATTTCAACCACAGTTTTAACTAAACATATATTTTTCCAAACCAACCACAACTAAAAACATTTTTTATCAAACTATTTTTTTAAAACTATAAACTCAACAGCTATCACAATATCAAAAACACTTTTAGCATCTTCACAAAGCCCACAGTGGAGTGACGGAGTGAAATAGAATAATTGGCACAGGACTTTTTGGTATTTTAAATTATTTTACAAGTGACATGTGGTGAGCGGTGCTGCATTCTCCTTAACCTCTGCAATCCTGTCTATTTATAGCGGGAACAAAGCTTTTATCTGTGGCATTAACGGAGGCCGACTTCATATATGCAAGTAGGAGTTCATAAACTCCTGCTATACAGCATTTGACCGTAGTTGTTGGGAATTTGGTGGGTGCAGCTCGTCCCAAAATTAGGCGTACAAATATTAAACCCCTGTGGTTGCATGATGCCCACATTGGTCAGAAGTGGCCAGCTATCACGATAGGGGCCGAGGCCCACTAATTCACACCAAATATTGATTCTGTCAAGCATGTTTAAGCAACTAACGAGCAGTCTAGCACGGGAAATTATTATTATTATTATTATTATTATAATAAACCTTGTTTTGTTAGACCACCAAATAAGATATTGTTAGTTTTTGGCTGCAAGTCAAACATCTAACCTTAATCAGCTGTTGCTAATTGGAAATCAGT
>Ga0307518_10003067_pt1 | contig 12085 bp, 10 predicted proteins | sample 25_EM_MG_FD_203889 | JGI IMG/M metagenome (GOLD analysis project Ga0307518, IMG submission 203889) | Populus trichocarpa ectomycorrhiza microbial communities from riparian zone in the Pacific Northwest, United States - 25_EM | ecosystem: Host-associated > Plants > Roots > Unclassified | place... | reverse complement strand
TTGAAGTGGGGGGTCTTAAACCCGCCATTTGAAAGAAATAGGGAGGGAGGGAGGGCGGGCGGGGGTTGTTTGGGAATATGGTATTGATTTTTAGAGTGTATTTTTTTAAAAAAAGTATTAAAATAATTATATTTTTATTTTTAAAATATAATTTTAATATTAGTATATTAAAATAAAAAAAATATTATAAAAAATTAAACTTTTTGAAAAATATAATTTTAAATGAGTTTCCAAACAAGGTATTAGCGGTGCATAAGTATGGAAAATAAATAAATAAATATATAAATGAGAGAGAGCGTGGATTTATTGGGGTGGAGAGACCGTAGATGTAATAGCAGTTGTTGTCAATGGAGTTTTGGAAATATAACGAGAGATGTACGGTGTCGTACGTGGTGGTTATTAAATCTGGTTTGATTTAATAAATAATTCAAAATTTAATTTAAATTTTGATAAAATTAGAAGAGAATTAACCTGAGATATAACCGATCAAGATAATCAGTTTTTTTTTTATTTGAAAAAAATCAGAACAAAAATAATTTTATTAAGCCAAGCTAACCTACTTAATTATGTTTAGATTAAATCAGGTTTAATAACTTTCATTTTATCCCTCATTATTTTAGTTTTTTATTCATAATATTTTTTTTTTAATTTTTTTAAGTTTGGATAATTCTTATTATGAATAATAAACTACATAATTCAGCCTCATGAAAGACCGTAGGATGAAAATGTTGCCTTACAATCTGAGCAAGAGTCACCAAGCAAGTGCGATGAATGTTTTGTTCAAGAATTATCTATGCTTCCACTGAATAATTCCGGAGAGTAGGGTTGCCTTTCAATCAAATTTCTTCCCACTCGACTCTCCTTAAGTCTTGTTAGGGCCTATGTAAACACCGACTCAGAACTATTACCACGAAGTAGTGGAACACAACATCCATGGTGGATTATTAGCAAAGAACACCCCTTCATCCATGGTGGATTATTAGCAAAGAACACCCCTTATAGAGGGGTGTGACAAAGGCATCATCTTTATCTGAAAACAATGAGCTGAGCCAATGGCATCATGGAGACATGGACCTTTATCTTGAGTTCTATAGAAGGGTTTCCACATGTTCTAGATAATGTGATTGCCCAATACAATCCTTATACTGCTCTAATTATCTTATCAGTGGATGCTTCCAAGTCTAGCTTTGAATCATTAGCTGAATACAATAACTTTCTCATGCCACCTATAGAAAGCAACCAACATTACAAGCATGAAAGCTATGGGGGATATAGATGGTTAGTGGATCTTAAATGCAAGTTGTCTTCTTTCTAACATGGCACAGCTCTGCTGGATAATTCTGCTTTTTAAAGCTTAGCAACTTCCAAAGTTAGCTTGCAGGTCACATGGATGATGATAAGAAAGAGGGTTAAAGTGTCTACTCTAATTGGCCCCAACTTTCATAAAGTTTTCATCTTCATCTAGCTTTGTAGCTCGGATTATCACTATCGTATGGTGACCATCTTCAATGATTTTCCAATTTCTATCATGGGCACTACACCAACCCCATAAATGATGATTCCTCAACCAGTTTAATTCGCCCCTTGTCAATTTGTGATGCTTGGTGAAATATTTATAGAAATTAAAAGCACAAAAACATTTGTATAAACCTGGATCATAGTTTATGAGACCTTTTCTTATCAGTTTGAAATCCAGTTTAAATAGCTCCCTTTCTCCAAACAAGCTTACCGACATAACATTAAACCACAAAAAATAAAAAAAAATTTCATCATTTATGTTCCTATCCAATGGCCCAAGGCTGGCATAGGAACAGTCAAACAGAAGCCATAAAGAAGTTAACTGTTATAGAAAAGTCGAGGGTCTCTTTGGAACATATATCACCTCACAACCAAACCACTCGGAGCATCTACATATCAGCGGTTTAGATTTGAGATTTCTACCGGAAAGTCTAAGGTTCAAACATGGGTGGGATGGATTGAGGAGTGGGAATAGGAGAAGGTTAACCCCTTTTTACAACCTAAGACTCATTGTACCTCACTCTGGGCCAAAAAAAAAAAACCCAACAATAGCTCTTCTGATGATCCCCAGGGCATCAGTAATTACTTCAAAATAAGATATCAAAGCATTGATCTAAAATCTCCAAATTTAAATTTATTGATTCAGATGACAAAACCAGTACATGGAAGAATTTCATATTCCAATACAATAGTTTTGTAAATGATAATAATGATACACAATGTTACTTGCACAAAAAATATAATTATGCTGCCCACTTGCTTATGAATAAGCATTATTGGATTGTATGGTGTACCTTGTTTGCTTTAAAATGTGGACAAGAATCAATGCTGAAGAATGGTTAAGAATCTTTAGGACAATCCCAACTAGAGTGTCTTCTAATAGACGTCATCTCCTTATTAGCTTGAGTACATCTCCAACTAGATGCAATGATCCAGTGACAAGAACCTGTAAATCCACCAACGATGGCTTCCTGGTTAGCACTACTGTTTGACAGTCAACGCACCTCACAAATATTTGTTTCTTTTAGAGATGGGTTGCATGAGAGAAGGCGGGCATGGCTGTCTTCGTTGTTTTTTTTTTTAAAAAAAGAAGCCAGTCATGACACAAGTAAAGACATTTGCATCCACTAATTTTCAGAAGAAAAAAAAACCCTAAAAGAGGGCCAGAAGAAATTCACTCATTTCTAGAGCATTTTCACTAAAGTGTTGGTGAGCGAACAATAGAGGCAATCTCTTCTCAAATTGATGAAAATGAGAATTTTGAGAGGAATCTGTCAACTGGTAAAGGTCTTTGTCCTCACCCTTAACAAACAAAAATTGTATCCGTAACATTATTTCCTCCATGCACATTGTTTGACATAATGAAATGAAACCCCATCTAAGAGAGAAATATTACCTGAAGTCTTAGGGAAGGGTTTTCTCTAACACAATGCCTCAACCATTTTATCGTCAATGGCAATGAAGGAATTACAGCACTGCAAGCCAAATATCCATCTGTAGGACTGCAATTAGAAGCATCTTCATAAAGGAATTGACGACGTGGTAAGGTCTCTGCACCATCCATCTTCGTACTCTTTTCAAGTAAAGAATCTGTATCTGCAGGCAAATGAAAAAGAAAAGGCATAAGGTGCTGCCTATTACAAAATGCAATGGCACCAAAAGAGCTTCCTTTGACAAACAACAATGTGTTATTGTAGCATGATTCAAATGGCCTGAGCAGGAATAACATGCAAAAATATAGTCAGGGAGAGTAAGAAGCACATGGGTTTTCCATTGATATGGAGACTATGGCCACAGTTTCACTTGCAATGATGCTTGATTGGCTAAATCACATAAGTGGGTAAATTCATGTCACGGGTAAAGAGAAAAACCATACATCAAGCCCGAGGGTCACTGCATTGTAACAGTTCATGCTGCTGCTATGTATGTAGCTCCCTCAATTTACTCCTCACATATCCTTTTCTTTCTAGATTTTCCTTCCATATTCATATAATACAGAAATATGGGGAAAGACAGACAATACAGTAGCCAGTTTAGTCTGCACTCTGTGCATAGTTTGGCTTGTTTGCTATTTTATGGTAAACCAAGCTTTCTTTGGTCATCATTGTCAAAAAAAAATAAAAAATAAGAGGGAAATCAGACATACATAAACAAAATATTAAGATGTGTAAGTATTTCAGGGCGGCAAAAAGTAGTACCTATCCCGTGGACAATCTTCTCCCAGAGTCTCTGCAGGCTGAATTGCCATGACAAGTCCTTGCTAGAGATATCTGAAGGGACAACTGAGGTACCAGAAGTAACCTTGTTATATGTTGAGATACTTGGGACAAAAATGGCCTTTGAGAAGAAAGTACCTGAAAAAGACACGAATCATTTTGAACACATCAGTGTTCTGAGTTTTTACTATGATGCAGATAATTTCTGTGCAGAAGTAAGAAGGAAAAGAAAGACGGAGTATTTATTTCTAGGCATAATTTCTCATCGTAGAGAAACTGGTTCCATTAGCAGTATTTGGACAACCTCACTAAATAAGTATATCTTGTGTCCCAATTGGCAGATTCGAGAATTGACATTCAACTGAAATTGGCATCATAAATCAGCTGAAGTTTGTTTGAACTGTAATTTTCCAGCACGAAGCATGTAAATTACCATACTTTTAGTGCTTCCAGTGAAATCCACCTGACCTCTTGTGTATTTTTTTCCTTCATTTTTTTTTAAATCCAAGAGATAATTTTTTTTGGCTACAAGAAAGCATTGGTTTTCATGACTTGCCATGTAATAAGAGTGATGGCTTAACAACCATAACAAAACAATGCAGCCACAGACAGAAAGCAAATAGAAAAATGGAATCAAGTTAAGTAGCATGAAAAGAAAGACATGCATAATTTAGTAAACAAAAGTAAAACCATCAAAGAAGCAACCTGATCATAAAACCAACACAGCTGTTCTTAATGGTTGTCATATGCCAAGACTAGGTTAAACTTAGATGAAAATGGACAGAGCCTCACACTTACACACACTCACACATATATATAGAGAGAGATTGATGAGTTTTTTTTTTATTATTATTATTTTTACCTGAGGAAGCACATGTACTCACAAGCCGTGGAAGCAAGATCTGAGGATCTCTAACATCCATGCAATTAAATAAAAGAATCTACAAGAAGGTATGGATAATGATAAGTGAGAAGGTAATAAATGAAAACAGAATGAACACCAAAAAACTCTTCACTAAGCAAAACAAACAAACAAACAATGATGGGATTAAATAAGCATCCAGAAAACAGCCCAGCGCATTAAGCTCCCAAACTAAATCAAGCTGGTTATTCTGAATATCACCTTCTTCGATATTTTATTGATTTCTTGAATGTTGAATTTCTCGTGCTGCATGTAACCATTTCCCGGCACTTTGTTTATACTTTCAATGTCATGTGAAGAAAATGAAACCAGTGATGATGATAGGTTGTTTTCTTTAACAGCACTAGAAAACCATTCGGCGCAAACCTCCATGCTCTCTGGACTGTGAGCTCCATCCAAGTAGAAAATGAGATCGCCCGAAGCTTCAGCTACTTCTGATGAAATACAGGAGCTTGAAGTTGAAGAAAGATCAGGAACTATTTGAGCCCTCCCAGCAATATGTGCTTTAGAAAGACCTCTAAGAAATGCCTCTGGTAAATTAGCTTCCTTGTTATCCTTTCAACAGTCCACAAAACTGATCAGTGAATAACTTGTGGTAAAACAACCAAATTCTGAATATAGAGGATGACTACCATTTATCATATCCTTAGATACTGGCAACTTACAAAAATGGAATCAAAAGAAGAAACAGAGAGGGTACACCATTCACAGCTTCCAAAAAGATAGATATGAGACAGAAAGATACCAGAATGACCAAATGGCTTAGAGTATGTACCCATAAATATATATTACAGACGCTCACAAGCACGCATGCAAGCACAAATACTGTAAATGGCATGCATCTATGAGTGTATTTGTTATTATCAGAAATTAACTAGGTCCAGTCCATGAAAAAGAACAGAATCTATGAGTTTAAAAGTCCGACACTAGATTGATTTTACGTACTATATATAGTATGAGAAATGGTCTGTAAAACTAACAATTTGGAATAGCTTCTCCCAATTTCCTGTTCTTTGAAGCCAACATTTGCAAAGGGAAACAGCAAGACCAGCATTAGACAACTGATGATTGCCAGACAAACTAAGCTTCAGTCCATTCAACTCATTTGAATCAAGAGGTTCCACTACTTTCAGGGGGACCTGCAATCAGCAAGAAAATATCTATCAACAATGCCACTGGCAGTCTCTGGAGGCATGTGCTCAAGCATGGATACAAGCTTTTGAAGGTTCAATAATTAATATTGAAACATGATAATGGAAGAATGAAGATCACAAATACAAGGATGGGAATCATAAATAAGTATATGTTGGTGATGCAGCCAACAAAAAGATCAACTTTATGTGATTTTATTTGATTTTAGAACTAAAAGCCAACTCTGTAATTCTGAAATTTGAAGGGTTATCTCTGTAACTTTCAGATATGCTGGAAATTTTACAGGTCTAGATTTCTATTTTGGTAGGATTCAAAGCATAAAATAATAGTAATATATTCTTATTTAGCAAGCTAAGTCCTTACTAGGAGTACCAGGAACTCCTTACATATGTAATCTTTCAGTAAGCACAATGGCAATATTTTGAGAGGACCTCCAGTGATATGCTCACTGTGACTGTGTGATGAAATCAACCTTAGGTGAGATTCCTAAGAATCCTAGATAAGATGCTAAGTTCTTATTCAGGGAGTGATTCCTTGAATCTACCAGTGTGAGGCCGCCAGTTTTCACCTTGATTTTCTTTTATTTACATAATTTCAGATATATGTTCAATGTTCAAGCCCTAAACCCACTAAATTTCATAACCTTGACCTAATACCATCCAGAACTTTCCCTAAATGTGTCCTGCAGCAGTTCGGTAAAGAAAATTTGTATCCTGGAATATGGAAAATTTTGATTATTGTTCCAATTTTAACCTATCCTCTGTGCGTTCACAAATTATGCAGATGTACAAAATTTTTGACAATTAGGGTACATTTGGTAACGCGGTGCATGTTGCCAAACACATACTTAGTCTTGGATGAGCATGCATGTATCAAGAGTAGTCAATAATAGTTCTATTGGATCAGACGGGGATACTTTTGCATGAAAATCTAAGTGATGTATAGACAAAACAGAATGAAGGCTACATTTTATTTATGTGAAAAAAATTAAACGTACCAGCAGATAGTTTACAAGAGCAGGGGAAAAAAAAAGAATTTGCTAATAGCAAACTGAGAGCAACAGTTACCGTCAGTTCTTGGGCATTCTCCTGAAGAACATCCATTGCTTCAGAGACTTGTGGCACAGTAAAGGCAGGAATTTGATGCTTCGGGAACAGAAAAGATATGAATTCAATTCAGAAAATACTTGAAAATGAATACTGCCAATTCAAATAATCAAAATAGATAAATTGCTATAAATAGCTGAATAGCAAAGAAAGCAAAAGTTGTGCTAGTTTTAACTGCTTACATATGAGTTTTATACCTTGAAAATTCCAGCCTTGTGTGAAGCAATCTGTCCAATGGTATTGCCTGCACAATAGCACAGTATGTGGTTTAATAATTCATTGTTTCTTTGTGTACCAAGTATTAAACTGTACAAAACCCTTGGAAAACTAAAGAAACTGCTGAAAGTTACTATCTTAGTGACACCTGATTCCAGAAAACAAAACCAACAATTAAGCATGCTAACACAAATATGTATCAGGAGACTCAAAATAAATGCAAGAAGTTGCTGAGAAAGGTAGATTTCAGAAAATGGTATACCCAATGCTTCTGTGTGATCCATTCCCAGAGAAGTAATGCCACAGACAACGGGCTCTTCAATCTGCAAGGATTTATCAACAAAATTCCATCACCAAGAATTTTTTTATTATCACAAACCTCATTATTCCCTTTTATCTTAGAATCCTCCAATAAACAGCTAAACAGAAAAACAGTATTTTCCTTTGCCATTAGAGTACATATATTTTTAAGGTACTCAATAATAATAATAATAATCAGATAATTCTAGGGAAAGATAAATACCACATTTGTTGAATCATTTCTTCCGCCAAGACCAACTTCAATGATAGAAACATCTACCTGTAGAAAAGGAAAAGCAAAACAGAGTCATTAACTCAGAAGCAATGAAGATAAACTGTTTATGTGGAGGGTGGATATAAGCAAAAATAATTTGATACAAAAGATGTTGGGTCATGAAAGGAACATGTCAGTGTATACATGCAGTCATGTCAGCTGAAAAGCTTTCTCATACAATTCAAGAATAGCAACGTATCAAGGACATACATCTACAAACATCAGCAATGACCAAAGAAGAAAGTTGCCAGCAACTGTAACAGCTTTAAGTTAGGTATGACATTCATTGTTGGAAAATGTACAATAGCTCAATAAAGATGCAATGAATTTAACAGTCAAGATGGATTCTTTTACTGTATTTTCAAACAGCAAAATGAGATTTGTGTACAGTACTAGTGCCCTACCATTAAATTTCAAAGGAAAAATTCCTGTGGCGGAAATCTTTTCCAATGAAATTCAGTATCAGGAGACAGGATTGGTGTCCACATGCAATATCATGAACTAAGGCAAATAATATTTTTGGGATTTTTCATGAATGCAAAGGTCCCAGTCACTGCAGAGATCTTATGCCTTTAGTTGTGCTAACATACATATGCAAATTAAGAGGTTAGAGATAAACCTCTCATTGCAACTGCTAAGCTGGTAATCTAAATAAGCTTCAATATAAATTAAGAAAATGTAGCTGACCTGTTCGCAGACAAATATTTTGAATGCCAACACAGTTAGGAACTGAAATAGCGGGGGCATTGGCAGGTCCTCAGTTTCATGTTCCTGAAAAGCAAAATTTACAGAATCAAGCAACTGCCATGCATAGATTGTGATTATTGAAGCAGATAAAGGCATCAGATTGGATAGTCAGCCTTCAAAGTACTGACAAGCAGTGACTAAAATGAAGGAGTATCACTGATACACCAATTTGGACCCAACTTCTAAAAATCAATGCCAAATTCAGTTTCACGGAATCCTATTAATACGTCTCTTATCTTCCCTTACAAATTACATGTTCGACTGTTTTTACTGACATTTCCATTTAGAAACATGAAGGAGTTAATTAGGCACAAGCAACACAGATACTAAAGTCCTGCCATTGCCTTCTTTACTGCAAGGTAAGGATAAAAGGTGAATGCTTCAAATGCCCAAATTTGAAGGTCTGAAGCAACATAGATACTAAAGTCCTGCTTATGCCTTCTTTACTGTAAGGGAAGGATAAAAGGTGAATGCTTCAGATGCCCAAATTTGAAGGTCTATGGGGCTGTAAAATGAACCAAAAAGCTTGGCAACAGCTGGAGCTGAACCAAAAATCCCATGATTGGCTGAGAATTTCATGAAGATTCAAAGTTTGGTTTGGTGTTAAACTTTATCAAAAAAGGTCAAGATAAAACAATTTTACTTCATACTTAACAAAGAATTACCATAGAGGAGGCGAAATAAATTAACAAAGATTTTTACATATATGTAAATGTTACTGATAAGCATAAGACCACTAAAATAGAAAGTTGGGCACTAATTGAAGATGTATATTGACTTCATTTGTTAAACACATGAATCAGTTTGAACTCATATGGAAAACTGATAACACTATGTAAAGCTGATAGCACAATAATGTTACACAAAAGTGGTCTAAAGACCAACGTTCACTTTAAGGCAATAATGAAGACACAAAAAAAGGTCCAGAAAAAGTAATATTAAAGACCAAAGTGGTTTCAAGGTCTATGACTCATAGGCAAAATGATCTCTTCACAATCCAAAAATTCCACCTTAAAAGAAAACTAACTTGTATGATCTTATTATAGCTCCTGAGAACCATTGAAAGCAAAGGATTAGTACCTTCAACCGATTCCAGCAATTCCAAAAATACGATAGAAATTTATCTTCAGATATGTCCACTCTGCAAAATTAACTAAAAGTTAGACCTGAAACAAGATACCCATAACACCATTCAAATCAACCAAGAAAATGATTGAAATTAAAAATGCATTAAGATACATAAACATAGCTACAATTGTATTTAAATCTGATTCATATCAGTGGATTTAGACTTCATACATCTAAAAAGACTGTTTTCTACCAATGCACCTCCTCTTAGGAAGAGAAATCCTCTACCCAAGCCGATTGACTTAGTAACCACATGCATCAAACTATTTCAAAATGGTAAAATGGTGCTAGTGATCTTAAGTCAAACCAGCTTGTTATTTCCACAAAATCCTAAGTTTACCTCTCGACTGACATACAGACAAGTCAAATAAAGTTTTTAGAATGGGAAGATGACTTGGAATGATATAGCCAAAGATTCATGGAAACAGAGGCTACCAGCCTCTTTTGAAAAAAACTGACAAGGTCGAAGTGCATTGGATGACCTACTGGTTATTGAGTGGTCTCATCATTCTTGCACAAGATGTAAGGATCTTTTTTTTTCCCAATGGCATTAGATTTTCTAGCCCTCTACTATTAGGGGATCTGTTTCTTGTACTACTTTTATTGTTGTCGTGGAACTTATGATCATGGATGGTTTTGTTTCCACAGAAGAGGAGGAGTGAAGGAAAGGGAAAGGAGAGTCCGTCTGATCAAGTAATGCACAACATAATGGATAAACAAAGATGGAACTCAATAAAAAACTAACCCATTTATCCTGAATCTTTCTCTAACATCAATTAGGTGAGGAGAAGTAAACAGCCCTGTTCGAAAACCAGATTCCCTTAACATAGCCTCACAGAATGTGCATGTTGAACCCTGAAGTATGGATCCATCAAAGGAAGATGAAACTGAGTTTATGAAAGTGTGATAAAATATTATCACATGTTTTAATATGATTCTCATGTGTAATATTGAACAAAATCTAGTAGTATATACATAGATAGAAGTTTCCAGAGAAGGATATTAATATCAATGCCATGCAGACACCCTAGAACTGAAGTCATACAACTATACTTCTATCCTCACGCTCATATCAACTCACATTATTGAGTAATTCTGATGCGGCTCTCACCTTTCAGAGAACATAATTGTTTTCAAATAGTAACAACAATTAACATTATGCTTGATATAAGGTTAAATCAAATTTCAAGGAGTGGATTATGGTCTAAACCTGGTTAATTTATTAAGCAAATATATTAAAATGGATCAGTACCTTCCCTTTAGTTCCAGCAACATGGATAATTTTGAGCCCGGCCATATGCTCTTCCAAGTCTAGTATCTGAAGATAAACATTCATTCAATCATTCAACTTCAGGAGATTTCATTCAGGAAAAGAATGGGAAAAAATAGAAAACTGTTATTCCAATCTGATGAGGTGCGGTAAAAACCTCAATAAGCACTTTCTGTTCCTACTACCTAGAAATAGGTTGACCGTAAAATGTATTGATCCCTTGCTTGTCAGAGACAACATCAATAAATAAGATAAACCAATTATCATTATTGATCCAACAGAAAATGGAAATGGGCAGTCATATTAACTTGTACACAGAAGAGAAATATAGCTGGTTCATAGGCCCTTGATCACATAAATACTTGAGCATCTGCAAAAAGTTGGAAGAATAGTAAATTGTTACCTTAAGATATATCCGCATTCTGTCCAATTTTCCATATTTACCACCAATCCCCTTTCGATCTCCGCGTTTTTTCTGTCTAATAAGGGAAGAAAGAGCTTCCATGGCTACTTCATATGAAGTTGAAAGAGGCACATCTTGCACGTAATCGATGATAGCCACATTACTTTCCAGTTTTTCCATGTTTTGAGATGCCATGTTTCGATACCTAAAACCTGAAATGTTAAACCAATAAAAGAAGTTTTAAAACTACTAATCAACCTGTCACACCCCAGATCAAGATTATTAATACCATGTACATTCCTATTTCATATAAAAATTTGTTCAGTTAAAGTGCTCATTGTTTAAATATCAACACATATTAAGCAGCTGCAATTATCATATTACCTTTTTCCTGGGAAAGGATTTTCCTACGTCTGCTCAGACTATACATGTCTACATAAGCTGGTTGGAAGGAAAATTTACATGGTGTTCTGATGGAGAATTGACTTTCTCTTTTATGGAAGCGTGGAACTCCAAATATCCCACCTTTCAGATGAGTACTTGTATGAATTAGTGCTGGAAACATCAACCCTGCAAAAAAATAGAAAGTAAAATAACAGGCCAATTCAACTCAATGAACTAATTTTTCTTTCAAATAAAAAGTCAATTGTTGTCCTCAACAAGCCAGCAATTTTTTCTTCTTATAGTAATAATTGATAACATATATCCATTTCCTAGAACAAATATTTGCCTCTATTGTCAGTTTGTGACCGTGACTTCCCTGAACAAGTATCATATTCATACTTAAGAACAACATACAGGAAATCCTTGGTAATTAAAAAAATAAATAAATG
>Ga0307518_10003066_pt1 | contig 12086 bp, 5 predicted proteins | sample 25_EM_MG_FD_203889 | JGI IMG/M metagenome (GOLD analysis project Ga0307518, IMG submission 203889) | Populus trichocarpa ectomycorrhiza microbial communities from riparian zone in the Pacific Northwest, United States - 25_EM | ecosystem: Host-associated > Plants > Roots > Unclassified | place... | reverse complement strand
GAAATTGATTAATTCTAATTATGGTGTATAATTCCTTGTATAGCCTGTAATAGCTATTTTCTTATTCTCTTCTTCTCTGTTGTAAAACTTTCCTATATATAATACTCCAACGCCATATGCAGTTGCACAATATATTTTTTTCATATCAAAATAATAGCTTTTTTTTTTATCTTTATGTTTAGTTCATTTGAAAAAGAAAAAAAGAAACAAAGACACCATGCACTTTAACCATGGCTTATAATTGAATCATAAGGGAGCAAGGTTATTGTCTAGGTATTTCATTAGTTGCTCGAACGTGGACGCAAGAAAACTAAAGAAGAGGACAGATTTGATTAGGTATCGTAAAATATCATGCATAAAGGCGTTCATGTGTGTGTGTAGAGGTGCCATGGTAGTTATATAATTAGAAATAAAAAGGAAGGGACACGTGCGTGGAGCTGGCTTTGGCACGTGAGGGGCAGATGAGAAAATTATTAGATTTTTCAATGATGAGGAGGAAGAGGAAGTGGGGCTGTCAAGCGTGTGAGGGGAGGGTGGGATTCACGTGACTACGAATACAAAAGACAACAGATGGGATACAAGGAGAAGGTTAGGCTGTCAAACATCAATCCTGTTTGCAGTTGGCAAAAAAAAAAAAGGTGTTTCTTTCTTCTTTATTTTTTTCATCTTCCTATTTCAATTGGGTGTTAATATACCAAAAGATCTCTTAAAGGCTTTGGGAGAAAGACCACAACCATTCCTTCTTTCTTTTATTTCCCTTGGTTCTTGCTTTCCAAGATACTTTTCGGTGAATTACTTATAGTTCCCAGTAATACCATATCTTACGTGCGTCAAATTAATAAAAGAATTAAAAAGGATTAATTGATCTTTTCTTTACCTTACAGTGCTTGCATATACATATGCTCAGCGTGAGTTTCAAACCTAAATTTGATCTGGAAGACATTACAAAATATTCTCAAGCAAGTTTTTTATTCATATTCATCAACATTTTCATCAAGCTTTCTTCGAATTCATATTGTTTTAGCGCATAAATATGCATATTAGACCAAATGTTAATGTACATGATAAAGCATATATTAAAAAAAACAAATATGAAAAAGAGTGAATGAAAATTTATATATCAAAGGTTTGAGAGTTTTTAAATGTGCTCCATCTAGACTATCTTAATCTATCTATGAGTTATTCCTCAAATTCACCTTTTTGTTTTCAAAATAAAAAATAAAAAATAAAATAAAGACTGATATTTTTGCAAAAATAAGACGAGAGGATTTCAAATGTACAAAAAATCAAGCTACAATTTTGGATGAAATCGGGAGTTTAATTGTATCCTATTTTACCAAAAACTAGAGAGACAATGCAAATTCGAGGTCAAGTTACATAATTATTGAATGAATCTGTATAAAAATTAAATCGAAGAACATAGTTATATTTTTAATAGGTCAATTTGATTTAAATCATGGGTCAAATTAAAGTTTAATTATGTTTGAGAATTAATTTTGGTCCAATTAAAGGATTTAATTAGCTGCAAGGACTTAATAATATTTTAAATGAGTCAAATTAATTTTCTCAGGGTTTAATTGGTGAAAAATTAAGTTTGAGAGCCCAATTTGATCTTAATTAAGAAGATTGGAATTTTAGGAGATCAAATTTAATTTTTACAAAGTCAATTAGTTCAAATCAGGGGTAAAATCGCAAGAAAATCAAAGTTTTGGGGTCAATTAGGGGTTAAATTAAATAAATTTGCAGCCAATAACCATTTTGCAAAAGGTGTCGAGCTATGGCGACTCAATTGATTAAAATCAGAGGTGAAATTGAAGAAAAGGGAAAGTTTAATGGTTAATTGTATAAATCCAAGACCAAGGACCAAAATGAAAAAGGTGCTGAAATTTGGGGCTGACATTGAAGTTCGGTCGGGGCAAAATTGCATAAAATTACAAGTTTAGGGTAACTTAAGGGTACAATTGAAAGAAATTAAAAGATGAAGGACCAAATTGAACTTCGATCAAAACCTTAAATCCATAAAACGACGATGTTTTGAAGAGAAGAAAGGATTAGACGATACGTCGTTTGGTGACTATTTATCTTGTTCGTATTGCTTGAAAACCCTGCTTGAGTGGTTTTCTTTCCAGGGCATTTAATGCTTCATTTCTCCACCAATTTTGACAAAACTTTGCACGTAAACGATGACCTGACATGTGACTACACCCCAGTGTGATCTTCCTAGCCGATTGACTTCACAACAGCCACGACGCTACCCTAAAGTGGCCAACCCAACCAGCCTTCAACTGTCAAAATCTGACAGTCCATGATAGCTATTTTGAACCAATGGTGGGGATCCTTCCAGGTCAAATCAAGGACCAAGATTTGGTACAATTAAAAACAAAATATCTCTCTTCCACCCTCTATAAATAGGGGTGGATTTCATGGCTTGAGGGAGGAGAAATTAGGGTGCGAAGTTGGCAAAAAAATAATCTCTTCCCCAATTTTCTTTTCTTTTCCTCTACCAACCTCCCTTTCCCCTTTTTTTGCTCCACCTCCAACGACACCAGCTTCGGCCACAGTGCACAACTTTCCCTGTAACAACAAAAAACATCGCTGACCACTTTGTCAGCTAGGTAAGCCTTCCCCTTGTCTTTTTGTTCTTCTTTTCCACAGCAGCCATGGCGCTGCCCCAAAGTGGCCATCCCAACTAGCCTTCAACTATCAAAATATGACACTCCATGATAGACACTTTGAACCAATGGTTGGGATCCTTTAGGGTCGAATCAAGGACCAAGATTTGTTACCATTAAAAAAAAATGTCCTTCTTCCAATCTCTATTAATAGGGGTGGATTTCATGGCTTGAGGGAGGAGAAATTAAGGTGCGAAGTTGGCAAAAAAATCATCTCTTCCCCAGTTTTCTTTTCTTCTCCTCTGCCAACCTTCCTTTGCCCCTCTTTTGCTCCACCTCCAACAACACCACCTCCGACCACAGTGCACAACCTTCCCTACAACAACAGGAACGTTGATGACCACTTTGTCGTTCAGCTAAGCCTTCTCCCTTGTCTTTTCATTCTTCTTTTCCACAGCAGTTATGGCGCTGCCCCAAAGTGGCCAACCCAACCAACCTTCAACTATCAAAATCTGACAATTTATAATAGCCACTTTGAACCAATGATGGGGATCCTTCAGGGTCTAATCAAGGACCAAGATTTGGCACCATTAAAGATAAAATATCCCTCGTTCACCCTCTATAAATAGAGGTGGATTTCATGGCTTGAGGGAGGAGAAATAAGGGTGCGAAGTTGGCAAAAAAATCATCTCTTCCCTGGTTTTCTTTTCTTCTCCTCTGCCAACCTCCCTTTCCCCCTCTTTTGCTCCACCTCCAATGACACCACCTCTAGCCACAGTGCACAACCTTCCTTGCAACAACAACCTTCACCCTTGTCTTTTTGTTCTTCTTTTCCCACCCCCCCTCCCCAACCATTGCATGCAAAATTTGCATGCAGTGGTGGGTTAATTAATTTGTATTATGGGCTGGACCCATTCCAGCCTAGCTTATGATGGTTGGGCTAGGTCTAACCTAGGAAAAAAAAATGAGGGTTAGGTCTATTAGGCTGCTAGTCAGCCCAACCAAACCCGGCTGGATCCAGCCCAATATAATAATAATAATATATAATATTATATCAATAGAAAAACAAAATTTTTTTAAAAAAAATCGAAGGGTTATTTCAAAATATTTGTGATTTTCTCGCATGTTTTTCCAATAATTTTTGCATAATATTAGCTGTATATTTACATTGTAAGATATGGATCCGATATTAAAATACCTAATTTTCTCAGAAATGTTTCTTAAAAGTTTTTTTGAAAGTCCAAAAAAATCTCAAAAATTTTAAATTAATTTCCCCTTTTAGAAAACAAAAAAAAACAATTTTTTTTTTTGCTTTCGTGCATACGACCAGATCCTAAAAGTTTTCCAAACATATTTTCATAAAAACAAATAAAATTGCATCTTTCTCATGTTTTAAAAATACAAAAAAAAAAGGATATCATAACCAATTTATGAATATCCATTAGGATTTGGCCAAAACATAAAAAACTATTCACCAATCATTTTGTTTATTTTATATTAGGGTTTAGATTTAGACTTTAATATTTAGGGGTGTAAAATTACATAGTAGAGTATACCCTCAGGTATTAAAGATACAAAAAAATAAATGTGATGCTATAATTTGAACTTTAAATTTGCCTTGTACCTTAGAAAAAGACCAACGAATAGAAAATTGACCTATAAAAACGATCAAACAATAATGTTGCTTACCTCATATAGGGTGCACTAGAGGTGATGTGTATTTCCCTTGTACAACCAGTCTCTTACCCGGACTCTCACAGACCATAGGTTTCCTAGTAACCATAATATTAGGTGGCGACATCTGAACCTTATAATCATAATTTTATGATTAAACCCCAAACATTTTCCTTTCCCAACAATACCTTTCAGGACACACCAAAAGTAGATCATTCGACGTCGCCCCGCAACATAGATGATGAAAATTTAAAATTGAACGCAAAGATATGACCATTAATAAGATAAAAAAGTTGAATTTGAAGAAAGTGCTTGTGTATTCGTCTTTGAATGACAATAGCTTCTTAAGGCTGAATTGTCCATCAATTAGTGTAGATAATCTCAGTGCAAGTAGCTTCTTAGTATCTCAATAACAACATGTTAAAAGAATATAGTTCCAAACAAGGCTTATAAACAAGAAAGTTTTCTCAAACTTTGTCTCTACATGGACATAACTTAAATCTAGAGGAAAGAGAGAAAAAAAGAAGACAAAGAAAGCAGAGATAACAAAAATGATTTCTATGTATAAAAAAAATATCATTCACCTATTTACAAGAGGTCGAGGTTGCAGAATTAATTTTTGTTGATTTTTTTTAGTTTCAAAAAATTTAAGAAATAAATTAATTTTTAAAAAAACAAACTATTCATGAATTAATTAAAATAAAATTGATCAGACAAGACTTTAACCTTGACATATTAATTGAATCTGAACAAGTAAATAATCATGAGCTTGCAAAAAATAATTTCATATACAAAAATAATATTGTATATTTAACACCAAATCAAGCCAAGCCTTAGTCGAGCATGCAAAAGTCTTTTTACATATCACTCACATTGCTTAGGTTCTCTCTTCTCTAAAAATTATGGTGTCCTAGAGGCCGAATTCTTACTTTTTAAGACACCACTATATAAGATATTAAAATGCTTATAATCTTTCAATGTTGTATATGGCTTTTAGGTTTTACAATTTTTCCAACCAAAGAGTTACTTGAGATCTATTTTTTATTCATCCATGATTGGATTTAGATATGTTAATGTATTATTTTATAGAGCTCATGTTGGAGAACATTTTTCTAACAAAATCTTAGCCCCAAATAAGAGTAAACGCTAGTTTTAATTTGAATCTTCTATAATGAAGTGCTATTAAATTTACTTGGCAAATTAATGATCACAATATCTTAAACTATTTATCCATAAGATTGCTAGGAAATTTTAGTTTTACCAATAAACACAATATATATAAACCATAAACATATAATCAAGAGAGTTATGTATAAATTTAAAAATAAAATTTTGACTAGAGATAAATATAAAATATGTAACTATGTAAAATAAAGTACTTACTTTCATAATTTTGGATTAAAAAAACAAGGAAAAAAAGTTGTTGTCAAGGATTGTATCCTATGTCTTGAATGATTAATTGCCTATTAGTTAATCCAAATAGTCTTATTGCAAGTAGCCTTCAAGGATTCCAACAAAAAACACCTTGGAAAGACACTTTCAAACAAGGCCTATGAATAATAAAATTTTCTCAAACTTTCTATATATAAATACAAAATTTAAATCTAGAATAGGAAGAGAAAATAAGATTAAAAAAAGAGAGAGTAAAGATAGCAAAAATAATTTTTGTATATGAAAATGGAAACCCTAACCCCTATTTATATAGAAGGTCAAGGTTGAAAAATTACTCTGAATTAATTTCTGGAAATTATTTTTTTTCAATTTCAAAAAATAAAAGACAAATTAATTTTGAGACACAAAATTATTCAAGAATTAATCGGAAAAAAGTTGTTCAAACAATTTCTTAAATGTAGCTTTAAATGTGCTCATTAATCATGTCATAACCAATTTCTTCCAAATATATTGCATACAATATATGTGATGTTGATAAACATTCTTCATATACATGCCATTACCAATGCTTATTCTAATAGATGATTAGTTGCAATGCATTAAAAGATGATTATTTGCAATGCATAAATGGTTTAAGGAAAATATCTAAAGCACTAGCCAAATGGTTATATGGTTGATGACAAGGAAGATCATATTTCTTTATTGAAAAAATCGTTATATGAAGTTAAACAACCTCATGACATTGATAAACAAGGTTTGACACCTTTATAGTTAGAATAACTAATAAACAAGTATGATTGGTGTATTTATTTCAATAATTTATCTCATTATTCCTTTATATATTTACTATAATAAGTGGATGGTATGTTTATTTTTGTTAAAAAAATCTTTTTGAAAATTCAGAATTGAAAGCATAACTTAGTATTAAGTTTGAGAAGAAAGAGTTACGGAGTAACTGAGAGAATTTTTGTTATCCATTTTAGATTGTGAGTTGCATAATGTTCATACTTAGATAAGAATGTGGAATAGATATCTCATATTCCATATTGTAGTGTAGCGAGTAGTCTCGTGTAAATTTCAATCATGTAATTAATATGGTTAGCAAATTTATGCATCATTCAAATAAAGCATTGAAAAGTTGTAGAATATATCTTTTGATATTTTAAAGGTACATTGAATACTTACTTGGTATATGATAAACAAATTGATTGTTTTATTGGCTTTGTTGACTCTAATTATATTGAAGATCTTAGTCATAAATGATCTATCATAGGGTATATATTTGATATTGATGGTAATGCTATTAGTTAAAAGGTTATATACATTCTATCATGACATTATTTACTAACTATAAAAAATAGAAGCAAAAATAGAAAGTCATCTAACCCTAAATCACTTCTAGAAGCCACACAATACCTCCCTACCTCACCTTACCCTTTCTCTCATTCTCCCTATCTCTAGTCTCTATAGTGGCATTCAATCCTATGTTTGATCCACTATATGAATCTTTACATAAGGCATGCATATAAGCTATGTTTATCTTATTCAATTTTTATCTTTATAAATCTTTCTCTCTTTATCTATTTGTGAGTTACAAAGAACAAAAATGGAGAAGAAACCAGTCATTATTAGAAAATTATCAAATACAAACGGAAATACCGATGGAAAAAATACAATTGGTAAATTACAGTGATATTTACCGAAGGAACATTATGTCGTTATTTTTATATGTATTCACCGGTAAAAACACTTATATTGGTGAATATCAAGGGAATCACAAGTGAAAATCAAGGAATGAAAAAACATTAGGCAAGTATTTCCTTGTCATTTTTATCGAAAAATATGACGCGTCAATATTATAGATAAAATTACCGATGAAAACTAACTGTTGCAAATATTTATTGATGCATCTTTCAGTAATATTTAAGCTATGACCCGCTTGACAACCCCTTCTCCCCTCCCCCATTTCTTCTTCATTTTTCTTCCTTTTTTCTACAAAAAATAGCACCATTCTCCCCTTTATTTTGTCACAAATCAAGCTCTCATCATCACAAATCTGGCCACCCCAATATTTAGTCTGTCAGTGTCTCTATTTTGGCTTCTTTTTTTTTTACAGTTTGCCACATTAAGTACGCAAACCTGTCCATTTTTTTTTTGTAACCAATTTTTTTTAAAAAAAAAACAAATAGCATTTTTATGTAGTTTGTTCGTATGTTTCCTTGTTTTATAGTTTTTTCCTATAGAAATTTATTGTATGAATGTATGATTTATACATGTAAGGGTTTGTTTGAGATTTAAAAAAAAATTGTATTTGTTTGTCATTTGATTAAATTGAGTTTGATTTTGTAACTTAAGTGTTTTATAATGAGAAATAGATAAAAGGGTTATTTAATAGGTACATTTCACATTCTATTAATTTTATTGTTAGGTTGAAAATTTAGATAAATTTGGAAGAATTTGAATTTTTTGGAGAAAATTGATAATGATTAAAGCGTATTATTAAAATAGATTGAATAAATTTGAATTCAACTAATTATAGCTAATTAACTAGGTGCCAATAATTTGTTTAGTTCACATTATTAACATTATTAATTAATACTTGTTGTCGTCAATATTCTATATAGGTTTCATACAAGTAATGGATGATCGTTCTTGAATGTATCGAGTTTCATCCGAAGGATTACGTTGGATGGAATATTGTAATGTGGTTAAGGGTTTTATTAATTACACAATATCTAATCCAAAAATTATTAATGGAGACTGTATTTATGTTCATGTAAGAGGTTTAAAAATAAAAAAACTCAAGATCCAGATATTGTTACGATGTATCTTCTATTAAAAAAACAGTTCATGGAAAAATACTTATATTGGTTTGCATTTAGAGAATCTCGTGTTCCTTATGAGACCATGATAGAATAGATGGTAGATTTAACTTCTAATTCTAGCAACATGCATGAAGTTGTAGATGATAATAGTAATCATTATAGGAGCATGGTGATTGATGCATTGAGAATGAATCAGGGTTATGCGAGTGAATGTTCAATTGTAGATGAAGAACCAAATGCAGAGGCAATTAGGTTTTTTGAACTCTTAAAAGATTCTGACAAATTATTATGGGATGGGTGCACAAATTATAGTAAATTATCAGTTGTTACCTAGGTGTTCATTAAGTTAGATCATGGGTTGAGTGAGGCTGGTTACAATAGAATCATCAAATGGGTGAGAATCATTTTACTTAAAGGGAATAGGCTAAAAAAAAAGTATATACTGCTAAATCCATGATAAAACCCCTTTACATAGGATACCATAAAATTGACATGTGTCGTATTACTGGGAAAATATAGGATTTGATTGAGTGCAAAACCTGTAGGCATGCTCGGTATAAACCCAAAACTAGGTTTTTAAAACTTTTGAAAGATTCTGACAAATCATTACAGGATGAGTGCACAAATCATAGTAAATTATCAGTTGTTACATAGGTGTTCACCATCAACTCAAATCATGGGCTGAGTGGGGCTGGTTACAATAGAATCATCAAATGGGTGAGAATCATTTTACTTGAAAGGAATAGGCTAAAAAACAATTTCTATACTGCTAAATCCATGATGAAACCCCTTGGCATAGGATATCAGAAAATTGACATGTGTCCAAACTTTTGCATGTTGTATTACTAAGAAAATGCAGGATTTGATTGAGTGTAAAACCTATAGGCATGCTCGGTATAAACCCAAAACTAAGTTTTTTGAACTTTTAAAAGATTCTAACAAATCATTATGGGATAGGTGCACAAATCATAGTAAATTATCAGTTGTTACATAGGTGTTCACCATCAAATCAAATCATGGGTTGAGTGGGGTTGGTTACAATACAATCATCAAATGGGTGAGAATCATTTTACTTGAAGGGAATAGGCTAAAAAGAATTTCTATGTTGCTAAATCCATGATGAAACCCTTTGACATAGGATACCAGAAAATTGACATGTGTCTAAACTTTTACATACTTATTGTACTACTAGGAAAATGCAGGATTTGATCAAGTACAGAATCTATAGGCATGCTCAGTATAAACCCAATACTAGTAGGGGAATGACACTTGTCGTAAATAGAAAACTGAGATATTTCTTAATCTCTCGTAGACTGTAAAGGTTATTCATGTCTTTAAAAATTGTTGAGCACATGATATGGCATCATTCACATGATACGATTGAGGGAATCATGGTACACTCTTCCGATGGTGAAGCTTGCAAACAGTTTAATAAGATGCATCTCCAGTTTTTAATAGAACCACATAATGTCTTCAAATACTGCTAAGCACATGACATGACATCATTTAAATGATACGGTTGATGGGTTATTTGATGCCCCATATTCTTTTTGGCTATACGGTTTACAACTTGCCACCGGAAATGTGTATGAGGTTGAAGTTCATGTTTTTATCCACGGTCATACTCAATCCTATTAGTACGGGTAGGAATATAGATGTTTTTCTTCGACCATTAATTGATGAGTTGAATTGGTTGTGGTCATTTAGGACTTTGATGTATGATGTTTAAGAGAAACAAAATTTTCAAATGAAATCAACTTTGATGTGGACTATTAATGATTTTTCTATGTATGAAATAGTTTCTAGTTGGACCACGCATGAAAAATTAGCATGTTCATATTGTATGGAAAATAACAAAGCCTTTAACATTTATCTTGTATTATTTTAAGTTTTATTTGAGAACAAGAATCTACCACATTCCAATACATGATGATATTGGGGAAGTGCCTTCGAGTGGAAATTTGTCAATATTTTCCCATCCTTGATGACCTTTATAAAAAAATACAGTGAGAGAAAGATATTTGAGAGAAATCAAATTCAGACATACATCTAATTATGTATTATTTAACTGCAATGAATTGATACCTTATATTCAATAAGTTCAATATTAACATGTTATTTTTAAACAATTTTCTCTTATACTCTCTTAACACGATAGATTGAATAATTCATTATAGGCAACATCATCAATTTTTACTATATCAAAATTCACATTTATATGGATCTGAAATTTTCTAATTATAAGATGAAAAATTTGTCATGCAATTCAAAACATATGTAAACAATACTTAATAATTTATAACTCTCATGATACTTAATTTCAATAGTTTACTTCTTTATACTTCTTACAATGTAAAAGGTTTATTCTAGTGCAACTTTGAGTAAAATACTTGAGGGTGGATGGATTCCTTTTTCCATATCTTTAATCCTTGCTTTCATTATATTCTGTTTGGTTTTATGGAAGGTAGAAGAAGATATGAATACTAGTGTCATAACTCATTTCTGGGTTATTCCCCAAACTCGTCTTCTTTCTTTCCAAAATAAAAAATAAAATAAATAAAATAAAGAATGGCAGTTTGGCAAAAGCAAGCTCGGAGGATTTCACATGTAGAAAAATCAAGCTGCAATTTTGGAAGGTCAAGTTACATGATTATTAGACAAATCTGCATAAAAAATTAAGTTCAAAGACATAAAAATTAAGTTTAACTATGTTTAAGAATTATTTTGGGTCCAATTGAAGGATTTAATTAGGTGCAAGGACTTAATTATACTTTAAATGGATCAAATTAATTTTACTAAGGGCTTAATTGGTGAAAAATTAAGTTTGAGAGCCCAATTTGGGCTTAATTTAGAATATTAAAATTTTAGGAGGCCAAAATTAATTTTACCAAGTTAATTTTTACAAAATCAAAGTTTTGGAGTCAATTAAGGACCATTTTGAAAAAGGCACCGAACTCTTGGGACCTAATTGGTTGAAATCAAGGGTGAAATTGAAGAAAAATGAAAGTTTAATTGTCAATTGAGGATTAAATTGCATAAATCCAAGACCAACTTGTGAAAAAAAATGCTGAAATTGGTGTTTGTCAGGAGCGTAATTGAATAAAATTGAAAGTTTGAAGCCAATAAGGAGTGCAATTGAGAGAAATTATAAATTGAAAGACTAAAATGAACTTTACCAAAACAACACTGTTTTGGGTTAATTGTTCATCTTCTTCTTCAGATTTTTACCAGAAAAGCTGCTTAGGGGGCTACCTTCCCAAGGCATTTATTGTTTCATCTTTCCACCAAATTTGATAAAATTTACATGCAAACGTTGGCCTGACATCTGACTACACCCTAGTGTGGTCCTTTCTAGCCAATTGACGCCATAGTGGTTGAGGCACCACCCCAAAGTAGCCAACCTGACTAACCAATTTCTGCATCAAATCTCACAGCTCATGATAGCCACTTTGAACAAATGCTTGGGATCTTTTCAGGTGAAATTAATGGCTAAAATTTGGCACCATATGAGATAAAGTGTCCGTCTTCTAGCCCCTATAAATAAGGGTGAATTTCATGACCTGAGGGAGAGGGAGGAGAAATC
>Ga0307518_10003063_pt1 | contig 12091 bp, 21 predicted proteins | sample 25_EM_MG_FD_203889 | JGI IMG/M metagenome (GOLD analysis project Ga0307518, IMG submission 203889) | Populus trichocarpa ectomycorrhiza microbial communities from riparian zone in the Pacific Northwest, United States - 25_EM | ecosystem: Host-associated > Plants > Roots > Unclassified | place... | reverse complement strand
CTTCCCTTGAGCAGTAAGGGGAAGGTTCTGTACTCTATAAGGGCTCCTAAGAAGGGTTCTAGAGCACTGTTTCATCCATGTTTGTTGCGGGATAGCAGGGAAGTGAAACATGAGTAGTGGATTCGACATGTCCAGGGAAGTGAGATGAATGATGAAGGGAGATGGATGTGACAGGACTCTGGGATGAAAGGACCATATGAAGAGGACTCAGGAGATACAGAGACGACCAGGTATGAATCTTCAAGTCTAACAATAGACTTGAGGTGACCAAAGTATGTGCGTGACGCAGGACTGACAAGGAGAACATGCTGACTGAGAATGAGAGGGACTGAGGGAGCAGGCTGGGAAGATATGTGCCAGGCAGTGCACAGGAGCTCAGGGAGAGGCTGTCCAAAGAGCAGGACGTAGTTGAGGTCTGCTGCAATAGCAGAGAATCGTTCCACAGAAAATGCGGACTCCATAGTGACTGATGAAGTGGGTGTCTGGATTGCAGGGGGAATATCTCCGTGGAAAATAATTGGATTTACGTCGGAACTTGACAGGCAGATAGACAACAGTCTAGGCTCCATGATGGTATAGTCACATGCCTGATAGCTTCAAAAACAGCAGAGCTATTCAAAATATCGGAATGCCGGCACTGGGCGCCTAAATTTGACATTTGGGCGCTAAAAATGATTCTTCTCTTTCTCCTTCGTTTCTCAATTGTTTTTTCTGCTTCTTTGGTTGTTCTGGTATGGGAGTTGGACTGCAGAAGGCTGCGCTCCTTTCTCATACCAAAAAGATCATTATTCATTGGATTCTTTCTGCTTCTTGACAGTTCTTGTGCGATAGATGACTGTCAGAGATGGCATTCATCTCTTGCTCCAGGATAGTCATTCTTGTGCGATAGATGGCTATGACAAGCTTGTATTCATCCTTCGCATAAGGATAGTCTTGACTTTGCGTGATATGGATAGCAAGGGCTGTCTGTATCCCTTAAGTCAGGACAATCTTTCAACAGATCTTGGGTGCATTCTTCGCATTAGTTTCATTGGCTAACTTTCTCCATGTCCACAGTACCAAACATGTTTGGTGCGTGACACCGAGCCAGTTGCAGCAGTTTACTGCTGCTGTCCAAGTCAGCCTGCAATGCAAGCACGGTATTGAGTTCTTTCTTCAGTTTGGCAGGCGCATCTAGTCATGTCATGTTAGAACGTAGAGGCGATGCAAGATATATACATACGTGCTCAGATGGATAATTGTGCCTCTCATTGATTGGCCCATTGTTCCTGAAGCTCCGTAACAGTCACACCGCAATTGTTGAGAACTTCTTGCACGGCGGAACCTTGTTCGCCTACACCTTTCTTGAGACGGCACCTAAGCCAATCTCCAAGCTCCCTGCACATTTCATAACCAGTGACTGCCACATGGTGATCAATGAGCCAGATGCAGCGTTGACGCTAAGCAACAATGAGCTAATGTCCGATAGGGTTTGATATGAACTTACAGAGGAAACGCGCTCAATGCCAATAAGTTTAATAAAACAAGACCACAATCGCTCCGCCCCTTCGCCATCAGACAACCCTAAGCCTGAAATGAGGTGTGGGTTGTAAACAAGTTGACCAGGCCCATTCATGGCCATAAGCGTGCATTGCTGTAGTTGCAAAACGAATGCGGGGCAAAACAAGTGGATTGAGTATGGGAAGCTGTAAATACTAGCATTTAGCACAGGAAATGGGTCGGTGACCAAACATACCTGGGAAAGCAAGGGAGCTAGCACACAACCTACATCATATAACACTATTACATTAGCTTGAGATGGAAGAAGAGTGAAAAGATGTTCAATGAGAGCTATACTATACTTCTGTTGCTCGCCTGGCGTGTCTATGTTTGCCAAAAATAGTGGGATGTCACGGTGACATATTAAGGCCATTAATCCGGTGTCATCAAAGGCATCTGTAGATGCCTTTTGCTTCTGGCCGTCAGCGGCCTCATACGAAGCTTCACATTGGTCGATTGCTTCATCCGGTACCTTGGACTGCAACCCTTTCGATGGATGACGGCAAGCCCGGTCAATGCATCGACCAACAGCATCTATCTGCGCCTTGGGAAGGAGGTAAGACGGTTCATAGAACAACAGAGAGTCACCTGCTGAACGCCGATGACAGTGATGGAAATTACCATCTGTTGCAACATGGATATCGCCACCTTGGTCTAATGACCTCCCAAATAAGGTTCCACCAAAACAGGCAGAACAACATTGGATAAGGATCTTGGCACATGAATCTCGTGAGGGAGGCTCCAGATGTGCATATGGAAGCAACAATGGAGAAGGATCCAGCTGAGACGCATACTCAGAAGTTTGCTTGAGCAGGAGTCAACAATGCTGTACGATATTGTCGACCCGCTTCTGCAGCTCAACCTGCAGGATACCATACCATTGGACAGCCTGGCTGAGACCCCAGCAGAATGGGTCTCTCATACTTACTCCCTTACATGGTTAGTAATGAGTAATAGAAGTAATGAAAACAAAGAGGTACATCACTTACTTTGCAGTTTGTCACATGGAAACCTCGCCTGGTATAGTAGGTGCTTAGAGCAGCAGCAAGCGCGTGGATTGCATCACACAAACGTTCGAAGAGTGCACGATAAAAATTGAGAAGTTCCACAGAGACTGCCATTCGTGGCTGGGAGGGAGCAGTGGGAAATAGTCCATGAGATACAAGCATTTGAGGCAACTTGGAACAGTGACAACTGAGGACATTAATAGATACAAAACCTGGTGGGGGTCATAGTTGAGTAGGGAGGTGACAATATATTGAAAATACTTACGGTCGAAACACAAGCATAGAACTGTAGTGGACTTCTGCTCTTGGCAATGCGCTACACATGAGGAAAGTGAGGAAGTGAGGACAGACAAAGGTTTACCAAGTGTTGCCACTGTATAATTGATAAAGGGTTCAATTATAGTTGGGAGTATCGCTTTCCAGCTGGCACAAATAGATGAAGTTGACCTGGAGGTGCGAACGTGTTCGACAATGGCACTATCACAGGTTGCAGTGTCAAATGTGAACATATCTTCAAACTCCATTGGGAGGCTTTCTTGAGGCTCTGTAGGCTCTGGAATGTGAGAGGCAGCTTGGAAACTATGGTTTTCTGACAGTCTAGGTTCGAGAGGTGGGGGGGCAAGTAAGCCTTGGAGTTCATCGAGGAGCTTCTGGCGTTTGAAGCTGCATCCAGGAATATTGACAGCTGTGGACGTTTTCTTCTTATTTCTTGCCTTGTGGGGGCTGGAGAAATGTAGGCCCATCCCTTTGGTTGTAATGGGTTGAGATGAGCGTGAGGCATGATGCGCAGACATAGTGAAGCACGCAGAACGGAAAGAGCAGAACTTGTTTGTGAGAAGAATTTATGGAGCTAAAGCAGAGACGTACGGAGGCTCCTGGGCGTGGCCCAACCCTCTGAAGAGGGTCTGACGAGGGCTGCTGAAGGTGCAGGGAGGTATGGCGTGAAGCAACAAGGATGGTTTGCCGATTGCCAGCCGATAAAATGAATATTCAGGGGCAGCCGGGTACTTCTGGTGCGGATCGTTGGTCTTACAGATAGGTTTCTCATAACTTAGTGCGAGCCTTTGTCAGTGGTGGTGTCGGAAAAGTGCCATATGGGGAAGGCTGCACCGCGCCCGGAAAGTGCGATGACATCACCGGTCACAGCCGTCACTCTCGTCACTGCCAGCGTCTCCGTGAACGTGTTGCCGTCAGGCCGCTTACTGTAACTCGATCGATCGGGTCAGGGGAAGGGCACGATATGCAATAGGCATGACGAGGTGACTGCTACTACTGCCGTTGTTATTGCTACTAGGGCGGACGGTCGATAATTAGAAAACAAAAGGGTGTGTGTCCCGGCGAAGGAAAGCGGGGGAGGTGTCGAATGTGTGGAGTATGCAATGCCCGAGAGAACCAGGATTAGAGCGGTACTAAACGAGAAAAACGAAAACGAATAGGATGCAGGAAACCAACGAAGAGCAAGATGAGAGAAAGGAATGACGATTGGGGGAGCACAATGTGTGATGCACTGGGGGAAACGACAAAGCGCAGGATGGTGTGTGCCGGCCAGGAATGAATTAAGATAAATGAGACAATAAAAACAAAATGAAACGAAACAAGAGAGAACAGGGTGCCAGTGCGTGTCAGGAATGAATGATGAATGCGAGGCGAACGGTGCGATGATATTCGGATATGGTGGAATTGCGTGGTGGGCGGGTGTTCATGCTACTACTCGCTGGTGGCCAGGGGAGAGATGCCTTGGGCCTCGTTCAAGAGGAAGCGATGGTGCTCCCTAGCATCGGGATGGTGTCTCCGCGCCCGCTGGATCTCCTTGAGGAGCTCCAAGTGGTTTTGAGCAAGTGCGCTTCCATAGGCCATGTGCCAGTCTTCCTCATTCTCCTTGAACCTGGAACATCGTGTGAAATCAGTGAGTGAGGGTGAGAGTCCGCCGAGATGGTCATGGCAAGGGGGACGACCAACTTACACATGGAGGAACTCCTTGGCGACGACGCTTCGCTGGTGGTACAGGGCGTTGAATTTCTGCCGGTTCCGTCCATTGTAGTAATGGGACGGCCAGTCCTTTAGAGGCGTGGTGAGACGGAGCCTGGGCTCCCCCACTGTCCAGTGCCTCACGATGTCCCTCCATGCCTCCGATCGTGGTGTCCTCCCGCCATCTGCAAGCTTGACTGGGACGTGTGGGATGACGAGATCCATGGGCAGAGCGTCTGTGGTCCTCTGGGCGCCCACAAGTGAAGGGAGCAGCACGGGAGCAGTGACGTTTGCACCCGCTGCTGGTGCTGGCCAAGGGATCGCCGCACTGGGGGTCGACAGAGACAGTCCGGGAGCCCGTACTGTGGCTTGTACAGCGCATGGTGGCTGGGGGCCAGTGGCGAGTGGTTGCGACAGCATGGCAGTGGCCCTTGGGATCGGTGGATGGACGGTAATAGTAGTCTGGCCAGACAAATGACGATGGGCTGGCAGATGGATTAGTGGTCAGCCATCGTTGCTCGGGGCGGTGTGAGTACTAGTTGTGCACTCACTGTTTGTGTCCTGAGTGGACGCCAGTGTCCCAAGGCTGGGTGCGAGCGCATTGTTGATCAGGTTAGTCACATCATTGAACTGCTGGCGCATATCCTCCGACATCGCAGCTTGTGACTCGCCGATGGTCATTACAGCTTTTTGCAGTGTGGCGACGTTCACCGTCAGTGCCACATGTGCCATGCAAAATTCCTCCATAGATGCTGGGCGGAGGAGCGCAGCCTCACCAGCAAAAGAGGCAGTGGCCTCGCGCGATGTCAGCCCCAGTGCGTCGCTGAAGTCGGTCTCATACATATGGAGCTCATCGAGCAGATACCGCATCAAGGTGTCGTTCTGGGGGGGAAAGCAAAAAAAAAAAGAAAGGTCAGCAGTTTGGAACAGACGGCGATGTACCGAGATAGGAAGGAGAACGGTCCGGCCTATCTGACTCAATCTGCAAGTAGGGTACCCACCTGCTCACCCTCTGCCCATCTGCCCCAGAAACGAACGCACTGGAGGGACCATTGCTCACCTAACGGGGCGCTCATGAATCGGTACTGTGTGCCACCACGGCGGAAGCAATGTGTTGAGTACTTCCCTGATATCTTAGCCCCATCCACTGCGGCATTGATTTCCTTCTGCACTAGGTCGTGCAAGAGCGACTCCCCCGGCAGGAGGACACCACTGCCTCCCACCGCGGGAAACAGGAAGTCTCCTGCTTCCATAGTGCGGCCAAGGTGGACGCACTTGACCCAGTTCATCCAGAAAAGGACCCAGAAGAAGGGATCGCATGCCCTTCCCATATCTGGGCGTGGATAAATTTTGTAGTGGTTACCTGGTGAGCGCAGTGAGGTCTAGATGGTAACTGCTACTAAAGTGGGCAGATGCACTGTGCTGGTGGATGTCCCTTCCCCCCTTATCGCTCTTCCTCTGCCACCCCTTCCGATTGCTCAAGTAGATCTCGAAGTAGACATTCAGGTCGTTTATCGTAAGTGACTGTTCCTCGCCTCGTAGATACTTCAGGAACACGCCGTTTACAGCATCCATGTCATCCATCGTGACATCGCTGCACTTCAACTTCACCAACTCGAAGTTCCTAGTGACAAGTTAGAGCAACATTGACTTACTGACGCTGGAAATGAATTGTGCACATACCTCGTCCAGATTGTAAATGCGACAGAGCAGAAGGCAACATGTTCCACCTTCCGCGTGATCTCCTTGTCCAGGGTGCCTCCAGTGGGTGCTGACCCCATGCCGGTCATCAGGAAACGAAGGTAATTGAATGCAGCGTCAAGTGGGTACTTGGATACAGCCCAGGTGAGCATATGGTCCATATATTCTTTTGTCATTGCTCCCGAATGCATGCGCTGATTTCCTCCAGCGTTGATCTTGTGTCTGATTGATGCAACAGTGTCGATGACATCGACAGAAAGGACTGGGTTACCCTCATATCGACCTCGCAGCTCATTATAGTGCCATTTGTCGCAGAACGTACCGGAACTATCGCTATCAAGACATTTACTTTCGTCAGTGACCACTATCAGGAATAAGGTTGCCACATTACTGACGCTTCATCCCACATCATCTTAAACACGGCTCGGATGCCATCAATGGTGCTCTGACCGGAAGGCTTCTCCTCGGCGAAGCCTTTCCACCCAAGATAAATGGACAGGGCTTGGTCTGAGCACTCGTTCGGATGGACCTCGAACACATTCCTGAATGCAGGCTTGTGATAGATTTCTGACCCGTTGTCGGGATGGTTCGCGACAGTCAAGGTGCCATCTGCTGCATAGTGGCTCCGCAACCATGTGCGTGCCTGCTCAATATGTCTGTTGTAGACATCCCTCGTCTTCGGTGCTAGACGGTGAGTCTGTTTGCCATCTTCTTTTACCTGTTGGGCTTCGTGTAGGGTTGGCAGGTCCTTCGCAGCAGGCATTGTCTTCTGCTTCCCCCCAGGCTTTTCAGGAGGCCCAGATGTAGAATTCTGCTTTGTTGCCGGTGTTTCCAGTCGGGCCATTGCAGGACAGTGAGGTGGGAGCCAAGGTCAATTTAGTGTCAATTTCATATGATTTTTCTGCTACACCTATTCACACCTGGTGATCATTTCGTCTACAATACAATAAGCACCTTTTGTATTCAGCATGAAGCATTAGGCACACCAGCAGTACAGTACAGTACAATGTTATGCTAGTTTAAACAGCTAGTCCTCGCCTGTCAGGTTGATGACCTCAGTGTCAAAAGATGGTGCTTCCATAGTCACCACCTCCTGAGGCAGGCTCCTCACGTCCTTGCCCACTAGTTCCATACTAGTTGACCAAGGAGACAAGCAAAGGCGCTGCACCATCTCGGGCAGTAAACTATCCAGCACGATTGCTGGGATCTCCATGTCATAGCCGCCATGATCGCTGGGCGATGACATATGCATGTCGGACAATGTAGCGGATACTATACAAGATGGGATGAAAATCGGATTGATGGTGGTGTCGTCGCAGCGAGGAGCAGAGCAATCCTTAGTGGATACTATACAAGATGGGATGCAAATCAGATTGATGGTGGTGTCATCGCAGCGAGGAGCAGAGCAATCCATAGCGGATACTATACAAGATGGGATGCAAATCGGATTGATGGCAGTGTCGTTGCAGTGAGGAGCAGAGCAATCTATAAGTGGATGTCGGACAGGATCAAACACCCGACGATATTCCCTGCCACAAGTTGTACCACACTCAGCCCCAGGAGCGTTCCCCCACTGCTGCTGGCGTGTGTGCGAACAATGTCTAACGAGTTAGACGATGGAGGGGTAAAAAAAAGAGAATGGCTGCCGTACCTACAGAGATGACTACTTTTTCTGCATTATTCGGTTGTACTTCTGTTTCTTCGTGGCAGCTCTGAGGCCCTGCCAGGGGGAACCACCACAGGGGTAGGGGGTCATATATCAGAACGTAAGCAAGGGAGAGTCCCTGCACACCTGCTCGACAGCCACATGAGATTGACGGACATTTAACAAGCTACCAGCAAGCCACTCTTGCAAACCTTCACCAGCATGGCAGCCGTGACGCCTTTCCCAAGGTTGGCCTCACAACTTAAGAGGTACGCGACGTATCCCATCGCTGGCTCTTGTGAAGAAGAACCCCCATTGGCATTTTCCCCTACAACAACGTCAAAATAGGCACAGGCTTGCCATCAATTCCATGAGGTTCTGTCGGCTTTGAAACCTTGCCAGGGGGGAGTACCACAGGGGTGGGGGGTAGTACATCAGAACACAAGTAAGGGACCCCAGGTTGTCCCTGCGCGTCTGCTCGACACCCAAGTAAGTATTGACAGACGTATAACGAGCGGTACCTGTAGGGTTCTTGTTCTCTCTGTATGGAATATGAAGATGTGTCTTAGGGTCACGGAACTTCTTAGCAAGACCGATGTTGACCTACTTGATTGCTGCACTTGCCAATGCCCATCAAGGAATTGGTTTGATATCACGGTGGATAATTGAATTTCCGGAATGGATGTACTCTATATGAGATACCTGGAGCTATGAGCAACAGGGGAAGACAGCAAGCAGTGGGACTCACTAATTAATCAGCGAGTAAAAGGACAGTTTTGGGGTTAAACTTCCTGTCGCAGAAGTTGAAAAGATCTTCGAGAGACAAACTCAAAAGACTGAGGGCCGTCGCATTATAGTCGCATTTGGTGCCAAAACATCGAACGAAGGGTACCGCAGATGCCGCTGGCCAGCATCTTGTAGACAGATGCTTGGCCTTGACTGACTCGAGCTTGATGGCGACCTCCTTCCCTGAGACAATGTTGACTCCAAGACAAATTGTAGCCTGGACGGAGGGGGGGTGAGCGAGCGCAAATATTGTGAGATAGCAATAGCACATACCAAATGAACCGGAGCCGATCTTCTTTCTGAGCCTATATTTGCCATTGACACAGAAATCGAGTCTGTGAGCGGGACGTTCTGTCATGGTTGCAGTGCAGGATGGTGAGCGAGCACAAATGTTGTGAGATAGGAACAGTACATACCGAAAGAATCAGAGCCAATCTTCTTGCCGAGCTTATACTTGCCGCCGAGTGGAAATCAAGTCTGTGAGCAGGACTTTCTGCCATGGTTGTAGTGCAGGAAGGTGAGGGGGGTGAGCGAGCACAAACAGTGTGAGATAGGAACAGCACATACCAAAAGAACCGGAGCCAGAGATCTTGCTGAGCCTATACTTGCCGCCGATGCGGAGATCGAGTCTGTGAGCGGGACTTTCTGCCATGGTTGTAGTGCAGGAAGGTGAGGGGGGTGAGCGAGTGCAAATGGTGTGAGATTGGAACAGCACATACCGAAAGAACCAAAGTTAATATTCTTGCTGAGCCTATACTTGCCACCGACGTGGAGATCGAGTCTGTGAGTGGGACTTTCTGCCATGGTTGTAGTGCAGGAAGGTGAGGGGGTGAGCAAACCGAAAGAACCGGAGCCAATCATCTTGGTGGACCTATACTTGCCGCCGACGCGGAGATCGAGTCTGTGAGCGGGACTTTCTGCCATGGTTGTAGTGCAGGAAGGTGAGGGGGATGAGCGAGCACAAACGGTGTGAGATCGGAACAGCACGTACCGAAAGAACCGAAGTCAATCTTCTTGCTGAGCCTATACTTGCCACCGACGTGGAGATCGAGTCTGTGAGTGGGACTTTCTGCCATGGTTGTAGTGCAGGAAGGTGAGGGGGTGAGCGAACCGAAAGAACCAGAGCCAATCATCTTGGTGGACCTATACTTGCCGCCGACGCGGAGATCGAGTCTGTGAGCGGGACTTTCTGCCATGGTTGTAGTGCAGGAAGGTGAGGGGGGTGAGCGAGCACAAATGGTGTGAGATCGGAACAGCACGTACCGAAAGAACCGAAGTCAATCTTCTTGCTGAGCCTATACTTGCCACCGACGTGGAGATTGAGTCTGTGAGTGGGATTTTCTGCCATGGTTGTAGTGCAGGAAGGTGAGGGGGGTGAGCAAATGCAAACGGTGTAAGATTGGAACAGCACATACCAAACGAGCCGGAATCAATCTTCTTGCTGAACCTATATTTTCCGCAGACACGGAGATTGAGTCTGTGAGCAGGACTTTCTGTCATGGTTGTAGTGCAGGAAGGTGAGGGGGCTGGACAAGGAAGCAAGGGGAGGAGTAAGCACAGAACTAAAGGAATGAAGGGCTGGAGGGGGCATGAAGAGCAACGTGGGTGTTGCGCCTTGATTTATTTAGTTACCTCTACTTGATTTGCTGTGCAGAGCTGGTCCACCCGCGAGATCAACCACGAGGCAAGGCGTGGTTGCCTTGAGGTGCTGACTGCTGTACGTATCAGTTGAAACAACGGAGAATGGTGGCGGAAGGACTCATCGAATGAATAAAATAAAATAAAATAGAAACTCACGGTCAAAGCTGCTAGACCAACGTTTAACTCCTGGAAAATAACAACAAAATAGTGGGGGAAGGGGCTCACCAAATGAAAGAAGAAGAAAAATAGAAATGTATGGTCAAACCCCTTCAACGTCGCTGGATCGATGTATAACTCCCACTCTAGATACTGGTGCATCCCTCTCTCCATCTGATTTATCTCCCTCAGCTGGAATATCCCTGGGCAAGGAGACGATCGACCACGATTTGTTGGAATACGTATCACCGCGGGTGACCTTGTTGCCTAGCATGAACACAGAGACAAAATGATCCCTGTGGGGTGGAAAGACACACCTTCAGTCTTTGAAGAAGTGCTCGTGGCCGTAGAAGGGGACAGGTTGCCGCGAAACGCACGCGCAGTGCCGGTTGGAAGGAGTAGTGATAGCATCTGATAGAAGAGGTAATAATAGATCGATGTCAGTACAATTCTGAAGGGACTCATCATGCATGGGGGCTCACCAATGACCAAAATCGCTGCCAACAACAACGCTGAACGCTGAGCAGCAATGAACGGGTAAGGGGTGAGTCAGATGAGCAGAACGCATGGGCAGTGCATGCCCAACTTTAACCGACCACTGACCCTGGGCATTACGTCGTCCCCTGAGCCTTGAGGCCGCAGGGCTGGTTCGAGCTGCAAAGTGCTGAAAAGCAATTGTAAAGTCCTGTAAAGTCGCTTTACAACGGAAAATTGGCAGGTACCTTGGCAGAAAGAGTGGCTGTCTTTGCAGAGTCGAAGCGGTAGCTTTGCAAACCGCTCGACAGAACCAGGCGGGGTGTCGGATAAGTACGTTGTCGGGCGCGGCAGGTGTGAGGTTAGTTATGACGGTACCAAGGGTTCATTGACATTTGACAGTAGCCTAAAAAGGAAATTTGGCTGTGAGCACTGTCAAGGTGGCTGTGTTCCGGCCTACCTTTGTAGTCCCCTTTCCTGCTATTAGTCTGTAAAATACCGGCCTTTAGCTTAGTGAGTGGACGGACCTGATAACTTGGAGGGCCAGCTGCTTGGCGCCAGCCAAAATTGGGTACCATGTTTAGTTCTGCAGGTGCTCGAAGACTTCAAAGGCTCAAACTGCTGACAGAAAGCCTCACCAACTCTAAGCGAGCGCCCTGATGCCAACGTCACCAGCGCACGTAGTCTCGTTTCCTTACCCGACAGCTGAGATCGCCATCGAGACGAAGCAATCGCGTCCCCGCCACTGTAGATACTGATGACCTTCCTATGCATGAAACCTGGGTTCTGACCACTCCGTCCAGGCGTTCAAAGGCGTCCATCAAACCCCCGACTCTCTACGTATGTACATATGTAGTACCAGTAGTCGTACTGTAAGCCCTGAGCCGTAACCACTAGGCGACGTTCTGCCCGAACCCTGACCCGCCGTAAACATTTGGTTCCGTGTCACGCTGCGTCCACTCTGGGCACGATCAACGATGCCGCGATGCCATCACCCAGCGGGCACGGATGTTTCCGCTGCCGCAGCTCGGCCAGTGTGACCAGCCTGATGCCGGCGCTCGCCTTCGCAAACCCCAGCACCGCCACCTGCTGAGTTGGCGCGATAAATGTACTTAGAAACCCGGTCTGAAAGACCTCTATTGGTACCGAGAACTGCTGCCTTAGGTGGCTGGCA
>Ga0307518_10003062_pt1 | contig 12095 bp, 18 predicted proteins | sample 25_EM_MG_FD_203889 | JGI IMG/M metagenome (GOLD analysis project Ga0307518, IMG submission 203889) | Populus trichocarpa ectomycorrhiza microbial communities from riparian zone in the Pacific Northwest, United States - 25_EM | ecosystem: Host-associated > Plants > Roots > Unclassified | place... | reverse complement strand
GCACTACTTATTTAGAGTTCCTGGTTCTCTGTGCAGTCGCAATCATGGACATGGAAACACTCCATAGCGACATCCTTTCCGCACTACCCTCTGATCCCATTGCCCAGGTCCACCTCGCAGATCCACCAGACTCTCGTTGGTCCACCGACGAGGCTGGATTCCTTCGACTAGACAGTCGCATATACGTACCGGACTTGGATGATCTCCGTCTCCGGGTACTCCAGTATCGACACGACCACCCACTCGCTGGTCACTTTGGGCAAAACCGGACTCTAGAACTAATCCGGCGTGAATACACCTGGCCTGGTTTCAGGACCTTTGTCAAGGACTACGTCTGGTCCTGTACCTCTGGCACAAGAGCTAAGACACCGCGCCACAGACCTTATGGACTGCTCAAACAGCTCCCCATACCGGAGAAGCCTTGGAACTCCATCTCGATGGACTTCATAGAGCAACTCCCTTCATCTACCGGCTTTACAGCCATCCTGGTCATGGTAGACAGGCTTTCTAAACAAGCCATTTTCATCCCTACTCACGACACCATCACTAGCCCAGAGCTTGCGAAGCTCTTCCTACTCCATGTGTTCTCCAAGCATGGTGTTCCTGCCCACATCACTTCAGATCGTGGTACTGAGTTTGTCTCACACTTCTTCCGGTCACTCAGAAAAGCCCTCAACATGCGCCTCCACTTCACCTCCGGTTACCACCTGGAGGGCGATGGCCAGACAGAGCGATCCAACCAGACACTCAAACAATACCTCCGCATCTACTGCAATTACCAGCAGGACAACTGGGCGGACCTACTCCCATTGGTGGAGTTCACGTACAACAACGCACCTAGTGCTACTACCGGAGTTTCTCCGTTCTTTGCTAACAAGGGCTACCACTTTAACATCTCTGTCTACCCAGAACGCAACATGACTTCCGCTAGGGCTCGTAACTATGCAGTCGACCTCGAGTCACTGCACCAATACCTTCAAGAAGAAATGGCCAACGCACAACTTCGCTACCAAGGTCCAGCTGATGCCAAATGTACTCCGGCACCGGACTTCAAAGTAGGCGATCAAGTATACATTAAAGCCAAATACTTCCGGTCTACTCGACCATCCAAAGAACTATCAGAAAAGAATCTTGGGCCCTACACTATCATAGCACAAGTAGGCTCTCTCTCTTTTACGCTCTGCCTTCCAGATTCCATGCGCGCAGTTCACCCCGTCTTCCATGTCTCCCAACTCGAACCGGCCATACCCAACACCATACTGGACCGGATACAACCTCCTCTGCCACTGGTCGAAGTAGATGGTGAACCAGAGTTCGAGATCTCTGAGATCCTTGACTCCAAGGTTGATCATTGACGCAGATCGTGCAAGTTATTGTACCTGGTGCGCTGGTCCGGTTATGAAGGAACTGACGAAGAAACGTCATGGCTTCTTGCCACTGAACTTGGCAACGCTATGGAACTCTTAGAAGATTATCATGTCCGGTACCCGGACAAACCCAGACCACTTGCATCCATGTAGTATTACTCTCGCCTCCGTTTCCTTTATCTGTTTTTCTTATCTGTTTCCCCTATCTGTTTCACTCTGTAATATCACTCACTCTCAAAACAAGGCCACTTTTCTTATAAACAAAGTAAAACTAATTTACATTTCTATTTACAAGACCCGGACCGGACCATCTATTCCGGCACAGCGCCACCAGGATTCTCTTGCTCCTCTTGGAGCCCCTGGACCTCCTGTTCGACCTCCTCCAGGTCGATCTCTGCCTCACTGTCCTCCGACTCCTCGTCCTCGTCCCAGGGCGCCATAAAGAAGCGGCACTCCTCGAGAAAGGTCTCGAGGCTGGCCGTCAACCACTCATTTCCCCTCGCCACCGAGCGGGTGGCATCCGCGACCCAGTGCATCTGCCCGGTCATCTCCTCGATGGCCCCGGTCAGCCTGTCCAACTGTTCCAGAAACGGGTCGGGATTGAACCCGGACCATTTCCCAGACGGCCCCGGCACTTCAACGATTTCGTTGTCATCGATGACCTTTGCGACCGTCTTCTTCTTCTTCCGCTTCTCCCCTCCTTGCGGTGACGTCGCCACCTCCTTCTCCTTCGCTTTGCCCTTTCCCTTGTCCACTACTGGACCCAGACCACCCACCTCCGGCCACTCACACCACTCCTTGAGCCCTGCGCATTTCATGCATGCGCGCTGCTTGGGCTTTTCCGGGTCTCGTTCGCACAGCAAATGCACCTGCCAGGAAATTAATAAAGTAACAAGGGAATAAAATGAAAAATACTTACCGGGCGTTGTCGCTCCGGTCTCCACTCGGACCCGCCTCTGGCTCATCCCTCACTCTTTTCTTCAACACCTCCTGTGCCAGCGCCCTCTGTCTCGCAGTGACCTCTGCAGCCCTCCACTGCACTTCCACCCTGTCCTTCTCAGCCTGCTCGTGCGCTTGGCACTCCGACTCCTCTTTGGCCTTGCATTCCACCTCCGCCTTGGCTCTCTCCACCTCCTCTCATGCTCTGGCCTCCGCCTCTTCACGCGCTCGTTGCTCTGCCTCTTCCCAGCGTTGTTTCTCCTCTTTCTTGACCTGCTTGCGTCGACACCTCTCCTTCGTTTTGGCATCGAGGATGGACGCCTCGTCTTCACTACCAGACTGGAGCTCCAGTGTTGTCGCCTTGGTCCAGTCCTTGGACTCAACTGCAGAGGGGGCAGTGGGGGTGGTGGACTTAGCGATGTTTGACATGTTAGAATCAATGGCAAAAAACTGGGGGTAAAGGCAAAACCGGTCTGATCTTTATAGATCCAAAGTTTGTACTCAGACATTCACTCCGGACTCCGCATTGTTCTAGGCGACCACACATCAGCCTCATTGGGGCCTCATGGGTTCAGCCCCTAAAGGGGGGATACTGTTACGACCATGTCCAACTCCGGGCCTTATCTGGTTACTCCGGTCGCATCGCAGCTCTACAGCTCAACTCCAGTCGCGCATCACTTACTCCGGTCATGGTCGCGCAGATATACCTCCACTATGTACGACCCTTGGTCTAATCCCTACACAGTCCTTACTACACCTTGCCGTCTACCCTGGCTTGACGTGAGTTCTCCGTGTGCTTGATATATCTCCTACCTTGTATCATTTTCACCGGACCTGGTTTATTTTACTCAGACCTGACTTTATTTTACCCAGACCTGACCTAGTACTTTCTCCGGTTATCCCTTGTCCACTTTTTAGGCTGTTTACTTGTCACCATAAGTACTCGTCCCTAGTTCTTACTTAGTATAAGTACTCTGTAGATTATCCTGTATTCTTCAGTCTGAAATCAACCATAGTCATCTACTCCTGTTCTTGTCCGTCTCTGTCTCTGTCTCTGTCTTCCCCTCTTGACCGGAACCTATGCAAGGGATCAACGCTTGTTATCCTTAGTCGTTGAATCCACGCGGTCACCAACTCCAGCTGGACTAACCTCTTGTCCAGCCCTCTGCTCTCTTCCTTCGTCCGGACTTGACTGGACCCCCTACCCGAGTAGACCCAGACTTGACAAAAACCTTCAGTGGGAGAAACTGTACCTGAGTGAAAAGAAGCTTTGCTTCCTCTGCAAAGAAGTAAAAATCCTTGGCCGGATCATTGCCGATGATGGAATTTGTATGGATCTCAAGAAGGTCGACAGCATCTTGAAGTGGAAGGTGCCAATGAACCAGGTGCTGTGCAGAGCATTTATTGGGTCAGTTGGATACCTCGTGGACAATATATATAAGGTGTGTGTACCTCTGGGAGTGTTATCTGAGGTGAGTGCAGAGACTCGGCCATTCCATTGGGGATTCACAGAACAGCAAGCATTCCATACTATAAAACAATATGTTACTAGTTGTGCACCGCACTCTCAGGTGCCCCTTGACTATGGATCATGACTGATGCATGTGGCAATGGCATAGATGGAGTGGTCGCCCAAGGATTGGACTGGAAGAACACAAAGGTGGCCACCTTTTACTCCGCCAAGATGACCTCCACACAACAGAATTACCCTGTGCATGAACAAGAGATGTTAGTGGGTGTGGAAACAATGCTATGGCATCAGGACATACTGCAAGGAGCACATTTTACCTGGGTGACCGACCATAAAAGCCTGATCCACATATTGGACCAAAAGGGTTTGTCAGGCTGCTAGGTGCGGTGGTTGGAAAAGCTGTCTGAATTTGACTTTACCATGAAATACGTCACTGGGGAAGAAAATGTCCTGCCAGATGCATTGTTGCACTTGTATGAGTATGATGAGCCTGGGACAATACAAGCCCCCAGGGAATACTTACAGTTTGATGCAAGTATCGAAACCACCACCACACCTGAGCAGTCCGCACTGAGCACACCACTCCTTGTAGGTGTGGAGGCACTCACAATGTCTCCAAGAAGGAGTTCTCAGCTGCAACAGGCGGAGAGCATGGAACTGCCTCCTCCTGTACCGCCCACACCCCCTATGGATGCATCGGCGGTGACTGTACTGGCGACAGTGGCCAGGTTGGCTTTACCAGCTGGGTGGGCAACCGCCAGGCCCCAACCGCACACACCGTGCATACAGCCTCCTCCTCTGCCTGCTGAGATGAGATGCCCCAAGACAGGTGCTGAATTTGCAGCATGAATGCAGGATCATTTCATTCTTCTAGGCTCAGGTGAATGAAAGAAGGGGGGAGTGGGTACAAGTACCCAAAGCAGAGCAAACTCACCAGGTTCACATGAAAGACCTAGTGCAGAGACCACCAAACACTTGATGCCACGCATACCAGTGACCTACCCACATGAAGAAGGGTTCATCAGCATTTTGACGTGTGTCTGAATGTCCTGAAATCTGTCTGAGCAACCTGGGTGCATGACAAAGCCTGGGCAATGTCTGGGGTCAGATCACACTCTGGGGTCAGGCCCATCAGACAGAATTCAGGCCCACTTGACAGGCAAGACAACAGACATCTTTACAGATGGTTTCAGGTCATGTTCAGACACTATCAGACCATTCAGGCACTATCAGACTGATCAGACTACCAGTGCAAGATGTGCATGTTGTCCAAACAATGCAACTAAAATACAAGTGTGTTTGCATGGTGATCAATGTACTTATTAACATAATAAGCCTTAAAGGCATCCAAAGACTCTGAGAAGTGGAGGTCAACAGGAAGAAGTCCATTCCCATAAACTCCTATAAGGTGTGCACCTCAGACCACTGAATTGAGAGAAATGACTGATTGAACATGATGTCCATCGTTGTCCACCTCTGGTGCCACGACCCACATGCCTGTCAACTCATCTGGCTCTTCGGCAATTGGGACAAACCAGTCAACTAACACGCATGAGTAGCAGTGTCCTGCATGCACACAAGAGAAGAAGAGGCATACCCTTCCTACCATTACACTGCAGAAGCCCTCTGTATCTGTCCCTCCCTTAGCCACAAATATACAATCATAACATGGATGACCTCCTTGCCAAGAGGGGGTTGCATGGATTATTTCATGGTGCATTCCCCCTATGCCTGACTGATCACTTGGTGCACAGAATGTTGCTGTAGTGGAGTGAAACACTCATACTTTTCCATGAAAGACAGGGCAGGCACAGAGGTCTGCACGATCTCCTGGTATCTCAGCATCAGGGTTGAGCTGGTTGTAAAGGAAATGTCGGATCGTGTCTTGCAGTCCTTGGAGACTGAGACACTCCGCAACATGCGAGACCAAACCAGACACACCATACACTGTACCAAGTGTGTCAATGGCATTGACAATCAAACAAAACGATAGACACACCTGGTCAAGATGCCAGTTTGACCATATAAGTTGCTGGGTCATCATCCACCGCCCTGTCTTCCTCGTCTTCTACACCCACCCTCACAGCCTCCATTCCAACTGGAAGAAGTGGTCCATCCAACATTCCCCGCTCTGTGAACCATCTTCGTGCTGCAGCTAGTTTGTCAAGGCATTGATTTGTGACCAGCATCTGTCTGAGCGCATTGAACCTGTTGGAGCGTTGCCAGGGTTCTTTTACAGCTTTGATGTGCTTCGACTCAGTAATTGATGAGCACAACCCGTTTGGCGCACCAAATAATTCAATAAGTTCGTGATAATGTACCATCACATGTTGACGTGGGAGGGATAGATGGGCATGCATGCCGGATGTAATAAATACAGTGCATTCTTGATGGAAGCAATCTATGGCTGCATCGATTGCATCCAGAGTCGCTTTGTTAAGGACAGACTGCTGGACTAAATAACAGAAATCCAGAAAAGCAGATAGAGTGTGCACCATGCCCAGGGGAACATGGCCAGCTATGGTGGGCAAGTAAACCTCCCCATTCACAAAGACATAAGAGACAGAGTTGGTTGATGTGTGACTCGCTCATCTTCATGAGCGCCTTCGAATCATCCCTGGTCCACTGTTTGAACCCATGGCCTTCTGGAAATTGCCTCAGTGCGGGAAATGACAGCACTGTGGCAATCCTAATGCAAATTTCAGCATGTCTGTGTGGCCATAAATCACAGTCACCTACCTCTGATCAATATCAGCAATGATTTCACTTGCATGTTGCTTTCCATACTCAAGCTCTAAATACTCATTGATCCACATGACAAGGTGGTCCTTGAATGTTCCCTTGATCAATTGATGAAGAAGATCAGGGGCGATAAGTTCATGGTTGTCTGCGCAGGGAAAGTTTGTAGTGAAAGGCTATCAGATCATAGTAAGCTAGGTTGGACAGAGAAGAATGAACGTGCACACGCACCAAGATGTTGTTGACAATGCCATAATCATCTGACAATGTGTGAGGATCCAGGACATTGGTGAGAGCCTCAGACAGTTCATGGGAGTGGCAACCACTGGCACCATCCAGGTTATTGTTCTGGGCGGAGCACCTGATGTGAAACAGTAAGATCAATTGCATGGAGCGCAATGTCAACCTACCATGGACACCATCCTTGCACTACACAGGCCAGTAATACCTGTTCTGGATAGTCTGCGATGTAGGGGCCTAGTCCATACACCACACACTGATAATGCCCATCTGGGCACAGTGTGACAGTGGGCCTGGTCATGTGCGGCTTCAGCAAGTCTAACACAGCTGCAATTGAGCTGTGAAACAGTTGGAGGCGAAAACAGCGAAATGTGGCATCACTTTTGTGTGCCTCGTCAGCTATGTTTGTACAAATGAGTATGCAATCAAAAAAGTAGTGCATGCTTACTCTTGGGAATGGCAAGAAACGCGAGTATCGATACAGCATCACGATGCACTCGGCAGACATTATTGTGTATATTCCCAAGCGAAATGTAAAGAGGGTAGTACTCCGTATGACCTGTCGCAACTGATACCATAGTCTTGTCACTACCGAGAACAACTGGCACAAACATCACACCATGGGCGTCAGTATCCTTCACAATGATGTCCTGAAATTAGCAGGCTTAAAATTAGTCACTTGAGTAGCAACTAGGAAAAAACCACTTACCAATTGTTCAAATGCCCATTGGCCAGACATTAAATCACACATCTCGCAGTGCCCATCTTCATCAACAACTACCTTTGTGGCATAATCAATTTCTCCCTTGAAGTCAGGGTTCGCGAGTTGGTGCTCCAGCACTACCTTTGGGTCACAGAACCATACATCATATTCAGCAGTCATCCAAGAAGGGGGGTCGTCAGGCATGGCACCTGAATATGTCACCAAGAATAATTGCCAAGGGGCCCATGTCTTGTAGCATTGATCACATTGTACATCTCCTTGTGTGAACGAAATGGAGGATCTTTGTCATACATTGAAGCCATGATGGCCAGTAATTCGTCAATCTTGGCAGCTGGCATTTGTTTGCGACTATATAGGAATTTGGCGAGCTCAAAAGCCACCCTGCTTTCATAGGGACTGTAGTCATCAGGGAGAGGACTTGGGTTTGGGGAGGGTGGGGAGTTGGGTGGTAGATAACGACCAGCACGATCACACAGAGTCCCTGCACAGGCAATGGTAAGTGTTTGTATCAGCCATGTTGAAAAGATCATATGCACCATCAAGTAAAGGGTGATAACTTACGTTCCGCACTCGAGGACACTGCTCTACACCTGCATTGGGCTCATCCAGCCCAGACAGATCCGTGCCATCTGGGAAGTCATAATCTTGCGGGACTTCATCCATTTCAGTAGGGCTTGAGGGTTGTGGACAAATTCTGCCAGAGCGCAGGTGCTGTCTTTGTATATGCCGTTTGACACCACCCCGAGTTGAACACATCTTGGTGCAACCGTCAACACCATAGGTATAGATTTGGTGGCCAAATGGACATTCTGGTGGGCAGCAAGGCATGGCGAATGTGTATCTCTATCGCCCAGCAGGCTGCTCCCATATGAGCTGTCATTCGGAGTAGATATGTCAATATAAGCTATGCAGTTTTAACTTAGAGTGGCTGAGGGTGAAAAAAAACATACACAGCGAGGCCCTGTATCCCAAAGATCAACCTCCCTCCTAGTCACTTAACGCTGACATGGCAACCCAGCCGGCATGCACTATTGGCACGTGATCAGCCAACAAACATGCTCATCCTGGAAAGCCTGACTTACCTGTAGCTTTGACATCCCACAGACATTGTACAGGCCAAAAAGGAAGCCAATGTCATGATCAGTTCTCCTTGACGATCTTACTAGGAGGTCCAGGGTTGCAGGGGACTAATGAGGAGGTAAGTCCAGACACTAGTAGGTGCTAGTTAGTGTGGACAGTCAAGTCCGGGTCATACGGACAAAGTCCGGGCACTACAGAAGCACTGGGAGTAAGTCAGGGTTTTACAGAGTAAGTCCGGACCGCGGGAAAGTGGATCGGAGTAGTGCAGCTTGTCCGGATGAGGGACATCCCAGAGGTGGGATAAGTCCTAAGAGGTCTAGTGTCGAGTCTGGGACAGAGGTGGCTTTTGCCCTTGTGCGAGTAGGAGACTTGCTAGGATCAGACATAGGACCAAGGGGACGAGATAGGATGGAGACTGGAGTTGGCCGGAGTTCAGGAGTTCAGGAGAACAGATGGATTAGGAGAGCATAGTGGGTAGTACAGAGGGAGGAGTATCTTAGTCAAGATTTGATCTAAGGACTACTAGGCTGGAGTTTGGTAGTTTATATAGGAATGAAACTAGAGGTGAGTATATACGGTGACAAGTAAACACCTTAGTTGGGACAAAGGATGGAGCAGAAACTGACAGGAAAATAAACTGGAGTGGAAGCAGAAATGGGGAACTAGTTTTACAGGGACAATGGAGCAGATGCAGGGTGAAGGGAACTAAGTTGGAACAGGACAAGTAAGGGTCAGAGGTGGACTTCACTAATGTTAAGTCCAGAGCGATGTCCAGGACCAGAGGAAGTGGGACCGGAGGAAGTGCACGACCGGAGGCAGTGCAAGAGCAGAGGGAGTGCATGAGCAGAGGGAGTGTAAGAGTGAAGGGAGTGTGCAGGTGGAGGAAGGGTGGAGTAGCCGGAGGAAGGTCCAGAGTTGGACATAGAAATGTCCTTAGCTATTGATGGACCTGACTGTCAAGACTGGTTCTTCACCGATCTGATCTCTACGAGGGGTCTGGGGGTCAGGGGTTGGCCTAGCGGTAAGACCGAGGTGCTATGTAGCGTAGTCGCGCTTCCCGAATGATAGGAAGGCCGACCGAGGTTTATACGGAGTGTCCGAGGGTAAATGGTCTATGACCGAGTGCTTGCACGAGACAGAGACGGAGAGTGTGAAGGGAGAACAGAGGAGAAGTATCTTATTTGATATTCAAACTGAAACTACAACAGACCGAGTATCTAGGTTTTTATACTAAGTAGAACGGATGAGGCGATGTACGGGGAGTCAGGATTACCGACGAGCGACGAGCGCAGTCGTGCTGCGCGCTGAGTAAGTATGGTAAGTGCGATAACTGGATTACCGATGAGTATCATATTAGTAATGGAACGGGATGGGAATGTATAGTGACCGGAAACAAGAAAGGAAACATATTAGGTAATCGTACAGGGAGACACATCGGACAACGCGCTCACCGATCGGTGGCGCTACAAGACAGATAGAGAGAAACGGAAAAGGGGAGTACATACTATAAACAGACGGCGAACGTGTGGACGCGATTGGACAGTAGGGTACAGGGTGATCGGATGTCACAGTCGTGACACTGACAGAGGAAGTGGAGCAGGAGCAGGAGCAGAACTGAGCCGGAGTTGGATGTACCAGCCACAGTTGGGCTACGTCGCAAACAAGGCTAAGGGAGTGGCCGGACTGAAACCGGAGTAGCGACTAATGGTAGGTACAGGTCCAACACGGAGGAGTTAGACTGCAGATCTGTCTGTAGGAAGACAGGGGTAGTCCTGAGGCAGAGATGGACATAGTGACTGGAGTTGAGCTGGAGTGCAGCTATAGGGCTGGAGATGGCTGGACTAGATCCGGAGTTGCATCTATGCCTAAGGAGAGGTCAGGCGGGCCAAGGTTAGACTGGAGTTGCGACTGGGAAAAGTATGAATATGACAGTATCCCCCTCTTAGGGCCAAGCCCTCGAGGCTTCAGTGCAGATGCAACATAGAGTGCAAGGTCTACCATTGGGACTAACAGAAGGACTAGACGAAGGTCCAGGTGAACCATCAGGGAGTGATGATACCAGAAATGAGTCCAGGTCCAGGAAGTCCGAGCCAGAGCAAACGGGTGTCAAGGTCAGACAGTCAGGCAGGATGTTGGAAAAGGTGGAGTGTCTCGGAGAAGCAACAGTAGGTCGGAGCTGTGAGTCAGATGACTCAGGAGATGACATATGATATCCAGAGTTGAAAAGTGAGTCAGGAATCACAAGCAAGACAGCTGGAGATGTCACAGTGGACAAAGTCTTCCAGAGAAAACACCAGGAGTCAGGACAAGGAGTCTGATGACACAGGAGGTCCGGAGTTTTGAGTTGCAAGCAGGGAACTGCGAGCAGGAGTCAAAGCAAGAAGGCAGATGGCTCCAGAGTTGATATGAGAAGTCCGGAGTTTTTTGGATATGGACCAGAGATCATGAGCAGGAGTCAAGACAGGGAGTCAGATGAATCCGCAAATGATACAAGAAGTCCGGAATTTTTTGGTGCAAGCTGAAGATCGCAAGCAGGAGTAGTACCAACAGGGAGTTTGATGATGCTGGAAATGACATGGAAGTCCAGAATTTTGAGATTCAAGCTGGAGATCACAAGCAGGGTGTCAGGAGAGGGAGTCAGATGACTACAAAGGTGACAAATAAGTCCAGAGTTTCAAGTCGGAGGTCGCAAGCAGGACTGCTAGAGGCGTCAACAAGGACAGAGGACAAGGATGTCCGGAGTTTTTAGGTGCAAACCAGACATTGAAGCAGAGCTGCTAGAGGTGGGTCAGATGACTCAGGAAGTGATGCAAGAGCTCTGGAGTTTTGGATAGAAACCAGAGATGCAAAGCAGGACTTGCAGAGATGTCAGAGAGACAGAGGGTCTCAAAGGAAGCACCAGGAGTTTGGACAAGAAGTCAGGTGACTTAGGAAATGTCCAGAGGCCAGATGAAAACCGGAGTTTGCAAGCAGGACTGCTAGAGCTGACCAGGACGTGACCAGGAAGTCTGCTGGAGTTGGACAGGACAAAAGTGGAACTGCAGGGGATGGTCAGGACTTGACCAGGGAGTCCGGAGGTGGACTGATGATGGCCAGGAGTTAGAACAGACTGTCAGATTGCGCATAGAGACAAGCAATGTCTCAAGTCCAGAGGCAAACCGGAGATCGTGACCGGAGATGCTAAAACTGACCAGGAGTTGACCAGTAAGTTCAGAGCTGGGCCAGAGTTGACCACAAGGGTCGGAGAGACCAGGAATGGTCCGGAAACAGATTAGTGCGACTGAGGGAAGCACAGATTAAAAGAGCAGATGCGGGCGGTGTGAGTCAAAGTGTGGATTTGGGTTGGAGTAATAACCCAAACACAACACCAACAAAGGACTACAAAATTGTGCGAGTGGTGGTTTACCTTCGCGGTGTCCAGAGAGGATGTGCTGAGGAGGGGGAGAGGGGATCTACACCAACAGGGTGATGCAGACAGAGATGCAGGATACTCCTGGGGTACAGGAGCAGTAGATGACGAAGGGGATAGATGTCT
>Ga0307518_10003061_pt1 | contig 12096 bp, 11 predicted proteins | sample 25_EM_MG_FD_203889 | JGI IMG/M metagenome (GOLD analysis project Ga0307518, IMG submission 203889) | Populus trichocarpa ectomycorrhiza microbial communities from riparian zone in the Pacific Northwest, United States - 25_EM | ecosystem: Host-associated > Plants > Roots > Unclassified | place... | reverse complement strand
GCGCCGCGAGGATCACCAGGTCCGACGCGTTGCGGTCGGGGTTGTTGACGTAGGCGAGGGCGTAGCCGTCGTCCTCGGCCTTGCCGCGGGAGGACGGCACGAACACCGCCTCGCTCGCGTCGGCGCCCCGGCCGAAACGGTGCACCTCCGAGCGTCCGTTCCGCAGGTCGTGCTTGAGCAGCGCGTTGCCGAAGGAGCCGGACGGCTTGTCCAGGTAGACGTCGAACAGTTCGCCGGGGGAGGCCGAGTAGCCGTACCGGTGCCGTCGCGACACCAGGCTTTCGTTGACGCGCGGGAACTCCTGCGGCCGGTCGTCGAGAACGCGGCGCCGCACCCGTCCCTGCGCGAGATCGATCGTCCAGCGCTCCAGCACGGGCGGGCCCGACGCCGACGGACCACCGAAGCCCTGTTTGCCTGCCACCTCGAACGGCGCGGGCATCGTGGTCAGGTCGACGACCACCGTGGAGCCCTGCTCGTAGGCGTTGAGCGTATGCGAGTAGAACACCGGATCCACCCCGAACCAGCGGACCGGGCCGCCGTCGCGTTTCATCACCCCGACCCTGGCCGGGTGGTCCGTGTTCCATTTGTAGGGCACGACCTTGCCCGGCTGCGGATCGAAGGTGACCGGTACGTCGAAGACGACCACGTAGTTCTCGGTGAGCCCGAAGTCGTGCATCATCGGGCTGTCGGTGACCGGGATGCGGGTGGTCCGCACCACCCGGCCGGTCCGGTCGACCATCAGATGCCGCACGTGGTCCCAGGTCGGGTGATAGGTCACCGCGTGCAGCTCGTCGGCGCGGGCGTCGAACTTGGTGTGCGCGGTGTAGGAGCCCTCCAGTGAGCCGCTGAAATCGAACGGCCCCAACGTGTTCAGCTCGCCGTCGAGTTCGTACGGCGGGGCTCCCGATTCCTGCAGGGTGAGGATGCGGCCGTGATGGCTGATCACATGCGTGTTCGGCGCGAAGTCCTCGGCGGGCACCGGCCACGGGTACCGCTCGCCGAGTTTCGCCGCGACCCCTGACGAACGCACCCAGCGGTTGCGGTACCACTCGGCCTTCCCGTCGCGCAGCCGGACGCCGTGCACCATGCCCTCACCCAGCATCCAGTGGTGGGCGCGCGGATCCTCGAGGCCGAGAACGTTCGGCCCGGTGCGCAGGTACCGCCCGCGAAGATCGCTTGGAATGCGGCCGGTGACCGGCAGGCCGAACGCGGTCACCTCCTCCGTGACCGGCGCGAACGCGCCTTCGAGGAACGGATGGCGCGGTTTCGCCGGAGCCGGCGCGGCGAAGGCGGCCCCGTTGCTTCCGAAGCTCGCGGCGGCTCCGCCGATGGCGAGCGCGGCCGCCCCGCGGAGCACGTTCCGCCTGGTCGGTTCGGTCATGGTCGATCCCCCAAAGTCGTTACGTAACTGTGTATGCCATGAACAGTGTATTGCTTTACCTGTTTTGGGTGCAACAATGCCCCGATGGACGACGTCAAGATCGAGTTGCTGCCGCCGGGTACGGCGCTGGCCTGGGGACACACCCCGGCGCCCCGGCGCGGGCCGAAACCGGGATACAGCCTCGAACAGATCGTCGACGCGGCCATCGCGCAGGCCGACGCGGAGGGCTATGCGGCACTGTCCATGCCTTCGATCGCCAAGCGCCTCGGCGTCACCGCGAACGCGCTTTACCGGTACCTGAGCTCCAAAGAGGAACTGCTCGTCCTCGTGGCCGAAGCGGCCTGGGGGCCGCCGCCGGAGCCGTCGTCCGGCGATTGGCGCACCGCGGTCACCGCCTGGGCTCGTGCGCTCCTCGAACGCTGCCGCCGTCATCCGTGGCTGATCGATCTGCCGGTGCGGAGCGCGCCCAGTACGCCGAATCTCTTGGGGTGGCTGGAGAACTTCCTCGAGGGGATGGCGGATTCAGGGCTGAACGCCCAGGATGTCACGGGCTGTGCGGTACTGGTCGACGGATGGGTCCGCAGCACCGCGTCGTTGCTCCGGGACGTGAACGCGAGCCCTCCTGATCAGGTGCGGGCTCTCGGTTCGTTTCTGGGGCCGCGCCTCGAAGCGCGAGGCTATCTGCGCGTCGCCGCCGTGATCTCCGGTGAGGCGTATGGCGAAGAAGGTATCGAGGAAGCGGACATCGAGTTCGGCCTCGGTCGCATCCTGGACGGCATCGAAGCGCTCATCGAGCGCCGCTGAACACCCCGTCCAGCCGGTAGTCGACGATCTCCGACGCGCGCTCGGCCGTGTAGGCGCCGACCATGATCGCCGTGACGAGGCCGGCGGACATCGTCGCGAGGGAGTCCGCCTCGAGCCGGGGGTCGAGGCGGGCTGGTACGTCGCCTTTCTCCTGGGCTGCCCGGAGAAGTTCGGCGATGGCGTGGACCAGGTGGGGCAGAAGCGGTTCCTGATCGGGATCCTGGCTCCCGCGCGTGACGTCGACGGCGAAGTACGCGATCTGGACGGCGGAGAGCATGCGGGCGCGCTCGCCGTCCGGCAGCACCGAGGTCAGGTAGGCGCGCACGATGGTGCGCTCGTCCTCCGTCTTCATCGCCTCGCCGATGGTCTTCCCGGCGTGCTCCATGGTCAGCTCGACGATCCGCCGCCAGGAGAAGCGCAGCATCTCTTCCTTGGTCGGGAAGTAGTACTGGACCAGGTTCATCGAGATACCCGCTTCCGCGGCCACCGCACGCAGCGTGACCGCCTGCAGGCCCTGGGCGGCGGCGATCCGGAAGAGCGCCTCCGCGATCTCGCGTCTGCGCTCTTGGTGGTCCACACGTTTCGGCACGCGATCACTCTGCCATGCCGGTGAGGGCTGGCCGGAATGGCCACCCGCTGTTATAGTGCAAGTGCACTATAAAAACTCAGGGGAGGTCCGATGCTGGGGGAGTTCACCGACAAGAAGGCCGAAGAGCGCTTCTTCGCCGTCTACGACGAGGTTCTGCGGAAGTGGCCGGTTCCCGCCGAGGAGCTGGACATCGACACGAGATTCGGGCCGACGCGAGTTCGCAGTTGCGGCCCGGAGGAAGGGCCGCCGATCGTGCTGCTTTCCGGCGGGATGGGCACGTCGCTGTCCTGGTATCCGCATATCGCCGAACTCGCCGTCCGGAACCGGGTCCACGCGGTCGACTCCCTCGGCGAACCCGGGCGATCGATCCAGACCGCGCCGATCGAGTCCGCGGAGGACTGCGCGGACTGGCTCGCCGAGGTCGTCGAAGGCGTGCTCGCGAAAACAGGCCACGAAAAGGTCTACCTCGCCGGAGTTTCGCGAGGCGGATGGCTGGCGCTGAATCTCGCGACGCGGACCACCGCCCGGATCGCGGGTGTCGTCGCCATCGAGGCTGCGGGGTTCGGCGTGATCGGCCGGAGCTTCCTCTGGTGGAGTTTCCGCGAGATCTTCCGCTGGTTCCTGCCAAGATGGCTGCTCCGGCTGGTGGCGTCGGGCGATCCGGACGTGCGGCACACCGTGCGGCCACTGCTCTTCGCCGCGCTCAAGTACAAGCAGCATCTCCCGGAACTGCACCTGTTCGGCGATGACGAGCTGGCGGCGATCGACGTACCCACGCGCATGGTCGTCGGCGAACGCAGCGTCATCCACGACGCTCGCGCGGTCTCGGCCCGGCTCGGATCACTGAACCCGCACATCGAGGTCGAGGTCGTGCCCAAGGCGACTCATGGGCTCTCGCTGGAGAAGCCCGACCTCGTCACCGCCCGGATTCTCGAGGCCGCGCGTCACGCCGCGGCCACCTGATCCGGCCAGGACGGTGAACGGCCCAGCAGGGCCACGATCGTGTCCAAATCGGACTGTCCCGTCGCGTCGACGGCCGGTGCGAACGCCGCGCCCGGCGCGTTTCGGCTCTTCCCGTTCGGGATCGCCTTGGCGAACCGCAGCCCGGCGTCGAGGACTTCCCGCTGGAACGTGATCGGCAGGCCGAGGGTTTTGGCCACGTCCCACGAGTGCACCAGGTAGTCCACGAAATGGAAGCCGAGCGCCTGCTCCGCGGTGAAGGTGACTTCGGTGGAGAACTCGGGAAGGGCGAACTTCCGGTCGGCGAGGTCGTGGGGGACGAAGGCGTTCAGCACCCGGTTCACCGAGGCGCGGTAGGTGCCGACGGGGTCGTCGCCCAGCGGGAGCAGCCGCCAATGGTCGAGGTGGCTCTCGCCTTCGGCCGCGGCGGCGAAGCCGTGGTGCTGGGTGGCCATGTGCGCCAGCAGGCCGTGCAGGGTCCAGGCGCTGCACGGAGTCGGTTTGGCCAGGTCCGCGGGGGTGATCTTGGTGACGAGGTCCAGGCTCGTCCGGGTCACTGCGGCGTCGAGCATGCGGAGTTCATCGATAGGCATACGCATATCATCTACACATGCGTACGAGTTCGTCAACCGGTTCCGGAACTTCGGTCGGTATGGTCTGCGCATGGCGGAGCAGGGGAGGCCGGATCTCGCGGCGATGCTCGGCGGGCTGATGCGACGGCTGATGAACGCCGAGACGCCGGTGCTGGCCGAGCACGGGTTGACCATGTGGGGCTACGTGGTGCTGAGCGCACTCGACGACGGGCCCGTCCGCACGCAGGCCGCGCTCGCCAAGGCGATCGGCGCGGACAAGACCCGGATCATCGGCACCCTCGACACCCTCCAGGAGGACGGGCTGATCACCCGCGAGCCTGATCCGAAGGACCGCCGGGTCCGGCTGCTGGGGATCACCGAGGCGGGCCGCGCGTCGCGGCGGTCGGCTCAAGCCCGGATCCAGGAGCAGGAGGAACGGCTCCTCGGTCAGCTGTCGGCCGCCGATCGCAAGGCGTTCCTCAAGGCCGCGCGCGTGCTTTCCGAAGCGCGCTGGCCGTGAGTCAGCCCAGTTCCTCCACGACCATTCCGGCCGGATAGTCCGAAGGCGACCGGCGCCACCACGCGCTGAACGCCTGCGCCAGCCGCCGCGGCACCTCGACCTGCGCACCGCCCCCGTGGAACTCGATCGTGACCAGCAAGGCCTCGATATCCCAAGGGATCCGCCGGGCCAGTTTCGCGTAGTCGGCGCTGGCGGACACGAACGTGACCGCTCGCGTCGCGCCGATCCGGCGCGCTTCGGCCAGCACGGCGTCTTCGAGAACGCCTGGCGGCCAGTCACTGAGCCGCAGCTTCCGGTCGTAGTAGGAGATCGGCTCGTCGGCGCGCAGGATCCCGTAACCGCCGCTGAGGATCAGCGTCCGCCCGTTCGCGGCCGCCTCGCCCAGCGCGCCGCCGACGTTCCGGTAGAAGTTCCCGCTGTAGCGCTGCCACGCGGGCCGCAAGCCGTCGCTTTCGACCTTCGACTTCGCCAAGATCCCGGCTCGCGCGCGGAGCATCGGTTCCGGCCAGGCCGCCCCGGTTTCCCCGGCATGCCCGCCTCGGTTCTTGGCCTTGGAAGGGCCGAGCACGGTGAGTGCCTCGCGCGGATCGATCGCGTCGAGAACGTCGGCTGCCTCCATCGGAGGGATCCTATCGGCGACTCGCTGACCGGCCGCTGATCGGTGCCGGGCATGCTGGAGGGACCAGAGGCGCGGAGAGGGGGGACCATGTCGGCACTCGTCGTGCACGGCTTGTGGTCCCGCGGTCGCGGGATCGTGCTGTGGGGTGAGCACGGCGACCGCCCGGCGACGACGTCGATGCGGCCGTCGAGCGCGGCCCGGCCGCATCCGTTCGCCGCCTCGGTCGCGGATCTGACCGCCCTGCATCCCGGTAAGCCGGCGACGGCCGTCCTGCTGTTGCCGTCGCGGCGCGGCGGCCCGATCGCCTCGCCCGAGCTGGGCGCGCGGGGCCGCCCGCGGCCGGAGCCGACACTGGAACCCTGGTCGGTGCCGGCGCTCCTGATCGACCCGTCGGAGCTGGAGGACCTGGCCGAGACGGTCGGCTACGGCACGTCGGTCCGTCATCTCCGCGCCGTCGTCCGGCTGGCGGACGACCTGGTCCGCCGCGGCCGGGTGCTGCCGACGCTCGTGCGGAACGAGATCGTGGCGCGGGCGCGCTGGCGGCCGGTGGCCAGGGGCGGTGACGCGGTCGCGGTCCGCGCGCTGATCGCGGCCACCCCACCGGTCGGCCGGGCCGAACATCCCGGGCCGGATCCGGCGGCGCTGGTCGCCGACGCGCTGCACACCTTGGTCGACGCGGCGGTCCGCGATCGGCTGGGTGCCGCCGGGCTGGCCACGGAAAGCGATGGGCGCGAGGGCCCGTTCGGGTCGTGGCTCCACGCGCTCAAGAGCGCCGACGACCGGGTCAGCCAGTCGCCCGGACGGATGGGAATCGTCGCCGAGGGCATCGCCGCCTGGGACGCGATCGGCGACACGGATCTCACGGAGGGCACCGTCTGCGTCCGGCTCGACGAGGTTCCGACGCTGCACGGCCCGGCCGACGACCCGGACGACCAGACCGGCGACGGCACCAAGTGGCAGCTGCGTTTCCTCCTGCGCTCCGCGGCCGACCCCAGCCTCCTGCTACCGGCCGAGGACGTCTGGTCCGGCAAGGCGGGCGCGAAGTTCACCGACCCCGAAGGTCTTTTCACCGCCGAGCTGGAGCGCGCCGCCGGGGTATTGCCGATGCTCGGCCCCGCGGTCGAGGCCCAGAAGCCGGGCACCTACGACCTCACCGTCGCCGAAGCCGTGGAGTTCCTCGACGGCGGCGCGGAACAGCTGGTCGCGGCCGGATTCGACGTCCAGCTCCCGGCGAGCTGGGGCGGCAGGCGGAAGCTCGCGCTCAAACTGTCCGTCCGCGGCGCGCCCGTCGACCAGGCCGCCGTCCACCGGCTCGGGCGGCACCAGCTCGCCTCGTATCGCTGGGCGCTCGCCGTCGGGGAAGACGCGCTGACCGACGAGGAACTCGCCGGGCTCGCCGCCGCGAAGTCATCCTTGGTGCGGCTACGCGGCCGGTGGGTGAGCGTGGACCCCGAACTGCTGCGCGCGGGCCTGGAGTACCTCCGCCGCGACCCGGACCGCGAGAAGCCGCCGCTGCCCACACCAGCGGACCTGCTGGCGTTGCTCCGCGGCGGCTTCGAAGCGCCGTTGCCGGTCACCGAAGTCACCACCGACGGCTGGATCGACGACTTCCTCGCCGGACGAATCCAGCGCACGATCGAGCCGGTCGAGCTGCCGCCGACCTTCGTGGCGACGCTGCGGCCCTATCAGAGCCGTGGTGTCGCGTGGCTTTCGTTCATGACATCGATCGGGCTCGGGGCCTGCCTCGCCGACGACATGGGGCTGGGCAAGACCGTCCAGCTGCTCGCGCTCGAAGCGAAGGAGCGAGCGCAGGACGATACCGGACCGACGCTGCTGGTCTGTCCGATGTCGCTGCTCGGGACGTGGCAACGGGAAGCGGCCAAGTTCGCCCCGGAGCTGCGTGTCCATATCCATCACGGCGCCGATCGCGGCCGCGTGCGGACCGAGGGTGTGGATCTCGTCGTCACCACCTATTCGACCGCCGCCCGCGACGCCGACGAACTCGCGGGCATCCGCTGGCACCGGCTCGTGCTCGACGAGGCGCAGGCGGTCAAGAACCAGAACACCGGACCCGCGCAGGCCTTGCGCCGGATCCCCGCCGGGCACCGGGTCGCCCTGACCGGGACGCCGGTGGAGAACCGGCTCGCCGACCTTTGGTCGCTTTCGGATCTGCTCAACCCCGGGGTCCTCGGTGGCAGGCAAGAGTTCCGCGAGCGGTTCGAGGTGCCGATCGAGCGCCGGGGCGACCTCGCCGCCGCCACCGAGCTGCGCCGCCTGACCCGGCCGTTCCTGTTGCGGCGCCTCAAAACCGACCCCACCGTGCTCGCGGACCTGCCCGAGAAGATCGAGATCCTGCAGGAATACCGCCTCACCCGCGAACAGGTGACGCTGTACCGCGCGACCGTGGACGAGATGATGACGAAGATCGCCGACAGCGCCGGGGTCAAACGGCGCGGCAACATCCTCGCCGCGATCACCAAACTCAAGCAGATCTGCAACCATCCCGCGCATCTGCTGCACGACGGTTCGCCGATCGGGCACCGCTCCGGCAAGGTCGACCGGCTCGAAGAACTCCTGGCGGAGATCCTGGACTCGGGCGACCGCGCGCTGTGCTTCACCCAGTTCGCCGAGTTCGGCCACCTGCTCGTGCCGCATCTCTCGCACCGGCTGAACGTGAAGATCGCCTTCCTGCACGGCGGGCTGTCACAGCGGCGCCGCGATTCGATCGTCGAGCACTTCCAATCGGGCGAGGGCCCGTCGATCCTGCTCGCGTCGCTGAAGACCGGGGGAGCGGGACTGACCCTCACCGCCGCCACCCACGTCCTGCACCTCGACCGGTGGTGGAATCCGGCGGTCGAGGAACAGGCCACCGACCGCGCGTTCCGCATCGGCCAGCGGCGCAGCGTCCAGGTGCGGAAGTTCGTCTGTCCCGGAACCATCGAGGAACGGATCGACGACGTCATCACCAAGAAGGAGGCGCTCGCCGATCTCGTCGTCACCGACGGGGAGGACTGGCTCACCGAGCTGTCCACCGATTCGCTGCGCGAGGTCTTCGCGCTCGGCCGGGAGGCGGGCGATGACTGACGGATTCCGCCGGGCGCTCGACGAGCTGGGTGTCCACAAAGGACTCGTGCCGCCCTGTACGGTCGACACGCTCACGCTGGGGCCGGGCGCCGCCGTCGCCAGGGTCCGGGTGACCAGGCAACGGTTCTACGAGGTCCGGATCGGACTTCCGGCCTTCGGCAAGCAGGTGTGGACGGCGGTCGTCGCGGCCGTCGTCGCGGACGAACCCACGAGGACAGCCCTGCTCGACGGACGGGTCCCGGACGGCATCGAGAGCTTCTTCGCCGCCGAGCAGGTGCCGCTGTTCCCCGAGGCGGCGTGGGAACTGTCGCTGGACTGCACGTGTCCCGGCACCCGCGTCCCGTGCGATCACCTCGTCGCGGGCCTGATCGCCCTCGAAGCGGACACGGACCCGTTCTCGATCTTCACGCTCCGCGGGCGCGATCGCGCGACGCTGCTCGAAGAGATCGGACGCCAGGCGGGCGCGCGTGTGACAGCCCCTGCCGCGGAAGACCGAACACCAGGGCTCGACGAGGTGATGGACGACTTCTTCGGCTGGGGCCCGGCCGGGGACGTCACGAACAGGCGACGGCCGCCCGCCGGGGATCCGCTGGGACTGCTCGACGAGGTCCCGCCGCTCAAGGCCACAGTGGACGGAAAATCGGTCACCGCCCTGCTGCGGCCGCTCTACCGGGCGATCACCGGTCAGGAGAAGTAGGCGTCGACGATCCTGTCGTCCACTTCGGACAGAGTGGCGGGCGACCACTTCGGAGCGCGGTCCTTGTCGATGATCTGCGCCCGGATGCCTTCGGCGAACTCGGCGGTCGAGAGAGCGTGGGCAGAGATCCGGTATTCCTGTGCCAGCACGGTTTCCAGGTCGGGCATCGCCGCCGCCGACCGGAGCGCCCGCAAGGTCACCTTCAGCGCGGTCGGCGACTTCGCCTCGATCTCCTTGGCGGCGGTGGCCGCCGCGTCACCCGCGGCGTGGAGCCGGGCCAGGATCTCTTCGACGGAGTCCGCCGCGTAGCACTGGTCGATCCAGGCGGCGTCCACGGCCAGCGCGCTCGGCGGCGAAGGTTCGGCGATCAGCGCGAGCGCGTCGTCCGTGGGACGCGACGCGAGCGCGTCGAGCAGGTCCGGGATCCGTTCGCTGGGCACGAAGTGATCGGCGAGTCCACAGTGGATCGCATCGGGCCCGGAGATCGCCCCGGCGGTGAGCGCGATGTGCGTCCCGAGTTCGCCGGGTGTCCTCGACAACAGATACGTGCCACCGACGTCGGGGACGAAACCGATGCCGGTCTCGGGCATACCGACGCGGGATCGTTCGGTGACGATCCGGTGGCTGCCGTGCGCGGAGACGCCGACGCCGCCGCCCATCACGAGCCCGTCCATGAGCGCGAGATAGGGCTTGGGATAGCGCGAGATCAGGACGTTGAGGCGGTACTCGTCGGCCCAGAACCGCAACGACGCGGTGCCGCCGGCGCGCGCGTCCTCGTAGATGGCGCGGATGTCGCCACCGGCGCAGAGCCCGCGATCACCGGCGCCGTCGATCAACACGGCGCGGACTCCAGGGTCGGCGCGCCACGCTTCGAGGTGGTCGAGCATGGCGAGGACCATGCCGTGGTTCAGCGAGTTCAGCGCACGCGGCCGGTTCAGCGTGATCCGGCCGATTCCGCTCTCGACGAGGAACTGGACGTCATTCACGAAGCCACCCTAAAAGTAGGAAGTCCTACTATGTGGAGGTTGTGGCGTACGCCTCGATCTTGGTAGTCATCGGTCATGAGCGATGAGCCCACAGCGGCGGAGCTGGCCGACGAACTTCTCGACGTCCTCGCGGCCGAGGACCCTTTGATGGCGACGTTCGGCACCGTTCCCGGGCACGATCACGAATTGCGGGACGTTTCGCCGGCGGCCGACGACCGGCTGCGGGAGCGGGCCGTCCGGATCGCCGGGCAGGCCGCCCGGTCCACCGATCCGGACCGGATCACCCTCGGTGTCGTCACTCATCACGCGGAATCGCTTTTGACCAGGCTGGACTCGCGACTGAGCGAGTTCGTCCTCGGCGATCCGATGGTGTCCGAGGGAATCGGGGCGCTGGTCTGGCTTCCGCAGCTGGAGCCGTCGGGGGACCAGGCGGAAGAGGACTATCTGGCCCGGCTGACGGCATTCCCGGAGTTCTTCGCGGCTTTGGCCGAACGCCACCGTGCCGGGATCGCGGCGGGCAGGACCCCGGTGGAACGAGCGGTGCGCAACGCCGTCGGCTACCTGGACCGGACCTTGGCCGCCGAACGCCACCCGCTGCTCGTCCCGCCGGCGACCGCGTCGCGCGACGGGAGCGGCTGTTCGTCGAGAAGGTGCGACCGGCGCTCGTCGCCTATCGCGAGGTGCTCGCCCGGGAGATCGCCGGACGTGGCCGTCCCGACGACCGGCCGGGTCTCTGCTGGCTGGACGGCGGCAAGGACAGTTACGCCGGCCTGGTCAAGACGCACACCACCACCGGGGTCTCACCGGAGGAACTGCACGAGACCGGCCTCGAACTCGGCCGGGCGCTCGACGAGGAGTACCGGCGGCTCGGCACGGCCGTGTTCGGCGAGGACGATCCCGTCGCTGTCCGGCGGCGGATGCGCACCGATCCGTCGCTGCGCTGGCGGGACGCGGACGAGCTGATCACGACCGCGACCGAAGCGGTCGCGCGGGCCACGGCCGCCGCGCCAGCCTGGTTCCACCGAGTGCCGTCCGCCGGATGCGTCGTGCGTGCCGTGCCGGAAGCCGACGGGCCCACCGCCGCGTTGGGGTACTACACGCCGCCGTCGGCGGACGGCAGCCGCCCCGGTGTCTACGCCGCCAACACCTACCGGGTGACCGAGCGGTTCCGGTTCATCGCCGAGTCGGTCGCCTTCCACGAAGCCGTTCCAGGGCACCATTTCCAGGCCTGCGTGTCCTTCGGGCTCGAGGACGTGCCGAGGCTGCGCAGACTCGTCCCGCTCTCGGCGTTCGACGAGGGCTGGGCGCTCTACACCGAACGGCTCGTCGTCGACACCGGACTGCACGCGCTGGGCTGGAGCAGGCAGCGATGCGTGGAGTACCTCGCCGAACAGTGCGTGCTCAGCGATGTCGAAGTGCAGTCCGAGACCGACCGCTACATCGAATGGCCCGGTCAGGCGCTGTCGTACATGACGGGCAGGCTGGAGATCCAGCGGTTGCGCGCCTTCGCCGAGGAACAGCTGGGAGAGGCGTTCGACATCCGCGACTTCCACGACGTGGTGCTGAGGAACGGGCAAGTGCCGCTGCCCGTGCTGGGCGACATCGTCCGGGAGTGGGTGACGGACACGCGGCGCCGGGAGTGACCCCGGCGCCGCGTGCTCGGGCTTAGTCGCGCTTCGCGAGCGTCGCGACCTCGGCGTCGGACAGCGGCCGGTCGTAGAGCCGGACATCGTCCACGGCGCCGCGCAGGAAGTCGACCTGCTGGCCGCCGTACTGGCCGCGGCCGATCACCGTGTGCCCGGTGCTCGGGGCGGCCGAGCAGGCGTTCTGCGAAGCGACCTTCGTGCCGTCGACGTACAGCGACAACGTGCCCGCCTTCGCGTC
>Ga0307518_10003060_pt1 | contig 12097 bp, 7 predicted proteins | sample 25_EM_MG_FD_203889 | JGI IMG/M metagenome (GOLD analysis project Ga0307518, IMG submission 203889) | Populus trichocarpa ectomycorrhiza microbial communities from riparian zone in the Pacific Northwest, United States - 25_EM | ecosystem: Host-associated > Plants > Roots > Unclassified | place... | reverse complement strand
GTTTATTTTTAATATTAAACATTATGAACTTATACGCAAGATGTATTCTCAATATTAAAAAAACAGATGCAAAAAAATATGTTTTGGCTTTAAAATGGTTAGGCTTAACCCATAAAGTCATGATCCACTTTGCTAGGGTGGACTGTTATAACCAATAGTAAGACCAACAGTTAGAAAAATAAAACAATGCCTTAATAATAGTAAGATAAATAAACAATTTAGTTTACCTTAGGTAAAGTATGCTGGGAGTGATATTGTCCTCCCTATACACAATCAGTCTTTTTATCCAAACTCTACAAATCAGTTAGGGTTTTTAGTGATCAGAATATTAGGTAGCGACTCCAAATCTTTTTAACCTTAAAAAAAGATAGGAGTTCCTTATTCTTTCCACTCCAAACAAAAATCTTGATCCAGAAGCATGGTTGTCGCAACGTCGCACACTTGCGATAATTGTTATGCTTTTTTATGGAATAGATCATTATTATCTTTCATCATTTTATCCATAAAGCAAATACAATTAGTTTCTAATGTCTTATGAATATTATTTCTAAAGATAACACAACTATTAATATCATGTCTCCATAAGTCATACCATATACAATACTTCTTTACCTAAAGTCTAGTCAATAATAGGGATGATATGATTGTGAAAAGGCTTAATTTACCTCCACACATCAATTGGTCAAAGATTTCCTCTACTCTCTTAATGTCAAAAGAATATTTCCTATTTTCTTTAATAATTTTGGTAGCTTATGCATATTTGCTATTAGATTTACAACTTCTTTAGGCTTTATCAATGTAACGATCTTAAATGGTCTTCTTTATTTCATTTCAATGCCACTAGATTTAATAGCTTCTCTAGACTTTATCAATGTCATGATTTTAAATAGTCTTCCTTCTTTATTTTAATTACCAATATAAACTATTGTTAAACATCATCAAACTCCTCATCTGAGTCTAAGATAGACAAGGAATGTGCGTTCACGATTGTCATAACTAATTTTTAGGTTATTTCCCTTAAATTTACCTTTTTCATTTTAAAATAAAAATAAAAAACAAAAGCAATAATAACAAGAAAACTAACAATTGGTAAAAGCTGGTCGAGGAAGGTTCAAATATATAGTAGAATCAAACAAGAGTTTTAGATAAAATTAGGAGCCTAATCACAACCCATTGTACTAAGACTAGATAGATAGTGTATATTTAAGATCAAATTAAATGATTATTGGATGAGTCTATATAAACATTAAGTCCAGGGACATAATTATGGGCCATATTGAAAGTTTAATTGTGTTTAAGAATTAATTTAGGTAAAATTAAAAGATTTAATTAGGTGCAAGGACTTAATTATACTTTTAATAGGTCAAATTAATTTTATTAAGGACTTAAGTTTGGGAGTCCAATTTTAGACTTAATTGAAATTTTACAAAGTCAATTGATTGAAATCATGGGTAAAATTGTAAGAAAATCAAAGTTTAGGATCAATTAGGGGTTAAATTGAAAAAATTCACAACAAATAATCTTTTTGAAAAAGCCATTAAACTTTGGGGACTTAACTCGGTTGAGGACATAGGTGAAATTGAAAAAATTAAAAGTTTGATGGTCAATTTGCATACATCCAAAAACACGGACCAAAATGAAAAAGACACTAGAATTTGAGGTTGATATTGAAGTTATGCAGGGAAAAATTGCATAAAATTAAAAGTTCGAGGTCAATTAGGGATGTAATTAAAAGAAATTAAAAGCCGAAGGACTAAATTAAACTTTGGTCAAATCCCTAAATTAAAACCCTAAAAAGTCAAAATGATATCGTTTCATTTAAATGAAACAACATGTTTAGACCAAAACAACATTGTTTTGACAAAGCAGAGATAAAAAAGAAAAAAAAAGAAGTAGACGACTTGTCGTTTGGTTACTGTTTATCATCCCTTACCTTTTTCCTAAAAAGGCTGCTCGAGTGATAATTTTTCAGAACATTTAATGCTTATTTCTCAACCAAATCGGATTAACCATACACCATTGTGATGGCCTGACATTGTACTACACCCTATGATAATTCTTTCCGGCTGATTGCCCCTATAGCCGTCGCGACACCGCCCTAAAAAGGCCAACCTAACTAGCCTTGAGGAGCCCAATTTTCACAAACCATAAAGACACCTTTGAGCCAACAATTGAGATTCTTCCCGCTTGAATCAAGGGCTAAGATTGGTCCTTGATAAAGACAAGATGTCCCTCTTCCACCTCCTATAAATAAGAGTGGATTTCGAGCATCGAGGGACAACAAATTGAAGTGCAAAGTAGGTAAAAAATCAGCCTCCCTAGTTTTTTTTCATCTTCCAGCCTTTCTCCTCTTCCTCCTCTGTGTCTTCACCGTCAACGCCACCACCAGCCTCATGTCAAACCTCCTAGCATGACCACCACCCACCCACCCACGTTAGGAAAGCTTTTTCTTCTCCCCCTGTTGCAGAAACCATGGCCATTGCATGCTGAACAAGAATTCGTTCTACATGCAAAGGCAATTATAATTAACATGGTCACTAGGTGAGGCTAATGACCATGTAAGCTTGGCTGAATCAGTTTCAGCCCAGCCCAATATTAAAAAAAGAAAAGAGAAGTATGTTGGGTCGTCAATCGACCCAACCCAATCTGATCGGGTCCAACCCATTTATAATAATAAAAATAAATAAATTTTTCAAGGACCATTTTTTAAAATATTTGTGGGTCTGTCGTGTATTTTTTTTAAATAATTTTGTCTAATATTAGGTCATAGACTTACGCTATAAGATACAAACTTGATATCAAAATATCTTATTTTTCTTCAAAAAACAATTTCAAATTTTCAAAAATATACTTTGTTTTTTTTTTAAATGATGTTTTGTTTTCATGCATACATCCAAATCCTAAAGGTTTTTCATGCATATTTTTTTAAAAGAAAAAAATTACATTTTTATCATATTTTAAAAATATAAAAATGAATATCGTAATCGGTTTATAATTATCAATTAGGGTTTGTCAAAAATACTAAAAATCTCATAATAACAAGTTTGTTTCCCGAAATATTAGATATAGGAAATAAATGCCACAATAAATCTGGGACTTAGAACAACTAGGATTTAATCCAATAAGGTTGAGATTTTCTCAGGAAAAGAGATCTGCGTTGAACTTTAGGCGCAACCAACATATAGAAACATGACTTAGAAAAAGCAATTGACAAGAAATGCAACTTACCTTAAGTAGAGTGCACTAGGGTGATGCGTCTTCCCTTTGCATAACTAGTCCCCTTACATAAACTCTTGTAGACCATTAGGTTTTCTAGTGACCATAATATTAGGTGGCGACTCATGAACCCCAAAATCATAATTTTATGATTAAACTCCAAAACCCCTTTAACATTTCTCAGAAGACAGATCTGTCATTCGACGCCATACACATCACGATAATGATATTGTCTAAATAGCCATCTAGATATGTTGGGTGGAAGCATAGAGAGCAAGGATATTTTAATTAGTGATGAACTTAACAACTTTATCTTCATGAAAGCATTCGCTACACTATTACCATATTAGTATATGAATTTGGGAATGTGTTCCCTCATAAATTGATTTTCTTCCTTATAGAATAGCTTAAACTCTACAATCTTTATTCCTTTTACAATTGGGTGTAACATATCCATTTAATCATGATATGGATGTCCGTATGCATGTTTTGTTATTTATCTAATTTTTAACTCTATATCTTTTAAGTTAGTTCTATCATATCTATCTTTTTTCCTTGCTTATTGATCAACAACAAGGTCTTGTTGTATAAAGGATTGAGGTTTCCTTGTTGTAAAATAACATGTAAGGCATTAGATTTCTAATACCAGGTTATTACATAGGATAATAGTCTATTAGGGTATATAATTAGCATGTGGTTGTGTATACACTTGTTGGGGAATTGGTTTATCAAGGGATATTATGCTTAGGTTACTTTATTATTGTTTTTGTTGTTGTTGTGTATGATACATTAGTATATATCCCATTACATTAGGCATGATAATTTTAAATGCCCCTACTATAGTGCTTCTGCTTATAGAATTTCCCAGGACTTGACCCCTAGGTGCTTAGGCCTATAGATTTCAAAACCTACTCTACCGCATTTCATTTTGGATTTTATTCAATTGGTTAGATATGGCATACACAATTCTATTAACTATCATGATATTGTTGTGGTAAATCGTGTTTCCTATGTTCCCCATTTTTATTTCAATAACCCTCTTGTCAACATTAAAAAGATTTAAAGGCTGATAGAAGGATGCTTATTTAAGAGTTTTCATTATCAACTGGCTAATACTTATTATATTTGGTTATGACTATTTTATAATGCCATCTAGCCTATTGAATGGATATGTATATGGTTGTGTTTGAGGCAAAAAAGGAATAATATGCCTATTTATTAGTGATGATGACGTTGTTGGAAGAGGTGGAAACATAAGCAACTGTATAAGGATAACATGGTTATGTCCAAATTTAGTTCTATATTGTAGGAGTGAGTTGGATGTTAAAGATCCCTCTCGTGTTATGTTTAACACTAGTTTATCCATAAGAATATCAAGTTCTTTTTTGCCAAGAAACTAACCCTTTTTTGTTAATTATATTGATTGTTAATCAAGTACAACAACATGTTTACTTATATTCTTTTTTGGTGGCATCTTTGTTGTTTAATAGAAGAAATATTGAATTTGTCCTACCATGTATGCCAATCTATTAACACTCATAGATAATTCTTCTTTTTCTTCCTTTCAACAAGAAGAAATTACAACTTGGAATGTAATTCTAACAAAATATAGGTAGTAGCCTCGTAAAATCGAATAGGGAATGGGGATAATAGATCTTGAACCTTAAAAAAGTTATTTGTTTTGTCCATCACATATAAAAGAAAAAAAATGCTTAAAGAAAAAGGAAAATAAAAGTGATATAATTCAAATAAAGTAGTAAAAAAAGCTGTAAAATAAAGCAATAAAAACTAGAAAGAAAATAAATTATATTAAAATAAATTGCATTTATGGGGTTGACCATCATTTATAGTGACAATATGACCTTTTATATATTGATACAGAGTTTGAATATATCTAAATATGTAACTATTGTCGCATATGTGCGGCGTCGTGGCGATCGTCCACTCTCGGTATGTATCTGGCAAATATGGGGATGGGGAAGACAATGAATTCTTGTCTTTTATCCGTGGAAAACAGGAATGAGAGTCTCTACCTTGTATTTTGGTCACTAGAAACCCTAACTGGTCTCAGAGATCGGGTACAGGGACTGGTTGCGTAAAAGAAAGGTATTAGCACCCTAAATACACCTTACCTAAGATAAGCTGCATTGTTTAATTGTTTGATATATGCTAAGGTGTTGTTGTGTTTTCTAGTTGTTGGTCTGTCTAAGGTTTTAAAAAAATCCTCCTCGGTAAGGAGATCCCTTATCTTATCGGGTAAAACCTAACCGTTTTAAAGTCAACAAAAGAATTTAATATCCGGAATAAGTTTTACGTATAAGGTCATAACCCCAGATACTAAAAGGAAACAAAATAATTTTTTTGTTATTTTTGGAATATTGGCCTAGTTCTCATGACTTTAATAAACTGGTTATTAAAACCAAAATGCATGCTAATACATATTTTTGATTTTTTTTTGTTGTAGGAAAATATAATATGATTTTTTCTTATCTTTGGGAGACTTGACCGTATGTATGAAAACAAAAACATGATTTTTTCTATATAATTTTTTTGCAACATTTTAGAGAAAATCAAATATTTTAATACTGAATTTGTATCTTTACAGTATAAAAATACAAACCGATATTAATCAAAATTGGTAAAAAAATACGTGAGAAAATTACAATTTTTTTTAAAGGGTTTTTTGAATTTCTTGGATTTTTTTACTGAGCCGGACCCGGCCCAATGCATTTTGGTCTGAGGGTGGCACCTATCCGGCCCAGTAAACAATGACTCTCCATTGTTCACATGAACAGTGGAGAGTGAATTATAATTCACTCTCCACTGTTCATTAGCAAAACAATGGAGCTGGTGGGGGGGTTGAAGTGAAGCAAAAGAAGAAGGAAGCTGACCTGATGGTGTTGGCAATGTTGGTGGCTCACGGTGGCATTGCTGTTGCGGCAGCCGGTTGTTCCAGACGACGATTCTTCTTTTTTCTTTTTTTCTCTATGTTTCTTCTTCTCCCTACTTCTTTTCTGGTTTTCATTTTTTCTTCTGCTTTCAGTTTCTGTTCTCCCCCCTTTTCTATTTCTTTATTTCTTGGTTTTTTTTCCTCTGTTCTTTGTTCACTCTCCTCGTTGTCTCTGTTCCTCTCTGTTTTTCTTTCCCTTATTTTTTGTTCTATTTTGATCATGCCCCTCAGTTCTCAAAATAATTCCCCCTCTGTTTTTTTGTTCGTCTGTAAACCTCCCCCACACTCCTTTTCTCTCTAAAGACCTCCTCTATTTTTCATCTTCTTCAAAAACCCTCATTTGTTTTTCAACTCTTAAAACAAACATCCCTTATAATCTTCTCCCTTGTCCCTCTGTCCTCTCTGGTTTAAAAAACAATCTCCTTGTTTTCCTTATCTCTGTTTTCTTCCGTCTGTTCCTCTCTTTCTTTGTTTTTTCTTCGTTCTTCTCTCTATAATTTTCCTAAAATTCCCCCCTTTTCTTTTTCCTTAGCTTTTGCTATTATAAGGGCAGGGGAAAGGCAGCAACCCTACCTCTGTCCAATCATGGAGATAGGGTAGGGTGGCTGGGGCAGCCTCTGTGCAGCCGCCCGCAAGGCATGACTCCCTGTCTAATTTTCATCATGGTGGCAGGTGAGGAGCATGGGTTATGTCAGGGGTTTGGGCAAGTTGGGGGGGGAGAATGGCATTGCAGGGAGGAAAATTTCTTCCTCCCTTGCCTCTGCGTGTCCAGGGGAAGAAGAAGCACAGTGCCGTTCAAAACAGCACTGCTTCGTGGTTTTTTATTTTTATTATTTTTTAACAGTGCATGAAACAACGCCATTTTGCCTAAAACACGCCGTTTCATTTAAAATGAAAAGACCCCAAAACATGTTGATGTCCAAATCAGTCCATAATTTATGATTTGTTTAATCAAGTCCTTAATTGCAATTTTGATTTTAAGAAACAATTCAATTACATCCCAACCAAATTCAATTGCCGGCCCTAAAGTTGGCCGCCTTTTTCAATTTTTTCCTTGGTCTCGGATTGATTCAACTGGACCTTTAATAGATAACCAAACTTTCAATCTATTCAATTTAGCCCCCGATTCGGTCAATTCCAAGCCCTCTATTTACGTGTCTTTTTCAATTTGATCCTTAGTTTTGTTTAACTTTAATATTTATGCAATTAAGCCCTTGATTTAACCAAATCAACTCTACAAAATTATAATTTGACTCCAGAACTTTAATTTCTTCCAATTAAAGCCTAAATTAAATTAAAAAATCAATTTTTCTTTCAATCAAACCCTTCATAAATTCAATTAAACCTTTAATAAAATTTAATTGAGTCCATAAACATCTGATTTTAAACATTTATTTCTCAAATTGAATTTTTCTTTGCAAACAGGGCTCTCATCAGTCAATGATATACTGTCAAATTTCAATCTTTGTATTTTTGAACCTTTTGAACTAATTTTTAGCAATTTTCTAGGCGCTCTGACATCCTCTTTGCATTGCTATTATTTTTTGGATTTCCTTCAAATATATATTTTTTTGTATTTTCTCTTTTTTGTGTGGGGGCCCAAAATGGATAACAACAGATGCCCCCTCTTTATAATACTTATAGAGCAAAGATTTTGCATAGTAAGTGTTGTAAAGATAAACAAAACTAAACTTTCAAAACTGATCTTCTCAAAGTTGGTTGATCTGAAACTCTGTCTTTACAACAATCCCCTTTAACCGGAAACTAATGATCAAAATCATGCACAACTTGGCTATTCTGAGATCCTAATCAAGCAATCTTCTAAATTCTATCTTTGGTTGGGTTAACCTGAAATCCCATCTGACGATTTCCTTTAACCAGAACCTAAAAAAACAAATATCTTTTTTTACGGTAGGGTTTGAGCTCTTTTTTTTCTTCAGAATTTCCTAATGATAGATTTCTACTCACTTTTCTTCCAATGCTAAGAAAATATTGGTGGCTCGGTCATCCTGAGATCTCACCTGGTGATCTTCAGATTCTAGAAAAATATATGTGTAGCTTGGTTAACTTGGAATCTTATTTGGCGACTCCCTTTAATCAAAAGTTCTATGTATGATTGAGTTAACCTGAGATCCTATTTGTTTAACCAGAACCAAAGTCTGTTTGTGTGTAGCTCGGTCAACCTGAAATCTCATCTTGTGATTCTTTTTAACCAAAGCTAAAATCTGTGTGCGGTTAGGTTAACCTAAGGTCGTATTTAGTGATCTCTTTTAATCAGAACCAAAGTCGGTATGTAGCTCGGTCAACCTGAAATTCGATCTGGTGACTCCCTTTAACTAGAGCTAAAATCTGTGTGGGTGGTTGGGTTAACCTGAGATCCCATATGACAATCCCCTTTAACTAGAACCAAAATTCTATGTGGAGCTCGCTCAACCTGAAATCCCATCTAGCGATCCTCTTTAATTAGAACCAAAATTCTATGTGCAGCTCGCTCAACCCGAAATCCCTTATAGCGATTCCCTTTAACCAAAGCTAAAATATGCGTGTGGTTAGGTTAACCTGAGATCCCTTATGGCGACCTCCTTTAACCAGAACCAAATAAAATGTGTGTGTGTGTGGTCTCATTGTAATGTGTGACTTACCCAAGTGGAAAAAATGTGAAAAGTGATCTACCTAGGTGGAAAAAATGTGAAAAACAATCTCATTGTAATGGGTGTCCTACCCAGATGGAGTGAAAAGTGAAAGTGGTCTCACTGTTATGGGTGACCTACCTAGGTGGAAAGAAAATGTAAAGAATGGTCTCATTGTAATGGGCGACATACCCAGATGGAGTGAAAAATAAAAGTGATCTCATTATTATGGGTAACCTACCCAGGTGGAAAGAAAAAAAAAGTGAAGATTTTTCAGAAATGGTCTCATTATAATGGGTGACCAATCCAAACGGAAAAAAAGTTTTCAAGGTTAAAAATACAGAGGTTTTTCAAGAATGTGTGTGGTTGGGTTAACTTATGATCAAATTTAGCAATCCTCTTTAACCAGAACTAAAGTTCTATGCGTTGCTTGGTTTACCTGAAATCTCATCTGATGATTCCCTTTAACCAAAGCTAAGTTCCATGTATGATTGAGTTAACCTGAGATCCTGTCTGATGATCATTTTTAATCAGAACCAAAATTCTGTGTCTATCTTGGTCAACCTGAAATCTCATCTGGCAACTCCCTTTAACCAAAGCTAAAATCTATATGTTGGTGAGTAGCTTGGTCAACCTGAAATCCCATCTGGCGACTCTCTTCAACCAAAGCTAAAATCTGTGTGTTGGTTGGGTTAACCTGAGATCCCTTCTAGCGATCTCCTTTAATTAGAACCAAAGTCGGAGTGTAGCTTGGTCAACTTGAAATCCCATATGGCGACTCTCTTCAACTAAAGCTAAAATCTGTGTGTGGTGGTTAACCTGAGAGCCCTTATGACGATCTCCTTTAACCAAAATCTATTTTGTGGCTTGGTCAATCTGAGATCCCATCTTGCGATCTTCTTTAACTAGAACCAAAGTCGGTGTGTAGTTTGGTCAACCTGAATTCCATCTGGCGACTCCCTTTAACCAAAGCTAAATTTATGTATGTTTTTTTTATGATAGAGTTCAAACTGAAAACTCGTCTTGATGACAGGGTTGATCTTCTTATTTCTTTGAGATTTTCCTAATAATAGGGTTCATCTCATCTTCTTCTTGTTCCAGGGTCAAAATAGTGATTTCTTTTCTATCATCAACTCAATGATTCTTTCTTTGTCCACAATCTCGCTGGACTTCATTAAGGATCTTTCTTGTAACAATTAAAAAATGTTTGATGCAATGTTTTGAGGTTAGATGACATGTGCGCATCTTTACCTGGTTTGAAATATAGGCCCCTCTCTTTGACGCTCCATTGTTATAGGGTGTCTTTGTTTGCTATTCAAAGCCTTCTTTGTTCTTCTAATTTATCGACTCATTCGTGTGCTAGCCTTCAACTTAGATGCAAGTGTAGTGTCTATCTTGGGCTGTTCATGATGATTATTGCTCTCATTGTTTCTCAAGCTTGACCATGCCTTCAAGTCTGGTGTTGCTCGATTCATCATGAAGGAGTTTAACCAATCATTCATCTCTTAGATTCTCTTGAGAACTGTTCTTTCATTAGTTGTGTGTGTCCTTCATGGAAACATCAGGTCTTCCAGACATGCATCTTATAGCTTGCAGTGAAAAACTCATGGTTGTATGCTTAATGTTCTTCTCAATAGATTCCTCTCAGCTCATCTAATCAGATTCTGAAAAGAAATGTCTCGGCCTTATCAATGATGTTGCTTTTATCACCCATACGTATGCAGTGAAGTGCGCCTTTGGGCTTCAGAATAGAGGTCTCACAATCAGTCTTGGTGGCATGCATCTTTCCAACATTCATTCAAATGCAATCGTATGAAAACAGTGGTCGATAACCATGTTTCAAAGGATGACAATATGAAAATGTCCTTCAAGTGTGGCATTACACTCGATTGCTGCTGGAGTTCACTTAGATCATGATTGTCTATGAACAATATTGCCCCTAGTATAATCTGAATGTGCTCGTTCATTGATTATCTTTCTTTAAACCTTATTGTCCTCAGTTCATTGATTAATCATTTGATCATCTTTCATTTCCCCCTAACTAATCTGAATGCCGTTTGTTTTCCTTGTTCATGGTCCAATGTATTACCCTTGGTTGCTTCACTTTTCTAGGAGTGTTGAGAAGTGTCAATGTCATTTTTATCCAGGAATTTGCAAACTCGGTCAATTTTCTTCTTGTTTGACAATATTTCTTGTTCTATAATCAAATCTCATATTTCAAATATCGTGTCTATTCAAGTCTAATTGTTGAAATGAAATAAGAGAGATGTCAGGTTTTTAAGGTATTTTCAAAAATCAAGCTTGTCTGGTCAAAGATCCAACACACGTCATTCAATACATGCAGTCCTTTGATTGTTTTGTATTTTGAAAACAAAAATTAACCCGTTGTAAGATTAAAATGGCTTTTTCCATGATTATTTGTATCCATTTTAAACTCTGATTTTGGATATATCTTTTGATGGTCTGTGATGAGGTGACCTTTTTATAAATTTCAAAAACAAAGTGCTTAGGTCAAAACTCAGGCTTTATCAAGACAAGTTATTTTTTTAGCACTTATTTTATCAGCATGCATAATAACAAGTAGCTTAATCCATGAAGCCACAACCCTTATAGAAAAGCTCTTTAAGTTTTGAGAGCACCATTTATCGGTTCAAATTGCTTACTTGATCAAAAATGGCTTTTAAAATCATATAATGTAGGCTATGGTTCATGGCTATGAAAGAAAGGAATTTCACAGGCTTAAAAGGTGTTTGAAAGTTTTAAAGATCTATGATCAACATCAACTATTCGTCAACTCTTTCTCTTGTTGTCTTTGTAGAGGAATGACATACAACCATGTTAAAGATAAAATCAAAATTCTCTTAACATGGGTTATAATACAACTTTTCTTTGATGAATAACCAATCTTGATCATTTTAAAGACATCAGAGGCTTTATCACGGACCTCAAAAGTCATGTTTGTAGCTCAGTACTTTTTGGTGTTTGACTTTCGGCGTTTGTTGTGTCTAATAACTGTGACATGATTAATTCTAGCACTCATCTTCACTGTTTTGTCTGGATGATAATGAAAGACCAACATCGGTATTTTCTGCCTCTAGTCTATGTCTCTTTTTTCTTTTAGGCCTTTCTCAAATGTTAGACTTTTGTTCTTAGCCTTCCCTTTTCTATTAGTTCTATCAGTGTCTTCAAAAATATCTTTCATTTTCCCCTAATGTGGAAGCTCCCGAACTCTTCGATGAGGATAACTCCTTCCTTTGAAGAAGGATGAAAACAGAGTTTCAAACCGAAAAACATCGAGAAA
>Ga0307518_10003059_pt1 | contig 12101 bp, 12 predicted proteins | sample 25_EM_MG_FD_203889 | JGI IMG/M metagenome (GOLD analysis project Ga0307518, IMG submission 203889) | Populus trichocarpa ectomycorrhiza microbial communities from riparian zone in the Pacific Northwest, United States - 25_EM | ecosystem: Host-associated > Plants > Roots > Unclassified | place... | reverse complement strand
ACACTGAAATATGCAGTCATGACTATAATGATGAGATAGGGAGTGGCAGGTGGTTTGATGATTGGGGGAGGATGGAGGAAAGGTGGTCCAGGTATGTATTTGATGTATTCGGCCAGGACAAGGACAACAATGTGGAGGAAAGTGGAGAGGAGGAAGCATTGTGGAGGACAAAGGTAAGAAAGGGGAAGAAGTGGCCAGAGGCAGAACTCCCAATGGGAGATGATGGTACACCGCGGATCCCAATCATATTGAACATGAGTGCCCAAGAGAAGAAAGATGTCATGCAGGCATTTGTGGCCTACCATTACCGTAAGTCCCTTACCAGCTTTCAATGATATATACATATTGCACCCCTCAGGAAAGGCATGTGGGCGGGCGACGTTGTCCGTCCCCTGGGGTGCAATTGTGGAGGACACAAGTACCTACATTTCAAACCGCTATCTTCCCTCCCACGTATCATTCAAAGAACCAACCCGGTTTAACAACAATGAAGTAACGGAAATCCTGGAATGGTGGAAAGGCTGGCAGGATACCAATCCTGTGGACATCTTTAAATTCAAGATGTGGATAAAATCAGACAGATCAACACAGCCTGCGGTCAGCAAACCCAATGAGCCATCCACAAAGAGTTTAGGGAAAAGGAGATGCACAGGAAAGTATATATTGACTGGGTCCCCTGGTAGTTACTGACAAACTGGATAGATACCACTACTGAGGATCAAGAGGATGGAGAATATAGCGAGGAAGATGAAGAAGCTGATACTGAACCCAGAAACCATGCTGGCAAGGCACCTGCAGGTCTGGCAAAATTCAAGGTTGGCCCACCAAAGAATGCACATTGGACAGATGGGAATAGCGGTGGTATGTAATACATAGGGTCAGGTATTATTGACTAAACATTATTCAGACCAGGGAAGAAGTAGTGAACAAGACCAGATGCAGATATCCCCACTCCAAGCCCAAGAAAGAGACATAAATAATTTTTGTACTGGCCAGGGCTTTCCATACCATAAAATATACATTTTTGGCACATAACAATGTACAGGGAATGAAATATGTTTACAATGCATCAGGGTCCAGGTCTACCAATCCATCAAGGTCCTGCCCATCACCTATCGAGTCATCTGACTCTCCCGCCCCTAGCTCTGACCCGCAGCAGAGCCCATCGCAGAAATGTGCCAATGTTGCCCGATGTGTAAGTAACTGGCGCCACTGCTGTGTCTCTGCAATAAGCATGGTGGCATATGTATTATACATTGAAAACAAAGGCTGATCCAAGTCCTTCCTTGCAGGAGATGGCTGCCAGCAGCCTTTGTAAAATCGGAGTCCAACCAATGTCCCCAACAACATTGCGGCACTCACTGCATTGAATTGCAGTAGTTGTGCTGGGGGTGTCCAGCCTTCCTCACATATTCAAGGCGGACACAAGGCTGATGGCTTCCATTCATTGAGACAAGGCTCTGGCAATGTGGTGGGGTGTCCCACATTGTCGCCATCAACATCCATGGAATCATTCACCAGTGGGGGTTTTGTGGGCAGCACCCAGCCAGGCCCTTCGAGCATGCCTGAATTCTCATGCATTAGAATGCATGCCTCAGTATTAGTCTGGTACTCACCAGAGTCGGCCGCCCCACCATCAATAAACCTTACATTTTTACTGGGGCCCATAGTTGTAGAGCGTGGATGATAGCGGGAATGGGAGAAGTTGTTGAAGATAAATTGTAAAAGAAAATATTTTATATTTCCAAAATGAATAGGGTTATTTTTAAAGGTTCACTTGTGCCTCATTGTTACCATCCCGCAACCTCATTGGCATCCACTCCACTGCTCCCTTTTCCCAAGTTGCGTGTTCCTACTTTTCACCCACAGACCTTTTATAAAATAATACTAATTTCTGACCATTGTGAATTAATTGATAGTTACAATAGCAATGCTTGGAAGTCATACAACAGTGGAACATAACTGGGATAGGACACCAATGGATTGTTGGGAAAGATCACTCTGATGTGCGGTGCAGAACATAATTATTCTACTAATCAGGCACACCTCCACATTTGACAGTGCCAAAAAGGCGGACATCCAAATGAATGCTCACATTTATGGGAATTCTGCAAGCACAAAATCAACTGTGGTACTAATTATCAGTGTGGACTTTTGCCCTATGTCTAAAAGGAAATTGTGCAGCTTGATACAAAAGAAAAAGAATTATTTTTCTGTGCTTATTTAACCACGGAGGCTACAACCACGGGAAATGATTGTACTGGTCCTCCCAAACATGACCAGGGATCTTGGATCATAGCCAGGTTTACAATAGATTATTGTAAGTCCATATATGGAACATACTGAACCCTGGTTTGTGGGGAATCAATCCTCTTAATCATTCATTCTTGCCTCATTGCTACCATCCCGCGAGTGAATGGGCATGAGGTCTTCCATTTGACAAGCAGGGAACAGGGTAACCACAATCACCTTTCAAATTCATCTAAATTACATTGATCCAACTATACAAACTGTTGTGCATTCCATTGATCGCGGGTAATCATTCCACCGCGGGAAATGATGGCCGTGTAATACATGATGTCATCTAGGGCTCTGAACAAGATGCACATGTTGTGTGGAACATGATAAGTGGATATATGCACAGTGATTGAGGGTGGATCGACCTTAGCCTTGCACAATCTTGAGGGGTGATTCAACTGCGGGACAATATGCGATGCGGAGTTAGTGCAAGGATGGGAAATGATTGTGGTTAAGCTAATTGATTGCATTGTTCGGATCATTGGCATGCATTGAGTGGAATATAATGATTCCATAAATGGCAATTATGGATTGACAGCGTGAGAATTGTTGGGACATGAGCCATCTTGTTTGCGGGACGGTTCCCTCACCACACCTTCACCACAAGCTTCAGTTGTGTCCGCCAGTCTTCACCCCTCCAATTACCATCTACCATGTCTATCCAACCATCCCCATTGTCTGCACCCATGGAGAACAACGTTCCCATTGCCTCCCCTCCATCTCTTACACCTTCTGAGGTCATTGCAGATGCGACCATGCTGATCAGCACCCACTTGGCCACTATCAAGACCAACAGTGATGTGGCTGCTTGGATGGAAGCACACCACTTCGTATGGGCTCAGCTGGTGCGTAAAGGACTCTATTTAGCTTATTACTACTGACAAAATACAGAACCATGTCCAAGCCATTGTGGCTCAGTTACCCCGCAGATTGAGCATCTCCACCATGCTCATTGTCATGGATTGCGACCTGAGCGACCCGGCCATCCCATTCATGACGTGGCCAAATTGGCAAGAATTTCTCCAACAGCCTGCATCTGCTGTCGCTGACCATCCATGGTCCAACCGCAGTGCTGCTTGTGAGCCACTTGCCACAAACACTGGAGACGTTGAAGACGAAACAGAGCAGAGTGCAGATAAAGGGAAAGAGAAGGCAATTGACGTGAGTACCCCGGTTGATGGTCCATTGCAGCCGAGTGTAGTGGAAGATGTGAGGGGTCGACAGACTGGAAGGGGAAGACGGGTGCAGAGCCGTTCACGTAGCCAACCAAGGACGATGAAGACACGAGGGAAATCCATAGCATGTGTCAACAGTGACCAGGAAGCGGACAAGTCAATTACCGTGGCATGACCGAGCAATGCAAAGTACAACCTCCACAACCCATCTGTGGAGTATCCGACAGTTGTTGACTCTGCCCACTGCGATCATTGCATCAGGTGGGCCCTTCCATGTGGTGTGAAAGAAGATGGGCGTGCATGCTATCAATGCATGCACACCAAGCATGCCTGCAGCCACGTCATTTCAAAGTGTGGTCATTCACGTTCCGTATCCCGCCCACCTCCAACCAAAACCTGCCATCACCAGTCGCCATCACCTGGGCCATCCAAATTGCAACTGCCTCGGACGAATGCACCATGGGTCTCTCACAAATGGAAGGCTTGCAGCACCAGTGTGGCACCACAGCAATCGAAATCTGGTCACGAAAGTAAGTGATCTCAATTTTATTTCATGGTCTACTGAACGTCTAACTAGTTTTCGATGGAGTGGTGATAGTCACACCAAAATGGTTGGGCAAAAGGCGCCAACGAGAAGCGAGTCAGCACTCAGATGATGAATCTGGCACCAACCTGCCTACAATGCTGTCATACACAAGCGGGTGTACACAATGTTTGAGCCAGATTGATGAGCTGAAGGAGGAATTGGTCGACGTGAAACAAACCCAGGCTGCCAGGGACGCCTGCCTCAAAGAAGCTCTGAAGGAAATCGACACTTTGCGGGAATTCATTGAAGGAATGCGGGTCAAGGTCTTCCCTAACACTATGCAAACTTCTCCGCCCCTCATTCAAACTGAACCCTCGCAACCTGCCTCTCTGCTGCATACTGTCTCTGCAGACGCAGACATCCAACCTGAGCCCCCCATTCCTGCTGTACCTGTTGCAAACTTACTGCTGCAGTGTTTCAGCCCAACCTACCCACTGTCACCATTTTTATGACCAGACCTCAGCCCCTCTCCGTCTCTCTTGCCTGCATCACTGCAGCAACATGTGCCTTCCCCACCACCCATTCCTTTCCCCGCAGAAGCTGCAGCACCTGTTGTTCCCATGGACCTGGTACTGGATGATAGTGTGTTGGTCACCACTTCATCCACTGTTCTGTCGACTGTCCCCACTGCCCCTGGATACGTGTCCCCTCGCATTATCCAACTCTTCACTGGTGAGCACACTGATGCTGAGGAGAGTCCTGCCATGACTGCGCCTCCTGTCATCATGGTAAGTGCTCCAGATGATGCCTCAAAATTGATGGAGGGAACACAAGTGGGGCATGCTTCAGATGGCGAGGGGGTAGTGGGTGAAACAAGTGACAATATGGATACCACTTGAAGGTATCATTTTATTTGTTACATGTTTTATCTTGACCTTAGTTTGTTGAACATTTTTCATACTTCTTTACCTTTCATTTTGCACTTGTTCATGTATGTAATAATTTTACTTATATCACATCATTGTACATACTTTTTCACACATACAACATGGATTCTTGCTGTGGTAGTGAATGGATAGAATGCCCCGCATGTGTGGTGCACTTGTTGTGGTCAGATTGGGCTTGTTGTTTCCTGTAGTGGTGTGTATCAGTTGGTCCATGCATATGTAGTGAGTCCATGCAGTGTAATGAGTCTGTGCAGGTGTAGTGAGTCATGTGGGTATAGTGATTCTGCACAGTGTAGTGAGTCCACGCAGGTGTAGCGAGTCCACACAGGTGTAATGAGTCTGCACTCGGTGTAGTGAGTCCACAAATATGTAATGAGTCCCTGCAGGTGTAGTGAGCCCACGCAGGTGTAGTGAGCCCATGCAGGTGTAGTGAGCCCGCACAGTGTAGTGAATCCATGCAGGTGTGGTGATTCGTGCAGGTGTGGTGAGTCCGCACAGGTGTAGTGAGTCCACACAGGTGCACTGAGTCTGCACAGGTGTAGTGAGTCATAGGGGTATAGTGAGTCCACGGAGTGTAGTGAATCCATGTAGGTGTAGTGAGTCTGCGGAGTGTAGTGAGTCCACCTGTGTGTGGTAAGTATGTGCAGGTGTAGTGCTTCCAACCATTTGCAGTGAATCCTCGCATGTGCATTGGGTCCGCGCATGTGTAGTGAGTCCGCATAGGTGTAGTGAGTCCATCCATGTGTATTGAGTCCTCGGAGGTGTAGTGCATCAGCACATGCATAGTGAGTCTGGACATGTGCAGTGAGTCCACCCATGTGCAGTGAGTCTGCACATCTATAGTGAGTCCACATAGGTCTAGTGCATCCGCACCTGTGTAGTGAGTCCATGCCTGTGTGGTCAGTCTGTGCAGGTGTAGTGCGTCTGTGCAGGTGTAGTGCATCCAAGCATGTGCAGTGAATCCTTGCATGTGCAGTGAGTCCGCACATCTGTAGTGAGTCCACACCTGTGTGGTGATTCCACACAGGTGTAGTGTGTCTGCGCAGGTGTAGTGCGTCCGCACATGTGCAGTGCATCAACATATGTGCAGTGTGTCAACATATGTGCAGTGTGTCAACGTATGTGCAGTGCGTCAACGTATGTGTAGTGACATGGGTAGTGAGTCCACACATCTGCAGTGAGTCCATGCAGGTGCAGTGAGTCCACGCAGGTGTAGTGAGTCCATGCAGGTGTAGTGAGTCCATGCAGGTGTAGTGAGTCCATGCAGGTGTAGTGAGTCCGTGCAGGTGTAGTGACCCTGGGGTATCCCAGTCCCTGCACCCCTCATTAATAATCCCAAATACTGCCTAACTGGCAGATTAGTACCGCACCAGTTGATGGTACTCACCATTACCTTTGCAATGCAATAAACTCTTGGCCCATCCATTCAGATGCAGTACAGTAGCATCCTAGCTGGCCCATATGACATGGTGATATGTATCCTTAAACAACACAACAGCCCACCCATATCACATAGTGACAATACTCTAATGTTCAGCCCGCCTGTGTTACATGGTGACAGTCTTTCCCAGGCTCCCTGTCTGCTGGCCCATCAGACCCGGGCGAATATCACCCTCGTCTGGCTGTCTAATATGGGACAAGGGAGGTACATTATGTGACCCCAGTACCAGTATTTCTTCTCTTGCCAATGTTGTCCTGTGTAAAATTTTCTAATTTTGCTGAGTCATTGTTTTCATCCAGATACGAAGTAGGTATAACTATGCTGCTGATGCTTACAGGTGTGGGTGGTGGCTGAGTGGCACTGGAGTGAGTAGACTTAGCACTCCCCTTGAGCCTATTGGATGTTGGGTTTGAAAGCGAAGAAGCGCGGGAAGTGACTCTTGTGGTATGAGCAACCTTAGTACTTCCATATTTCTCCTTCCAGTCCTTGACTTTTCTGATGCCTGTGATGTTGTTCTTCGCAGAACTAGGTTGTGTATTGAAGAAGTCCCAGTAAAAAAGAACAGTTTCAGTGAGTAGGAGCATTTTTGGGAATAGTGATGGGAAATGGTACAACTGACATGCTGTTCCCAGGGCATTGTTGCAAGGAGGCATTTTGGGCCGCATCAACAAGGTCGTGTGTCATCATTTTCTGTGCACATTGCTTCTTCCCCTTGACAGCTTCATCACAGGCTTCTGCATTATCTTCAATGTACTCCTCTTGCTCGGTACCTTCAATATCGTCAACAGGCTCTTCAAGTTGCCCATCAACACCTGGAAAATGAGTCTGGTAAGTTCTACCAGTCAACTTTGTGACGTGATCACTCACTGTGTGTTACTACAGCCAGCCTTTGTGACAGCAGTGCCTTGTGAGGCTTTGGCTGATGGCATGCTGTCAGTAAATCCTTCTCTGCCTGGGTTCCTTCACTAATGATTTCAGTGACCTGTTTTATCGTATGAGCTTGAACACTTTGTTGTTCATGTTTCTCCTGCTCTTTCCGAGTGTCGTCTTGATGCTTTTGCTCCGAGGTACGGTGCTTCTGGATTGTGTCAAGGACAATTTGGCCAGGATGTTGATTGGCATTCTTGGTACAGGTGACAGGACACGACATTTAGTCCAATGGTACAGATGGACAAAGGGAGTATTTTAGGTTTTGTGTGTCTTCTGGCCCACAACCAAGAACAAGTCTTCCCACCCTCAGGCTGTCACAACTTAGCCAATAATTTCTCTAACTGCGTTGATATTGAAGTACCCATTTTCTCTTGAGTACCACTGAAATGTGATGAGCATGCACTGCCTGTTGGATTCCATGCCGATTTTCTAGCTGCCATCATTCATTCAAGTCACTTCATCCCCCTACACTGTGCCAAGTTCATCACCCATTTGCAGTACTCATTCTCCTTCAAGAGGACAGTGCCCTTCATCTTTTTTCATGCTCTTATTTACTTACTACTATGTGTACAACTTGGACCAATATAATCACACTTGGACTCCTTTGCTTGACTTAAGTGCTTGGTGCAATCTTGGACCAAGTGAACTAAGTAAGCCTTTTTAGCTTCACACAACTTAGCATCTTGGCATGAGTGGCTAAGCAATTAAGCCACAATAAATCACAATTAAGTTCAATTAAGCAACATGTAGGTTTCCTGATGCACAGAATGACACCATGTAGAGAGATGGTTATTAGCCTACAGTGTTGTGAGAACAGTGGTGGAGGATGGGATGTTGAAAAAAAAAGGTTGGTATTTGAATCTTGTCACAACTGACCCTGTGCTAAACCAAATAATTTGAACTTTGCTTCTGCTGCCCCCACTGTACAAACTTTGTTTTGTTTGCCTCTGCTTGTTTCCTGCTTGAAGGCAATATCACTCAACATGTACTTGTTACCCGCAATGCAGACTTGGAACTTGTCGCCTTCCCTAACAGTGTCAGCTTTTAAACTCAAGCGCTACTCTTGTAAACAATGCAAACATTTGTTTTGAAACCGGTCAGGCCTCACTCAACATACCCATGCCATACATCCACACTTTTCTCCTCCACCCACACCATGTATCCCGGATGAACAACCTGGTAATCAGGATCAACTTCCTCAAGTCCCTGACATTGGAGACCCTTGGGCTGAAGTTCCTACTAGGGAGGAAATGGATAACCCAATGAATGACTCTTCAGAGCATTCAGACAGTGATATCCCAGCAGTGTTTGTTGGACAAGACAAATCATTATTCTGCAACTATCACCCCAGCTTAACAGGTGAGCAGAATACTGACATTGGTTTCACCTATCAAGGGCTAATTGTTTTCACTATGTTTAGCACAGCCCTGCGACCCCAACAGCAATTTTTTGCCAAGTGGAACCCAACCAGAACCATGCCAGGTGAAACCCAAGGATGACTGGTCCCCTTGTGGTAGCCAACTTGAATTCAAACTTGCCGATTTCCTTTATATGTGTAACCAGATGTCAGCTTCACATATCAACACCCTTCTGGATTTGTGGGCGGCCTCTTTAATAGAGGTCGGCAAACCCCCTCTATTCTCAGACTACAAACACATGTACCAGACAATCGACAACACAAAACTTGGTGATGTTAAATGGCAATCATTTGTGGTCAAGTATACTGGAGACCAAGGAGTGGATCCTGTGCCATGGATGAATGACCATTAAGATGTTTGGTTTTGAGATCCTCATGAAGTCGTGTGCAATATGTTGGCAAACCCCAACTTTGCAGATGACATGGACTATTGACCGTTTCACACATATGATATGAAGACCTCGACACATCATTGGCAAGGCTTCATTTCAGGTGATTGGGCTTGGCATCAAGCAGTGGGTATAGCTACATCTTCCTACTGCAGCTGCCTTAATCAGTTGGTAGGATATGATTGCTCAAGACCCAGATTGCCTTGGATCTACATTTGTGCTGATTATTCTGGGATTGGATAAAACAACAGTGTCGGTAGCTACTGGGCAGAATGACTATTATCCATTGTACCTGTCAATCGGAAATGTTTGCAATAGTGTTTGCTGTGCACATCACAATGGTGTCATTTTGATTGGATTCCTCACAATGCCAAAGAGTATGTGTTATATATTGTTCTTGATCCACTCTCAATGCTCAGTATAGCTACAAGAGAACATGCAAAGAAAGCAAGCTTTCAGAATTTCTGGCAGAAACTTTTTCACACCTCTCTTGGTCAGATACTAAAGGCGTTCAAACCAGCTATGCTCAAGCCTGAAGTCACTGTGTTTGGGGATGGCCACTACCACTGTGGCATCTATGGATTCGGTCCATACATTGCAGATTATGAAGAACAAGCACTTCTGGCGTGTATAGTGCACAATTGGTGCCCACGGTAAGTACTTGATTCATGGCAAGGTTGTAACTGAGTCAAATAATAAGAACCAGATGCCTTGCGTTCTGCAACAACCTAGATGATGACAATGCCCTTCATTGTTGTTGTGATCACACCAAAGCACTAATAGAGAATTTTTCCTCTTGACAGACTCTGGCACAAGTATGGTATTGTCGGGGAGCTTGTGCCATTCACGAATGATTTCCCCCATGCTGATATCTATGAATTGATTGCACCTGACCTTCTCCATCAAATCATCAAAGGTACATTCAAGGACCATCTGGTTGAATGGGTAGAGAAGTATCTGCACCAGGAACACGGAGATGCACCTGCCTTTGAAATACTGGATGACATTGATTGACTGTATGTACTACAGAGTTCCATAAATCCTTGGGACTGATGTGAAGACTTCCAGGATTGTGGTCGTGCCACCCTTCCCAGGTCTGCAACATTTTCCACAGGGCCATCATTTCAAGCAGTGGACAGGCGATGACTCAAAGGCATTGATGAAGGTGCGAGTTTCTTTTGCTACAGGGTATTCTCTCTCTTAAGTGAGCATTTTTAGGTATATTTGCCAGCAATTGAAGGTCATCTCCCTCCGGAAATTGTTAGCACATTCTGTGCATTCCTCAAATTTTGCTATACAGTATGGCGGAATGTGCTCACAGCGAAGGACTTGGATTATCTCAATGAAGTTCTCACACAGTTTCACCAGCATCGTGAGATTTTTAAGACATTAGGCATGGTCACTACTTTCTCACTGCCGTGTCAGCACTCCATGAAACACTATAAACAACTCATCCAGTTGTTTGGCACACCAAATGGACTTTGCTCATCGATAATGGAGTCAAAGCATGTGAAAACTGTCAAGAAGCCATATTGGCACTGTAGAGATGCACGTGTCTCTAGGTGTGCATATACTGATCAGTATTCGCCTGAACTTGTTCGCGCTACTCAGCACAGCCACCCGCACTTGACCCACACAAGAGCTCTCCAATGCGCAGCTTGGTACACCTGATAGGGTCCTGCAAAGGTCCTGCATGAGTAGCTATTCCCTATCTCTTCCTGTGAGCATTGTGATCACTCAGAATAGCTTCAGGTCTGTTTGGACTAGCCCGCGCTACTCAGCACAGCCACCTGCACCCAACCCGCACGAGAGCTCTCCGATGTGCAGCTTGGTACACCCAATAGGGTCCTGCAAAGGTCCTGCATGAGTAGCTATTCCCTATCTCTTCCTGTGAGCGTCACGATCACTCGGAATAGCTTCGGGTCTGTTTGGACTAGTTCGCACTACTCAGCACAGCCACCCGCACCCAACCCACACGAGAGCTCTCTGATGCACACCCGATAGGGTCCTGCGAAGGTCCGGCATGTGTAGCTCATCTCTATCCCTTCCTGAGTGTCTCAGTCACTTGGAGTAGCATCGAGTCGCACTACTATATCGCATCGGGTCGTGCTGCATCAAGTCGGGTCACTCTCCTGTGTAGGGTTTCACTGCATAGGGTCACATTGCATTGGGTCGCGCTGCATTGGGTCGTGCTGCATCAGGACACTCTCCTACATAGGGTCTCACTCCATAGGGTCACATTGCATCGGGTCATGTCACTCTCCCTGCTAGGGTCTTGCTCCATAGGGTCACATCGCATCAGGTCACACTGCACCGGGTCGGGACACTCTCCTGTGTAGGGTCTCGCTCCATAGGGTCACATTGCATCAGGTCGCGCTGCATAGGTTTGCACTACATAGGGTTTGCTCTCTGCTTCTCTCCTTGTCACTTTAGCCTCTGCCTTTGTGTCCCTGAGCCCTTCCCCTTGCTTTAGCATCCCTGACAGCTGTCATTACATTAGTATTATGTTCCCTCTTAGCGCTGTCATCCTCTCTCCTTCTCTTCGGGTCGCTTGCACCCTTCCCCCTGGATTAGGCTTCAGTATATAGCCCTAGTCCTCACAAAAATAAGAAGTTTCTTTTCTGCCCCCATCTGAGTGTCTAAGTGAGAGTCCTGTCGTTTCTGCTGTTCCCTATTGTTTCTCTCGTGTCCTGCTGCTCTCTCTTTGTTTTTCTGATGACTCTAGACTAGGGGTGGTAAAGTTCGGTTCTGAACCTTGGTTCGAACCTGAACTGACTGAACTGAACCTATAGGTTCAGGTTCAGTCCAAGTTCAGTTCAGCCCCTATCCTGTAGGTTCGCGTTCGTGTTCGGGCACCCATCCTGAGTACAGAACCAGTTCAGAACTGGTTTGAACCTCGAACCTGGGGAGTAATAGATGGGGACAGGATGTACAGGTTGCCTGGTAAATCTTTCTTCTTTCCACCCTATCAGTTCTTG
>Ga0307518_10003056_pt1 | contig 12106 bp, 12 predicted proteins | sample 25_EM_MG_FD_203889 | JGI IMG/M metagenome (GOLD analysis project Ga0307518, IMG submission 203889) | Populus trichocarpa ectomycorrhiza microbial communities from riparian zone in the Pacific Northwest, United States - 25_EM | ecosystem: Host-associated > Plants > Roots > Unclassified | place... | reverse complement strand
TAAGTGGGCATCATATAAGTCCACATAAGGGGTCCATTAGGGTTTATTATAGTTTGGAATCACTATAAATAAGGGTATAACCAGACATGTAAGGTTAGACAATTCAGATTAATAAAACTTCTTATTTGCCGCACTTTGTGCGCGCGTGTGTTGGTGAGATAATCTTCCTTCCATGGTTCTCTAAAGAACTGAAAACGACTTATCAAAGAACAAGTATCTTCGTGGTGTCATCCTTATACTTCTCGTTCGCGAATCAATATTCGTTGGGTGGGGGTCTCCGTTTCCAATAGTGCTGGTGTCTAGGTACAAGTATCTTCGTGGTGTCATCTTTATACTTCTCGTTCGCGAATCAATATTCGTTGGGTGGGGGTCTCCATTTCCAATAGTGCTGGTGTCTAGGTACAAGTTATCTTTGTGTCACACTCCTATCAAACCTTATTTACTTGGCTTTCCGGGAATTGGTTTGTTTGCGTGACCATGTGATCACGAGGTTCGCATAATGAGATTTGTAATTTTGAGTCTAAATCAATGTTTTTCCTGTCGTATTACTCTATTCATGTTGTGTCTTCGTCATATATTTTGAGTCTAAATCTTTTCACGGACTTCTCATAAGTCTTTGTTGGCTTCTTTCTTATTCAAACATCTTAGCAAAGTCTCATCAAACAAACTTTGGTACATGATCTCTCCATTTAGATAGTATTATGTTACCACCCTTCTTAATATCTTATTGTTTATCTTTGATACCCCTAGTGGATATTCTTAGCACTGGATATATTATTTAATGTCATGATATTAGCGCTTCCCATCTGTTTCTCCCTTAAATGATCAATAATGAGCTAGAGAATCTCTAATCTCTACACAAATCAACTGTACCCTAATTCCACAATTAATTTTAGCGATAAAAGCCAATGTTGCTAAAGCATCCATAAACTGATGTTTATCTCGGCCTAGTTATGTGAATTCTATTTCCTCAAAGTCTTGCGAATGTTTAGAGAGGTATCCTTGATATAAACTTAACTTTTTTGTCTTATTTTTGCCATTTACCCTTCACCTAACATATTATCAACATCGAATCTCTGTATATAGCTTTTTAACTCATATTTTTTAAGCGACCTTTAACCCATGAATACAAGCTTTATATTTAACTATGTTTTTATTGTAATCAAACTATAACTTAATGGTAGTAAAAGATAAATTAGAAGATGAATGGTGGACAATATGCACTTTGATGGTGAAATAAATGTGTCCAAAAACCAAAACTTAGTGGCTCATAGTTGTCAATGGCATTATTTGCAAGATGATTAATGACCACACTACCATTCATCATTTTTCTAGTCACGCTGATGGTGTCATATTATGCTAGTAGAACTTACCATCTTGTCATTCTACTTGATAAATAGGGTTTCTCAACATTGTGTTTGAGGGGATTCATTTTCAAGATTAGCTAAGTTGGGTAACAAAGCATGTACTTTTAAAGTCGCTTGGCACTCTATACAATACTGCAATGTAGATTTTCCAACAGACTATAGCGAGAATTATTATCAATGAACTTTTCATGGAGATAATAGATAACTTACTTTTTTATTCCAGAATCATCATGTTGACCCAGTATGTAGCCTATGATTGCTTCAATCACTTTCATGTACAAGATGAGGGGTCTTCTAGGCATAGATTGTACCAAAAAAAGTGGTTTTTGTAGGTAGTGCTTAATTTTATCGAAGGCTTCTTAACAATCTTCATCTCGGTGTTCTTCTTTCAAAGTAATTGAAAGATAGATTTCACATGTGGCTGTTAACTAAGAAATGAAACGGGCCAGTAATTTAAATGTCATAGAAATCTTCACACTTTTTTTTCATTCATGGGGTGTGGACATTGCTTGTATTGCTTTGATTTTATTAGGATCCGCTTTAATGTCTCTATTGCTCATAAAAATCCTAATAATTTTTTAGATTTCACCCTTAATGCACTTTGACACTTTGACGGATTCAACTTTAACTAATACTTCTTTAGAAGTACTTGAAAGATTGGTTCACATGTGGTTGTTAACTAAAAAATAAATTAGAGCATGTAATATAAATGCCCAAAAATTTTTTGCACTTCTTTTCATTCTTGGGTGTGGACATTGACTGTATTGCTTTGACTTTATCAGGATCCACTTCAATGCCTCTATTGCTCACAAAAAAATCATAATAATTTTCTAGATTTCACCCTAAATGTGCACTTTAATGGATTTAACTACTATTGATACTTCCTCCATCTTTCAAAGAGCTTTGTCAAAGTTTGGATATGGTCTTCCTCCTTCTTGGACTTGGAAACCATATCGTCCATAAATATCTTGATCTTTTTATGTATCATGTCATGGAAAAAAGTTATCATTGCTCATTGATAGATTGTCATCAATTTTTCAACCTAAATGGCATGACCATATGATGTAAACTCCATATATAAAGATCTAGAAACCCAAAAACAAGATTGACACAATCCTAAAAAGCTAAAAATCAAGTTTGATAAGTGTGACACAATGATTACTTGAATCAAGACACCGACACTATTGGAATGAACCTCGACTCAATGATTAACAAATCATGAATGAGAACTATAAGGAAGAACACCATAAAATTAGTTATATTTTGATGAGTGATACGATCCAAGCAAGGTCAAATTTGGATTTTGATGTAAAATGTGCAACTATCCAGTTTTACGGCAACAGTTATATTATTTAGGTTTAATTGTAAGGGGGCATCATATAAGCCCACATAAGTGGTCCATTAGGGTTTGTTTCAGTCTAAAGTCAGTATAAATAAAGGCATAACCAGACATGTAAGTTAGACAATTCAGATTAATAAAACTTCTTGTTTGCCGCACTTTGTGTGTGTATGTTGGTGAGATAATCTCCCTTCCATGGTTCTCTAAAGAACTGAAAACGACGAATCGAAGAACAACTGGCTTCGTGGCGTCATCCTAATACTTCTCGTTCATGAATCAATATTCGTTGGGTGGGGGTTTTCATGTTCAATAGTGCTGGTGCTTAGGTACAAGTTATCTTTGTGTTGCACTCATATCAAACCTGATTTACTTGCCTTTCTGGGAATTAGTGTCTTTGCGTGTGGGTTGTGTGACCATGTGATCACGAGGTTCGCATCATTTGGTATCAGAGCTTGGCTCCATTAATCAGGTTATATCCTTCTAAAATTTTTGTTTCTTGTTGTTTCTGCAAAAAAATTATGTAGTGTTCAATTTCTTCTTCTCCTTGATTTTGCAGCATATCAAAAAAAATAAAACAAATTTAGTTATTTTGTTTGGTTACTGTCCAAAATATATCAGTAGCATAAAAAAAAAGTAGAAAATGTTCAAAAAGACGTTTATTGGTTTCTACCGCAGAAAACTAAACAAAGGAAAATTCAACCAACTCAACTCAGAATTAGCTGCAATTTGATACTCTAATTACTGGGATCTTAATCGCACTAAATATTAATTTAGAGTCAATTGAATATTGTTTTCTTTGGTTTTCAATTTCGGGTCTAATCAGGTTTGATTCATAACGTTTTTGCGTCAGTATATCAAAACTTATTGTAAATTGCTCAAACTTTATATTCTGTCTATTTGGGGTGATATAGCACTACATCTGAATGTTTAGCTCAATTGGACATCATTTACTATAGGTTCCAGATTTGGATTTAACTCGTCGTAAACAAGTCTGTTTTGCGTCAACTTTTGATATTCGCTTTCTGTCTCTTGTTTTTGTTTCTTGCAGTATATTTTCAATATATCCAACATATTTGGGTGTTGTTTCATCGTTTTTGCATATTTCATTTCTGTTTTTATTCGAGTCTTGAGTTTCATTTGTATTTCGGATAGATTCACTTTCTACTCGCGAGATTATCATCACAGTTGATACGGTTCAGCCTTGTCATACGAACCAAGCAAGGTCAGATTCGGATTTTGGCGTAAAATTTTCTACCATTCAGTTTTACGCTATTGAGCATAACTTCAAATCCAACCGTTGGATCAAGCTAAAACTTTACCAGAAGATTCCAGAGGTGTTTGTCTATGTTGGGATATATTTTTAGAGGAATCCATGTTCCAAAAGGACTTGCAATTTAGGTCCGAACAGGCTATATGAATTCTGTTATTTACTTCATTTTGACTTGTGGACTTTGCATTTGGCAAGGATCCTTTTCCTACAATGATGTGGGAGCCTGTTTTGGGAATTTTCTAGTTCCATAAGGATCTTTAATGAGCTGCAATATAATCTCCAAGTGTAAAACTGATGAAAACCTCGTGATCACGTGATCACGCAACCCACAATCAAGATTGAGATCTGATCCTGGAAAGCCGAAATAGGTCTGATAGGAGTGTGACACAATGAAAACCTGTCCCAAGGCACCAACACTATTGGAATGAATAGAATGACGCCACGAAGCCAGTTAATCTTCGATAAGTCAAATTCAGTTCGTTCAAGAACTGAAGAATGCAAGAATCACTCTCACGTTAAAACTGAAAAATTCAGAAGTAATAATCATCAAAGGCTACTGAAATTTAGATTACATGTGTTTCAATAGTTCTTAAAAGTAAACCTAATGGATCTACCCTTATGGGCTGAACTGACCCACATATAAAACTGACCCGAAACCCTAAACTGTAAAGCCTATAACCTAATCCAAACAAGCCTTGGATCCTAACTCAAAACAAAGTTCTATAAGCCAAAACATGAAAGAAAATAATAAAAATAACTGATTTGTCATTAAATACCACCAGCCATTCTTTCCTTGTGTAGCGAGGATGGATAAGGAATCCTTATAAAAAAATGATTCTGAAACATTAATGAATCCTTGCCACACTTGGAGATTATATTACAGCTCATTAAAGATCCTTGTGGAACTAGGAAATTCCCAAAACAAGCTCCCACATCCTTGTAGGAAAAGGATCCTTGCCAAATACGAAGTCCACAAGTCAAAAGGAAGTAAATAGCAGAATTCGTATAGCCTGTTCTGACCTATATCGCAAGTCCGTTCCGAACGTGGATTCACTTGAAAATGTACCCCAACATAGACAAACACTGCTGGAATCTTATAATAAAGTTTCAGCTCGATCCAGTGGTTGGATTTGAAGTTATGCTCAATAGCGTAAAACTGAACGTTAGAAACTCTTACGCCAAAATCTGAATCTGACCTTGCTTGGGTTGTATCACAAGGCTGAACCACATCAACATGGTTCATATGAAAACGAAGGTGGAGAGGCAAATAAAAAGAAAGGGCAGTATACGTTTTCAGACCAATTCGACTTCATCTTCCTCAATATGGAGGCCTAATCTAAAGAGAGAGGGGGTTGTCCAACTAAAACCTTATGCAAAGACCGAACCATCTAAGGCCAAAACGGATGCTCATATGGATGGGAAAGGTAAATCTGAATCTCAACTAACTCGTGATAGAGATATCAAATGTTTTAAGAGTTTAGGGAAGGGGCACATTACATCTCAGTGTCCAAACCGAAGAGTTATGCTTCCAAGAGACAATGGAGAGGTTGAATTTGAAAGTTAAGAGATGCTGATGCGAACTTTATGATCACGTGATCACGCAACCCACACGCAAAAACATCAATTCCTAGAAGCCAAGTAAATCAGGCTTGATAGGAGTGTGACACAAAGATAATTTGTACTTAGGCACCAGCACTATTGAAAATGAAAACCCGTACCCAACGAATATTGATTCGCGAATTAGATGTATAAGGATGATGCCACGAAGTTTGTTGTTTTTCGATAAGTTATTTTTCAGTTCTTTAGAGAACCAAGGAAGGGAGATTATCTCACCAACACACAACAAGTGCGGCAAAAGAAGTTTATTGATCTGGTTATGCCCTTATTTATACTGACTCCAAACTAGAATAAACTCTAATGGACCCCTTATATGGACTTATATGAGGCCCACGTATAATTAATCCCAAATATAACCCAAAACATAAAGAAATTAAAATAACATGAAGTCTGGTATTATTTTGCCACATATAACTTGAGAAAAAAAGACCTAATTAATTTGATTTGGTTTCCTTATTGTCGCCCCTTTGATTTACTTGATTAGCTTGGATTTCCTTGTATAACTTGAACAAATAACAAAACAAATTTTCTCCTTTGTTGCTGATTTAATTACTTTCCTTCCTAGGTTAGGAAAAACACTAAATAATCCTCTCCTCTTTAGGAACAAGAGATGGCCGACTTCCTTACTTAAGTAGAAGAATAAATTGTTGATTTTCTATCCTTATTGCATTAGGAAAAACAAGCCTAACAAAGTTGTTATGGGGCCAGACCATTAGTCTTTTGTTCCACACGAATTGGGCTCTTCTTGGACCTGAATTAGATGAATTAAAGGTTGTCCTTCATGATTATTAGATCCCAAGCTCCTCTAGGTCCATTTTGCTCCATATATTTTGTACAAGCCCATTCAATGCTTCTTTAAGCATCTTTTCCCTAGCTCTTCTAATTGGCCCAATTGGCATCTCGAATGGGCCGTTAGCATGATTACGCTTGGTGTTGAGCTGATCCTCATCAGATGCCATCTTTGGTGGATTGTAGTGAGGGGGAGGCCTTCGTTATAAGGCGTGCGCTGAACATGCAAATCAAAGAAGATGATGTAGATCAGCAACGGGAAAACATATTTCAGACTCGATGTCACATCCAAAACTAGGTATGTAGCAGGATAATCGATGGAGGTAGTTGTGCTAATGTAGCTAGTGATACTCTTTGATGTGGACCAGCCCAGAAACACCAGCAAGGACCCATTACATGTTCCAAATGGTCCAATGACTTGGTCTAAGACAAAGACATTGAAAGAGGCATTGAATGCATTGGTTTTGAAGGTTTCAACCAAGTCAGGATTGAAAGGTCCATTAGAGTATCATGAGGAGACCCTAGTACATCTTATCCATGTGCAAGAGGGGTCCAATACAACCTTATTTGGGCCATGAGGTGAGGACAGCAAAGGAATCAAAAGAATCTTACTACAACTTGGAAACAACATGGGTGGCTACCTTTTCCTTTTGTTTCTAGGATTAAGGGGCTGCATGGAAGGCTATAAATAAGCCTTGAATCAGTTTTCTAATATTTTACTTCCTTCTCTTCTTCTCATGGCAGAACATGAATTTAAAATTAGGGACTTTATTTTATTTTGTTAGCTACAGCCCAAGGCTTGTTTGGGCTTAATTAATACTTTGTTTTCAATTAGGATCCAAGGCTTGTTTTGATTAAGTTATGGGCTTTTCAGTTTAGGTTTTGGGTCAGTTTTGAGTGGACCTCATATAAGTCCATATAAGGGGTCCATTAGGGTTAATTTTTCAACAACTATTTAAACTCATGTAAGCCAAAATTTCGAAGCCTTTGATGATTATTACTTCTGAATTTTTCAGTTTTAACATCCGAGAGTGATTCTTGCATTCTTCAGTTCTTGAACGAACTGAATCTGACTTATCGAAGATTAATTGGCCTTGTGGCGTCATTCTACCCATTCCAATAGTGTTGGTGCCTTGAGGCAGGTTTCCTTTGTGTCACACTCCTATCAGACCTATTTCAGCTTTTCGAGATTAGATTTCAATCTTGATTGTGGGTTGCATGACCACGTGATCACGAGGTTCGCATCACTCTTGTAAAGAAATTGAATTTGAGTTGTATGAAGCATCCTAGGCCTTATAGATTGCAATGGTTGAATGAATGTGGTGAAGTGAAGGTTACTAAGCAAGTATTGATTGTGTTTACTATTAGGAAGTATTCTGATGAGATTATGTGTGATGTAGTCCCAATATATGCTAGTCACTTATTTTTGGGGCATCCATGGCAGTTTGATCGAAAGGCAATTCATGATGGGTTTAGAAATAGGTTCACTATTGTAAAGGATAGAAAAACCATCACTCTTGTACCTCTTTCTCCAAAACAAGTGTATGCTGATTAAATGAAATTAAAAAGGGAATGTGAGGATGGGAAGAGTGAAAATTCACGTGAGGACAATGGCGAGAGAAGACCATCAGATTTTGCTAAACCTAAATCATTAATTAAACCGGTTGAGAGTAGAGGTAAAACTCAAGGAGTTAAGAAAGTAAGCTTGTGTGATGATAATAGTGTGGAAAAAATAAAGAAACAACCTAATTTTTATGCGTGAATTGCTTGTACGTGAAGCACACGGCGGCGGGTTGATAGGGCATTTTGGAAAGTTCTAGGACTCAACCATATGGCTTGTATATCCTTTTGCCTGTACCTAAAGAACCATGGTTAGACATTTCGATGGACTTCATCTTAGGTTTACCTAGGTCAAGACGGGGTAGGGATTCAATTTTTGTAGTTGTTGATAACTTTTCAAAGATGGCACACTTTATTCCATGTCATAAAACCGATGATGCAACTAACATTATTGATTTGTTCTTTAGGAGATAGTACGGCTTCATGGGGTCCCTAAGCATTGTGTCTAATAGAGATGTTAAGTTCCTTAGATATTTTTGGAAGGTGTTATGGGGCAAATTGGGAACGAAACTGTTGTTTTCAACTACTTGTCAACCCCAAACAGATGGACAAACCGAAGTACTTAATAGGACCTTAACACAACTTCTGCGTGCTGTCATTCAAAAAAACTTCAAGAATTGGGAAGATTGTTTGCCATTTATAGAGTTTGCATATAATCGTAGTGTGCTAAATTTTTACCATTTCAAATTGTGTATGGATTTAACCTTTTAACTCCCATGGATTTGGTTCCTTTGCCTGTTGATGAAAGGGTTAGTTTGGATGGTAATCATAAAGCATTGGTGGTGAAGACACTCCATGAAAGTGTGCGGCAACACATTGAGAAAAAGGAACAGTGTGCATGCAACCAAAGCCAATAAGAGGCGCAAACATGTAGTCTTTCAGCCTGGTGATTGAGTTTGGGTGCATATGCGTAAGGATAGATTTCCGACCCACAGGAAATCAAAGCTACAGCCACGAGGAGATAGGCCATTTTAGATCCTTGAGAGGATTAATGACAATGCTTATAAAGTTGATTTGCGAGGTGAGTATAGTGTTAGTGTTACCTTTAATGTTTCTAATCTTACTCCTTTTGATGTAGGTGATGATTCAAGGTCGAATCCTTTGGAAGAGAGAGGGGATGTTGAGGATCAGCCCAACACCAAGCGTAATCATACCAACGATCATTTGGAGGTGCCAATTTGGCCAATTAAAGAAGCATTGAATGGGCTTGTATAGAATATACAGAGCAAGATGGACCTACAGAATATATAGCCCAATTCGTGTGGAAGAAAGGGCTGATGATCCGGCCCCATAACAACCAAGGAAGGGAGATTATCCCACTAACACACAACAAGTGCGGCAAACAAGAAGTTTTATTAATCTGAATTGCGTAACCCTTGCATGTCTGGTTATACCTTTATTTATACTGACTCTAGACTGAAACAAACCCTAATGAACCTCTTATGTGGACTTATATAAGACCCACTTACAATTAAACCCAAATAATATAAATAAAACCCTAAACTAAGAAGAAAATAATAAATTCGAATTTAATATCCTAAATATGATAGGATAAGATTTGCTGCACTATAGAAGTCCCATTTAAGTTAGGAGAAATCTGATTTGGAAAATTTGTGTTGCCGCCCCCTTTAGGTCCTTGATTAGCTTGGATTTCCTTGTTTAACTTTGACAAATAAGAAAACCAATTTCTCCCTTTGTTGTTGATTTAATTACTTTCCTTCCTAAACTAGGAAAAGCATTATATAATCCTTCCCTCTTTAGGAATCGGATCTGCCAAAACTTCCTTGATTGTTTAGAAATATAAATTGCTCACTTTTTATCCTGATATCATTAGGAAAAACAAGCCTAACGAGGCTGGTATGGAGCCGAACCTGAATTAGATGAATTAGAGGTTGTCCTTAATGCTCCTTAGATGTCCCAAGCTCCTCTAGGTGACATCTTGCTCCATATATTCTGTACAAGCTCATTCAATGTTTCTTTAAGCTTTTTTCCCCTAGTTCTTGTAATTGGCTCAATTGGCACCACTAATAGGTCGTTGTCATAATTACACTTGGTGTTTGGCTGATCCTCATCACTAATAAGGGTGGTACTACAAACATTAACACAGCTTCCACTATCTATAATTAAACTACACTCCTTGCTTTATACATAGCAACGCGCATGGAAGATATTCTTGCTTTGTTGATTATTTTCATCTTCCTTGACTTAAACCTGAAGTGTTCACCTTATAGTCAAGGACTCCTCAACCGGTAATGCTAACCCATCCACATCACTATCGTCCACTTGTGACATGCCTTCACAATCAGATCTGTCACTTTCAGATTCAATATCACCATTATTTCTAATCATCATGATTCTCTTGTTTGGACACTCTAAAGCATAACGTCCATGTCCCTGACACCTGAAACATTTAACATCAGGAGTACGTTTAGGTTGAGTTTCAGATTTACTTTTGGCACCAGTAAGGACATCAACTTTAGCCTTTGGTGGTTTGGCTTTGGAAGGAACAAAGGACCTCGGCTGGACAATACCCTCTCTCCTTAGATTCGGCTTCCAAGATGATGAAGAACTTGAATTAAACGCTAGCCGACCATGTCCTTGGAGCTTGATTGACACCTTGGAGCTTCAGCTATAAGTCTCGGTAATAGTGGTTTGACACAAATCGTCTCCTCATTAAGACTTTCATCTCCCCCCAAATCTGAACGGGTCACTCTCCATTGCTACTCCTACTAATTACAATCTGATCCCACCAAATCAATGCATACTCTCTAAACTCAATTATCACCAATTTCACCTTCTTTTGTTCAGAATAGCTTTGGCAATAAAAAATCCAATCTACCTTTTTCTCCCTCTCCAAATAAGCCTCGGGATTGTTTTTACATTGAAAATTAGAAATTTTCAGTTTAATGGTGTCTAAGTCCTTATCCACATCTTCACAATTCCCCATGCCATGGAAATTCACATTCCTCCTAGCCCTGTTCGGTTCAAACCTGATTCCTTGGCCAACAGATGCAAAATCATAGTCATCTTCACCCGTATTTGCGTTTTTGTCAACAAACTCTTCAAAATCAGATATGACATTCCATACGAACCGTATTTCCTTGGCGATCAGCCCAACTATTCTGTTGCTTTATCGAATTCACCTCATCTTTTAGATCCTTGTACGTCCTAGACAACAGCTCGAGTTGCTGCCCTATGGCTCGAAATTGGAAAGTGACGTCAGTGTTTTGTGTTGTTGATTCGTTTTTTTCAGACATTCTTTGAATTTGCAAACTTTGGTTAGTAGCACAAAATATATCCTCACACCTCTAGTGTATCACAAAAAAAAAAATCAAGGGCTTCTCACTCTAATAAGTTCACTACGCCTTTTACCTCACAACTTACTTTCTTTTGATTCTTTAAAAACTGAAATCAACAAATCAAAGTCAGTAGCCTTTACAGCGCACTCCAATTATAATTTTCAGACTCAAGAATCAATAAATATACTAAAAACAAAGCAAAACAAACCTACGATTATGATTTTGCGAGTAGCAATGTAAATTCGTACAAATTATGGATGAAACGAAGACGCGAAATAAAACAGAAGCAAATATTAGCGAAAACAATTACTTAACTCCTAGATAACCCAATTATAATAGAAACAAAAAGATTTAGACAAAAACAAACAGTAAGGATCATGTTTTGAAACTTGACACAAATCTAACCTGTTACACAATTTTTACGTAACAGAATTGAAACTCAGACCAAATGATCTGGAAATGACCTCAAATTCAATATTTAGTGTTCTAGTAATACTAAACAAACAACAAAGCTCAATTTATAGGTCGTTCTCTTATGTTTAGGTACTCAAACCCCTTGTATGATCAGTTTGTGGTAGAACTGAACTTCCAATTAAAATCTCCAGAAGCTGATAACAAAATAAACCCAAATTTAATATATTGATACGATGCAGGCAAGGTCAAATTCAGATTTTGATGTAAAATGTGCAACCATCCAGTTTTACGGTAACAGTCATAATTCTCAATCCGACCCCAAGTAAAATTTCAGCGTGATCCAACGGTCGGATTGAGAATTATGATTGTTGCCCTAAAACTGGATAGATGC
>Ga0307518_10003054_pt1 | contig 12113 bp, 18 predicted proteins | sample 25_EM_MG_FD_203889 | JGI IMG/M metagenome (GOLD analysis project Ga0307518, IMG submission 203889) | Populus trichocarpa ectomycorrhiza microbial communities from riparian zone in the Pacific Northwest, United States - 25_EM | ecosystem: Host-associated > Plants > Roots > Unclassified | place... | reverse complement strand
GGGAGGAAGGGACCATAGGCTGAGGGCTCAGGGGACACAGAGACGACCAGAGATGACTTCTCAATCTTGACAATAGACCTAAGACGACCAAAGTACGTCCTTGATGCAGGACTGACGAGGAGAATGCGCTGACCGAGAACAAGGGGGACTGAGGGAGCAGGCTGGGAAGATATGTGCCAGGCAGTGCATGGGAACTCTGGGAGAGGCTGTCCTAAGAGCAGGACATAGTGGAGAGCTGCAGCAATAGCGGAGAAATGATCCAGAGAAAATACGGACTCCATAGTGACTGATGAGACGAATGTCTGGATTGCGGGGGGAATATCTCCGTGGGAAATAAACGGATCCACGTCGGAACTTGACAGGCAGATAGACCACGCTCCAGGCTCTCTGACGGTATAGTCACGTGCCTGATAGCTTTGGAAACGGTGGAGCTATTCAAAATATCGGAATGCCGGCACTGGGCGCCTAAAAATGACATTTGAGCGCTAACATCGTTTCTTCTCTTCTTTCCTTCGTTTCTCCATCAATTCTTCAGCTTCTTGGCGGTTCTTGTGCGAGTGATGACTGTCAGCGTCGGCAGTCATCTCTTGCATCAGGATAGTCTTCTTGTGCGATAGATGGCTACGATGAGGCTCCATCATGCTCATCCTTCACATCAGGATCGTTTGATATTGACGTTATCTTCCATGTTCACTGTACCAAACCTGTTTGGTGCGTGACACCGCTTGTCGACGACAGCCTGGCCAACCACCCCAGCACTACCTTCACCACTACCAATGACAACACCACCACCGCATGTCGATGATGGCCCACCACCCCACTTAACAACTTTACTTAGATTGTTCTTACTATGTATTTTGTAATAAACAAGCACCCTACCTATCATAGGGCGTGTATAGTATTCCACGTGTCCTGCAAGTATCAAGCAAGGTCTGCGCCGACGCAGTTGGCACTTCCCAAGTCTGAGATTGCAGTGGACTTGAAGTTCAAGGGTCAGACTCAAGTGAGAGTGGTTGAATTGAACACGAGTCCCGTGACATTGGTGGCACACAATATTTACAATATTATGTAACTTCAATCTCGCCAACTCCGACTCAGTGCGTCTCCGCTTCTGCCCTTCATTCCCCCTCCTCGAGAAACACGCACACAACACCCCGTCCACTCTCACCCGCGACCTGAAGCCCCCGGTGAGTTTAATAACCAGATTCTGGACTTGGAGTTGGCTTTGTGCCACTCATAAATCTAAGGTTGACTTCGTGTCGCCTTGGATTGCACTCTGTTGACTTCGTGTCACTGAAGTCGCCCCAGCACCACCTCGTATCGAGTGCCAGTGGGGTTAAAGACCTCGAGGAGTACCTGTCCTGTCACTCAGGCTAGTTCTCTTGCTCCAGCTCCTTTTATCATCGCCTTTTCATCCGTCCTCGATTCGCCTATACACACGTGTCTTGCCCACTCTCCCCTGTGTTCTCAAACTTCCCCGTGAACTCACAATCCGGTATGTGGACTTGGACTTGGCTTTGTGCCACTCAAACTTCTGAGGTTGACTTTGTGCTACCTTAGATCGCACACTCTCGACTTCACGTCACGAAGGCCTCCCTGGAAATCTTCAAGTCCTTGTCTATCTTGTGTGTCATTAGGTGTGTAATTCTGTTTCCTTTCTCACTTCTATGAATTAACTGCCATCTCTGTGATCATCTACGCCGATGTATATACCTAGTAGTCCCACCATGGCCTCTGCCATATCTCGCTTCAAACCATATACTCAGCCCCACGATGGTACATTTTTCCCCTTCCATTGGATCCAAGAGCTAATATACATCTACAGCAAAAATCACTTCTCTCGACGCATGAGCAGTCGCCTGCAAGGACAACTGGGTGATAACATCACCCAACGTAGACTTTGTCCCAGAACCCCATATTTTCGAGGACGAAAACCTTCAACCCCGCGCTGATGGTCGTTTTGGGCTAGTTGATTGCTCTCAATGGCCACAGCTTTACGACAAAGAATACCAGTACTCTGTTTGCATTCCTCGAAAGGACTCCGTCCCCTCACTTGCCATTGCATGGTATGATCTGACTCGGGACGATTTTGTCATTCCAACTGGCTCCAAATCTGCAGTGGGCACACTTGGAGATAGAAGGGTCAAGGACTTTGAGTATCTACTTCAGCTGTTGCACGGCCGCCAACACCACCTCCAGGGCCGAACGGCTGTGAAGGAAATTCTGTCTGTCCGGATGTCCTCAGCTCAGCATGGGGTTCTGCGGTTGCGGCACCACCCTTTGGTTCTCAGGGACCTCGTCGTTTTCATTGCGCAGCTTCAGCGCACTCTTTTAGATATTCACGCATTGCTTGACTACATCGAAATCCTCCACCCTCTCTTTGCTTCTCCCCCCTCGAAACCTGTTCCTGTGAATCCCACCTGGATGGGGTGCTTCACAAAGGACACTGAGGTCTGCGAGAGCCTTTACTTCACAGGGGTACCTGTCTGGCTCATTCGCCGTGAACATTTCATCCCCAAAACTATGAACATCATCCATCCGGTGCGGCTGACATTCCCTGACAATATAGTTAGGGCTATGTATTCAGAAAATGGGGTGGTCAGATCGTTTCCCGTCATCTACCGTGGTCCAAGTGGCATCTACCGCCACTACCACACCCGCAGACCCTATGAGGGCACCTTTACTGAACAACCTGAGGCCATAGCAGCCCTGTCTGCTGCACATCCCATTTCTACACAGCAGCATTCTCTTCATGGTGGCAAGCATGTCACCCACAAGCAGACTAAAACTGCCAGGGTTAAGGCTGCCACAGGCCCTTATATGGAAGGTATGTAATTGCTAGATCTCTTATGTCTCGTTCCTGACCAAGCTACAGCGTCACCACACCAGCGATCAGTAGGTGCAAAGGCCAAGGGGGATGAAGCCAATCCCCCTGACATTCCGGAACCCCATACCTTATTCGAATCAGCTTGGAAGAAAGTTAACAAGAATTTGCAGCGACGCAAGTCTGGCTTTGTCAACCCTGGCTATCGCTTCCCGAAGCCATTACTTTTTGTCGGTGTGGGTGTGCCGGAACGAAAGAAGACCTATTTCCTGAATTGGCTCTCTGTTCGGTCACTCTGGATCGATCAAGTAGATAGGCATCCTCCCTTAAAGTTTCCTACTCCCCAAATGTGGAGGGACTTCCTCAACACCATAGATACCAGCCTGCCCTCTTCGACAAGGAGTGCATCAAGTAAATTGGCGGTCCTGGATATTTTAGGCGAAAGCATTGTCCAGGCGGCAGCTAAGGGTTTGGCAGAAGCACGGGAAGAGATTGTGTGGCGAGGAAGGCAGGTAAGTTCTAGCATCTCTGATCTCCCTTTCTGCATTAACACATTTTAGGTTCAAGTGTCATCACTTTCTGACCCACCGCTCTGGCTCGTACGCTCCATTCTATGGGAGCTGTATGAACTCAACTTTCGTTATGAACTCTATGCGCTCGATCACACCATTGTCCCAGAGTGTTGGACTACAAGTGAAGTACGGACTCGGCAGACTCTTCTTCACAGCATATTCCCTGGCGGGTCTGGTCTTGGGATGCAGTCGGAACCTTTACCACAGGAACCGTGTGAGCTGGGCATGTGCACTCGTAGCATGGAAGTCGCACTCCCGTATGTCAATAACTTCCGCGAACTGCTGTCTGCATGGCCTGGGGCTCCTTCTTGTCTACGATCATCCGCCAAGATGGATGGTCAAAGTAACAGCAAGTGCTACGAATTATTCTTGACAGCGTGCCAATTCTACCTCCAAACTGCATTTGATTTTCTTGGACGACAACCTTCACTTCCGCACGTCTTTTCATTCATCTAAATAATTTTGTCGAATTTGTGGTAAATACCGTCCACTGTACAATATGAATAATGTCACTACATCACCTTGCTTGCAATTTCGGACATTTACCTCCCCTCTGCATGGATGCCTGCACACACATGCACTCAACAATGGAGCCTCTGACAACCTTAATGATCTCGCTAAGACCCTATACTCTCCCCTGTTTGCATGGCTTACCAAACATATCTGACAACCAGCCTAGTCTATGCAGCGACTTTGATTGGATATGTTTACTGGGCTCTTTAACTTTCCGGGTAATTTGCTTGACCAGTTCTATTGAACAGAATTCCCGCAGGTATCTTTTCTTTTTCTTTTTCCTTTTGTTTACTATCTATTATTACAGGACCTGGACTCTGCATCTGTGCTTTATTTAGCAAGGGTTCTGCCATTGTAGGTGGCATTTCAAGCAAGAGGCTTATGCAAGTAGATGAAATGATGAGATATCAGTGGGTACATTGCAGCATTCTATGAGTGAAATAACAGCACATCAAGACTCCAAAGTACCAAAAAAATATGATTGACACACCTTGGTTATCCTCCTGCCATTGAACAACCTGCTCTGCAATTTCCCAGAAGCTACTAATAGATTCCTTGCATTCAGGAAAAAGAGCTGAGTTGAATACAACGATATGATAATCCATTAGGTTTTTCTGAACCAAGTCACTATAGATTTCCTCGCCTGCATGGTACTCCATCCGCCATAGGATTACCACTCGCAGTCTCGGAAAACGTTTGAATATCTCAAAGAGGACTTCAGGATAGGTCACCCGTTGTCCAGGAGGACGAATGTGAAAGGAGAGGTGTGTCAGCTGAGAAAGCTCATGAAGGCCAATGAAAAGGCCTCGCCGTGCCACCCAGCCATTGGTAAGATGAAGACGCTTGACCCGTCGCAATACAACCAGATTTGGAAGGTAAATGTGGGGACCATAAAAAACAGATGCAATGTTCATGCATAATGTAGTGGGCCACAGATCACGGAGCGGTGCATGCAATGGGTTCTCCTCATCCGGTAAGTTGGTGACAATTTGCAGGGTCAACCCCTGCAGTCCTTGACACAATGCAAGGATCCTTGCCCCTTGTTCAGGGGAAACTGCAGGCCGAAGGTGCAAGACCTTGACCGCCATCTTGGCAAAACCTGGTCTAAGTTTTAGGCACGATATGAATAACTTGGCCTTTTCCTCGTCATCAATGTCAACCACCCGGTATAATATTGGCTCTAACCTGGATTTGATTAGCCTGTCACTCGCATGGGAAAGACCGGCATTGAAGCCTATACTCACCAATTGCGGACTCGCTCCGCAACAGGTAGGTAACGAGGGATATTTGACGGTGAGTTTGCGACCGCCAGAAGGAAGATGTTGCGTTTAAGTTCATCTGGAAGGTACGACGAGCGGTTTCCGATGATAGTACTCATCACTGTGTCAGGTTGAAGTGAGTGTTGATTCACTTGCAGTTCCAATTCTGCTCGTGATCTCAGTCTGTGTGATTGCTAGTAAGCATATCATGAGGTACTCCACCATGACGCATTACACTACCCACTAGGCTGCCAACCTCAGTCAACTGACCAACGGAGATAAAATCTCGGCAATGTGCACAGCGGCAATGGGACAATAAATGGAGATTCAAATACAGTGGAGCTGAACCTCATATATAAATCCATTGGTCCCACTGATACTGTGGCAACTATGACACAAACAGGGAGCGTGTTCCTGAGTTTCAAGCATATGATTCAGCAGCATGACAGAGGGGACTCACCCTGGTGGAGAGTTCAGGACGTAAAACACTATTAACCATTCACGGATTGAATTGATCATCAAATCTGGTAGGCCGTTCAGATTGCAATCTAGGGCGAATAGAGTAGTGCTAGCCTCAGATCCAGAACAAATCCCTGCCACAAACGAAGGGGTGTGCTCCTCAAGTCTTCTGGCACTCGATACGAGGCACCGGGGCTACTTGGCTATGACATTGCATAATCAAACAAAGTGGCACAAAGCCAGACTGATGGAGAGCGGGAGAACAGATCACAATTTACTAGTCAGGTACCTTGTAGTGAGTATAGTTTGAAGGAGAGCTGGCACAGTGATGCACCCAAGCTAAGCTGAGAAAGTGAATACAGACGATAGGCAGTATCCTGCATAATATGTGTGTCAGGGACATATAAAGGGCATGGCAGCCGACAAAGGGGATCTCCAAATGTTTACAGCATCAACATGTACTAGTAGATCAAAATGGATGGCTACACACATACTAGTATATGCCCATCCAGCAAAGGGGAATCTCACTCCAAAAAACAGACGAGACACTCCTCGAGGTCTTTAACCCCACTGGCACTCGATACAAGGTGGTGCCGGGGCAACTTCAGTGACGCGAAGTCAACGGAGTGTGATCCAAGGTGACACAAAGTCAACGGAGTGTGATCCAAGGTGACGCAAAGTCAACCTTAGATCTGTGAGTGGCATGAAGCCAGCTCGTGGTGGGATGTGCCCTGGTTCTTGAGTGCTTGAGACTCTGGCAAGTTCGGCATTGAGGCAGCTTAGCAAACGATGCGAGTGCGGGAACGACGCTGAGGCTGAGATCTGAGAGTGCAGTGGACTTGAAGAGTTCAAGTCGAGTCTGAGTCAAGCAGTGGTCGAAACACGAGTCCCGTGACATGGCGCGCGATATTTACAATTATGTAACTGCAATCTCGCCAACTCCGACTTGCATTGCTACTTCATCCCCCCCCTCCTTGAGCAACTTCACGCACACAACACCTCGTCCACTCTCGCCCGCGACCTGAAGCCCCCCGGTGAGTTCAATACTTGGAGTTGGCTTTGTGCCACTCATAGATCTAAGGTTGACTTTGTGTCGCCTTGGATCGCACTCCATTGACTTCGCGTCACTGAAGTCGCCCCGGCACCACCTCGTATCGAGTGCCAGTGGGGTTAAAGACCTCGAGGAGTACCTGTCCTGTCACTCAGGCTAGTTCTCTTGCTCCAGCTCCTTTTATCATCACCTCTTCATCCGTCCTCGATTCACCTATACGCACGTGTCTTGCCCACTCTCCCCTGTGTTCTCAAACTTCCTCGTGAACTCACAATCCGGTAGGTGGACTTGGACTTGGCTTTGCGCCACTCAAACTTCTGAGGTTGACTTTGTGCTACCTTAGACCGCACACTCTCGACTTTGCGTCACGGAGGCCTCCCTGGAAATCTTCAAGTCCTCGTCTATCTTGTGTGTCGTTAGGTGTGTAATTCTGTTTCCTTTCTCACTTCTATGCATTAACTGCTATCTTTGTGATCATCTATGCCGATGTATATACCTAGTAGTCCCACCATGGCCTCTGCCATATCTCGCTTCAAACCATATACTCGGCCCCACGGTGGTACATTTTTCCCTTCCATTGGATCCAAGAGCTAATATACATCTACAGCAAAAATCACTTCTCTTGACACACGAGCAGTCGCCTGCAAGGACGACTGGGTGATAACATCACCCAATGTAGATTTTGTCCCAGAACCCATATTTTCGAGGACGAAGACCTTTAACCCCGCGCTGATGGTCGTTTTGGGCTAGTTGATTGCTCTCAATGGCCACAGCTTTACAGAGAATATCAACACTCTGTTGCATTCCTCGAAAGGACTCTGTCCCCTCACTTGCCATTGCATGGTACGATCTGACTCTTGACAATTTCGTCATTCCAACTGGTTCCAAGTCTGCGGTGGGCATGCTTGGAGATAGAAGTGTCAAGGACTTCAAGCATCTACTTCAGCTGTTACGTGGCCGCCACCTCCTCCAGGACCGAACGGCTGTGAAGGAAATTTTGTCAGTCTGGATGTCCTCAGCTCAGCATGGGGTTCTGCGATTGCGGCACCACCCTTTGGTCTTCAAGGACCTCGCCGTTTTCGTAGCACAGGTCCAGTGCACTCTGTGAGCTGGGCATGTGCACTTGTAGCATGGCAGTTGCAGCGAGGACTTTGATATGTTTACCGGGCTCTTTGACTTTCCTGGTAATTCGCTCAACCAGTTCTATCAACCGTACCTCCCGCAGGTTTCTTTTCCTTTTCTTCCTTTCGTTTACTATCTTGACTACAGGACTCCTCTGTACAATGCAACCCCATTTGATGCCGTGTTTACTCCACCTCCCTCGTGCATCACTTGCTAAGCCAACCAATCTGGTGTTTGTGATCGTTCTCAGGGTTGTGCTAGTTAGTATGTGGGGTGACTCAGAACATGAGAAAAGTCACTGATAGGCTTCGTTGGAGTTGTTCAACGCCCCAGGTCCCAGTTGAATGCAATCTAAGGAACTGTTCCATGTACGGTGTCACGGTCAACTTTGAAACTCAGTGAAGCCGATTGGACCAGCCTGTCTGATCATGTGTCCAGCACAGGTAAAATTGTAACGTCTGAAAAGGGGGTGATGCACTCTAATACTAGTTGGCAGCATCCGGTATGATCAGTGCATGGGAGTAAGGCTATGCCCAAACACCCTAGTATTTTAAATACATGCCGTTATTGAGGCCACCACCGTATGATCATGTGCCACTGTGTGGGGCTGGGCACAAGCACTGATTGGGAACTATTAGACCCATTTGTCAAATGCTTCTTCTCGGGAAAAGCTATTGCAATGCAACTTGGAGATCATCGTGGCGCAGCAAGCTGTCAAACCTACTATATGATGTGCCCACTTACTCGGCGCAAGGGCACTGCCCGTGGGGCGCCATCACAGCTACAATTGCTGAGGATTCAAAGGACATCAGCATGCCAGTGGTGCAGGTGGGTCCGAATTGTAATCACACTTGATCAGCTGAAATGATTGCACTGGAAAGTTCCAAAGGAACAGAATGCCGTAGAGTGAGTATATATGAGAGCGAATTCAACGAGTAGCAAATCACTGACATGGATGACGATGACATTCCTCTGATCTCTGCAGAAATGCAGCTCATGCTCCTGGAACAACCACCTGGGTTTTATGGTATCTCTTATGATATCTACACTCGTAAAACCCAGGACAACTTACCTGCGGGTTGGCACTCACATCATGGTAAGCTCTGAAACTCTGGCTACTAACTTCCATTTACACTGAACTACAGCAGCGACTTATAATGAACTAGCAAAGACATTACAGCGCAGTGGCTTTCACTGGCACCAAGGCTCCGATTGGACCTGTGGTCCAATAGATGCTGCTGATGCCTATTGGACAATGCTGTCCTTATTAAGAATCCAACCTCCTGGAAAGTTTCAAAGCACGGTGAAAGGTGTAAAACTTCATTGTATCCCTGATTGGGCATTTGATGTCACTGATGGCATGCAACTTGGAGGTGAATATGCTGCGCGCCTTGTAGGCCCCACACCAGCGGACTTAGTACCAGCTGATGTCCCGGCTGTGGTACCCCCTGGACTGCAGCGGCTCCCTCATTTCACCCAAAGATCTCAAGAGGCCATGGATGTCCATAACTGGAGGATATGATCTTACCCCATCCAAATGTAATTCTGTACTACTATCGTTACAATTCTCAAAATATTTTGCTCCACACTGTCTACCAGTATTATAGTACAAACCAACCTTTTTTTCATCATGATCTTGACTTGAGTTGTACAATTTCCCGTGTCTCAGAAGTAACATATTTTGCAGTGCAACAAGATCTTCGGAAACTTCAAATGAAATCTTATCCTTGAAGTATGACCGTAACCAACTTTCCAGATTGGCAGCGGAGATACCATGTGCTGTTGAGCCGTAATGTGTACTAATAGGGAAGGCTTCCCCAGGAGCAAAAGCAGTGGAGTCATTGAACATGAATGGGTTGGTACTCGGGGCAAATGGATGGGAGTGGAGCAAGGCGGGGCCGCCAGGCCATCTGCAAAGCTAAGCGTCACTGTGGCCAGCCATAATGACGCTTAACTGAATTACTTTGCTTAGCTGACTGGTCTCACCCAATCAGAGAGGTCACCAAGGTATTCAAAAAGTGTAGGCATCACTGGGGGCCTCTCTCAGATTTGAATCTCCACAACTGCTGGCTTGAAGGGCCCGTAATACTAGATCCACAAGTTTTTGGCAGTGCCATATTTGGCAAATCCCGATCACTGCGCCACCTCCTTATTACCACGGTCTCATGCCTCGTACCACATCCAACCCCCGTTGCACCATGCCTCGCCGAGCCAACAAACCTCAGGTACCACACTGCTCAGCCAGTGGCACTGGGATCTCGGATGTCGATGAAATGGCTGCCAAGTCTATCATCTATTCAGCCACACTTGAAGAGCATGCCTCCATTATTCGTGGCCACCATCAACATGCAACCATCCGTCAACGTATTTTAGATCAAAAACAGGCCACAAATTTGGGAGAAATATGGGCAACACTTGATCATGTGGGACAGAAAAGTTTACAGAGCAAGATGGAGGACGTGCTTCGGCGTCCTGCTCTTACCATAGATGAGTAAGTATCCTTGGCTTGTGTATACCAGTATTAACAATGAGAATCATCTATGTAGTCATTACAAGATCTTTTATGCTGCAAATGTTTTATCACGTTTGCAGCATGAAGTCCTCATGCGCATGCCGTTTCCCAAGTCTCTTGAAGTTGCAAAAAGGCTAGATGAACTTAGGTCAGATTTTCTTCAACTTTTGACACACAATAACATCATGATGTATTCATAGGATTGAACGAAGGCAGGCGAAGCATGGTACTGCACAAGAACATCCTTATTTGTCCCTCCGACCATCCTGTCCAATGTTTCAAAGGCCACAGCAGGAAAATTACCAATACGGTGATATTACAAAGGACTCTGTTGATTCTGCCCTTGACGTATCAACTCTTCCTAAAGTTCTTGGCCAGCAGTTCTGCTTCAGACATGATAATATTTTCTTCCGTGTTTGTGCTGTTGAGGCATCCTTGGAGGGGTACCGGTTTACCATCCAGTATGAAAATAATGAGTATGTTTTTACTGACTTACTGACATTACTGCACTCACTCAGTATGCCAGACAGCTCCAGTATGTTAGTCTGGAGGAATTGAAAGGGATGTTGGAAAGCAGCAGTCTTGTACAGTAAATTCTGCATGTCCTGTTACATGTGTATTCTGTATGTTCATCAGGTACTAGTGGCCAATTGATCCATGTTCTCGACACTGCCCCAGGTTGTTGAGTAATGGCTAGGCAAGAGCAAGGTATACCCATGGGTGCCGCCCAGAGGCCAACCTGTACATACCTGTACTAGTACCTGTGATATACTCAGCGGTGTTTGTGGGTAGGTCACTCAAAATACTCAAAATACCCCAGAATATACATGTGTCAAGACCGGTTCTTCACCGATCTGATCTCTACGAGGGGTCAGGGGGTCAGGGGTTGGCCTAGCGGTAAGACCGAGATGCTACATAGCGTAGTCGCGCTTCCCAAATGATAGGAAGGCTGACCGAGGTTTATACGGAGTGTCCGAGGGTAAATGGTCTACGACCGAGTGCTTGTACGAGGGCAGAGACAGAGAGTACGAAGGGAGAACAGATAGGAAGTATCTTATTCGATATTCGAACTGAAACTACAACAGACCGAGTATCTAGGTATTTATACTAAGTAGAACGGATGAGGCGATGTACGGGAAGTCGGGATTACCGACGAACGACGAGCGCAGTCGCGCTGCGCGCTGAGTAAGTACGGTAAGTGCGATAACCGGATTACCGATGAGTATCGTATTAGTAATGGAACGGGACGGGAACGTATAGTGACCGGAAACAAGAAAGGAAACATATTAGGTAATCGTACAGAGAGACAGATCGGACAATGCGCTCACCGATCGGTGGCGATACAGGACAGATAGAAAGAAACGGAAAAGGGAGTACATACAATAGACGGACGGCGAACGCGTGGACGCGATCGGACAGTAGGGTACAGGGTGATCGGATGTCACGGTCATGACAGTATCTGTTACGACCATGTCTAACTCCGGGCCTTATCCGGTCACTCCGGTCGCATCGCAGCTCTACAGCTCAACTCCGGTCGCGCATCACTTACTCCGGTCACGGTCGCGCAGATATACCTCCGTTAAGTACGACCCTTGGCCTAGTCCCTACTCAGTCCTTACTACACCTCACCGTCTACCCTGCCTTGACGTGAGTTCTCCGTGTACCTGTTATATCCACCACCTTGTATCATTTTCACCGGACCTGTTTTATTTTACTCGGACCTGACTTTATTTTACCCGGACCTGACTTAGTACTTTCTCCGGTTATCCCTTGTCCACTTTTTAGGCTGTTCACTTGTCAC
>Ga0307518_10003053_pt1 | contig 12117 bp, 14 predicted proteins | sample 25_EM_MG_FD_203889 | JGI IMG/M metagenome (GOLD analysis project Ga0307518, IMG submission 203889) | Populus trichocarpa ectomycorrhiza microbial communities from riparian zone in the Pacific Northwest, United States - 25_EM | ecosystem: Host-associated > Plants > Roots > Unclassified | place... | reverse complement strand
TCTTATTTCTTCCAGAAGGTCTGTCGCCAGGAACTGGAACATGGGTAGACGATGCGCGGTCATGGAACAGAATATGTCAATCAGCAGGGTGAGAAAGGAGCCATTGGATAAGGTTGGTGGTAAGGATGGGACTATTGTCCCAGTTAACATTCCCAGTGGTGGTCGATTGAGAATCGTCGGTGGGGGGTTGACCGCGTTGTTGGAGAGACTGAGTAGGTGGAGCAGAGGGAGCAGCCCATCCCTTCCCACCTCAACCTCTTGCTGAACATTTTGTTGTACCCTGTTGTAGAGTGCCAGGAGGTTTAGTGTGCTGACTTTTGGCGTGGGGGGCGGGGGCGGAGGCCTTTGAGCTGCTGCTAGCCATGGAGCGACCCTGCCTTGCACGCTCCTTGAGGCGGGCAGAATGACGATGGGTTTGTTGAAGTGGAGGCATTTTCAAACTCCGACTGGAGCATGCTGCATTCCAACGTGGGCTGCATAGCCATTGCATAGCGCCAGCAGAGCACCACTGAGTACCACTAGTGTCAGAATATTACTGCTACATGGCAAACTCCCAAGATATGACTAGTAGAGATTAGTTTTGATATATTACTTGTTCTACCTACAAGATAAATAGTCCATAGTTGTACCATGCATATTCATTGCGTTTGGACCTGGTTTGCACCCACACCACAGGTTTAACAAGTTTGTGACATAGGTTTATATACCTCTTATAATCATCTCGAATAACTGTAATTGGAATCATGCAAGGTGTGTTTAGGACATGCCCGACATTAGAATATCATGGTAGGTCTATATTAGGTATTCTCTCATAAAGATGCATTAGTCACAACACCATCTGATGGCAAATTCCCGAGCAGTAGTATCTTCCCGATTTTCCATTATATACTTTCTACAGATGTGACAAGCTGTCATATATTCAGTACTCCAACAAATACACTAAGTGGTGACAATCAAGGTCGTTAATGTGGACCTTGCAGACTCCAGTTTGCATGATGTGACTTATTAATTCCTGAAATGATGATCACTGTTCCTCATGGCATAGCTATCCATTGGAACAACTGTCTTGTAGATGTAGTTGGGAAATGGGCTAAATTTTGATTTTCATGCCTCCATAATCACCACATAATAGCAGGTGGAAAACATCACACTTTATTGGATATTTACAAATCTGGTGACATTACATTCCAATTTGATACAGCTGTGTGGCATACAAGAAAAGTGTACTATGTAAATGGACAAACAGACAAGAAGTGGGGATGAATGTGCAGAGGGCATGTGCCCAGGGGTTCATCATTGTTGATGTGCAGGTACAGTGGAAACAGTGGTGTTCGTTGTCATGATCAGACAGTGGGAATTGGTGGTGGATATCGTCGTTGTCGCACTGGTCGAGATCATGGTGGTGAGGCAGCAGTTGTGGTCGTCATTACTGGAGGGTGGCAGTATAGAAAGGTGGTGGTCTGCACAGGGAAGGTCTAGCCTAGAAGAAGGGAGAAGGAGCTGTAGTGTAACCTCAGTAGTCTGGCAAGCTACTATATATTAGTATGTACCTGTAGTGTAACTACAAGGTATCAGTAAGTAGGAAAGTGGTTAGTAGGAAGGTACTCACCCTCAGTAGTCTGGCAAGCTACTGAGGGACTATAGTAATAGAAACTACTGTAGTGCGATGTATGCTTATGTAAGTATGTAAACAAACCATAACAGTCTGTTTATCTCCAACAGGCAGCCATTGCCACCATTCGCAGTGGTGGCAGTAGCATTGGGGTGACAATCAATCTTTTGTGGTCGTTAGCAAAGGAAGGTGATGGTGGTCATCACCATCATCCAGGGAGGTAGTAGGTATGGTTGGTTGCCATCATTCAGGGCAGTAGTTGGTTGCTGGGATTCGCAGTGAGGACATGGCACTGCTATCGTTATCAGATGGTGGTCGTTATCATTGCCAGCATGCAGTGAGGTTGTTTGTCATTGGGGCTGTTTGCAGTTAGTTGCTGTTGTTGTTGCTGTTTCTCGTGGTGATGATGATGGATGTTGGTGGTCATGGTTGTTACTGTCATTTTGGATGGTGGTTGTTGTTGCCATCATTCACAGTAGTGATGCACAGTGGAGCAGTGATGGAGGAAGTAGTCACTGAGAAGGGACTCTGACTTATAAAGCGTGTGTGATTATATCAGCAAGGTGAGCTTCCGAACGACTACCTAACCTGACTTATTTACTCACCAGGTGACCAATAGGATCCTTGAACTTTGACTGACATGAGTAAACAACCCTTCCCTTTCTTTGGTCTGCTGTGAGACCTAAAGGTCACAAATCAGATGTGCAAGCCCAACCCCTCAGTCAGGGCTCCTTGTGATCAGCTGCTGTGAGCAAGCAGAGGCATATCAGATCTATACGAGTGCAGGAAAAACTCAGTTGCACGTGATACAGCGACAAACATCTGTGTATTACCTATACGAGTGCAGGAAAAACTAGGTAATACAATCAGTATACAAAACACAGTGTGTAAACAAAAGGTTGTGCCCACCTCAGTCGCGCGTGATACAGTGACAAACATCTGAGGTGGGAGCTCTACAGTACTGGACTAAATACGAGCTGATAGAACAAAGAATGAGACAATGACAAGGCACAGATGTTGGATCCTGCGCCGTACAGTACACAAGACACTGTGTTGGACAGTACAAGGGGTAACTTAGACACTTTACAAGGGATAAGTAAAACTGGAAAAGACAATAAAGAACTGACCACGCTCCGAGTCGTACCGTATGTTGTGACAGAGCGCGTGTTATGTAATCGTTCTGCGGTCAGTATCTCGTGACTAGAGTGAATGCATCAATTTTCAGGATACTGCTACGAACGACTTGCCAATTTCAACACTCCCCCTCAAGTCAGACATAGCCCAAGTTCGACAGCAAAATGCTTCACTTTCAGTGACAGGAGAGCCTTCATCAGGGTATTGGTGACCATGTCGGCAGTGGGGCAATAGATGAGGCGGATCTTTCCGTTTTCCACAACCCAGCATATGAAATGGAAATGGATGTCAATATGCTTGGTACATGCGTGGTACTGATGGTCCTTTGAGAGTGCAATAGCTGACTGATTATCAGAGAACAACGTGGTGGGTTCATCAAATGGTGAAAACAGCTCTCTGAGGAGCGACCACAGCCATAAAGCCTCCTTGGCTGCATGCGTTGCGGCCATGTACTCGCTCTCCGTCGTCGACAAAGAGACAATCTCCTGTTTCTTTGAAGACCATGACACAGTGCTGCCATCAATCAAGAAAGCATACCCAGAGATCGCTTTGCGATCCTCTGCCATGCTGCCATCTGCATCCGCATAGCCAACCAGTGCGCTTGGCGCTCCCCCATATGTGAGTCTCAAATCCTTCATTCCAAGCAAATAGTGGTAGATTTGTCTGACTGCCTCCCAGTGAGGCATTCCAGGGTTGTTTGAGAAGCACAAGACAGTGGTCACAGCATATGAAATGTTGGGACGAGTGGCGAGGGAAGCATACATGAGTGAACCAACAGCTTCACGATAAGGTACGTGGCGCATTGCGGTGTATTCAGCGCCAGTTGATGGTGACTGACCTGAGTACAATTTAGTGCTCGGTTCCATCAGGTTTGACACGGGCTTGAGCTCGTCGAAACCGAAACGGCAGGCAATTGACTCGATGTAGGGTCATTGACACAAAGAGATGGTACATTCGTCTCTGTTCCTTGTCACCTCAATCCCCAACAGCCAGTGGAGTTCACTGAGGTCGGTGATCTCCACATACTTCCTTATGTCACACTTGAATTCATTAATCTCCTTCAGGGATGTAGCAGCAATGGTGCAATCATCAACATGCACAACAACGATGACAAGCTCACCAGGTGTCCTGCGTCTGAAGTAGATGGCCTGGTCAACAGAGCACTGGGTAAAACCCAGCTCATCGATGAGGATCTCCACCAGATGTTGGTACCAGCGGCGCCCACTCTGTTTTAGACCATACAGTGTCTTTTGAAGATGGCAAACTTTATGGGGGTGGTCGGCAGACTCGAAACCGGGTGGCTGATGCATGTAGATGACTTCGTCATCGGTGAGTGTTCTGTTTAAGTATGCGCCTTTGATGTTGATCTGATGAAGCTCCAGATCGGAGCGTGCTGCCATGGTGAGAACGGTTCGAATCGATGCAAGCATTGCAACTGGTGCAAAAGTGTCAAAGTAATCAATGCCTTCGACCTGTGAGTATCCTTGGGAGATGAGTCAGGCTTTGTGGCGGACCACATTGCCTGCTGCATCCTTCTTTGTGTGGAAGACCCACTTGGATCTGACTATGTTGGCACCATGAGGTACGTCGACAAGTTCCCAGGTGCCGGCTGCCTGCAAAGTCGGTAACTCGTCCTTTATGCCTGCTTCCAACTGCAGCCAATCCGGGCATCAGCGAGCTTCGGCCAATGAGCTAGGCTCTAGGGCCTCGGACTCAGTGGTGGCCCCTTCCATCATCATGGCAAAGTTGATGGCACACAAGACGTCATCTGAGTCTTCGACAACCGTCATCAGGTACGCAGCTGCGAGGTTATCAACATTGAGAGGGTCAGTTAGTTCGGGGAGAATGACAGCCTCTGCGATCTCGGTCGGGAGCTGCACGCCTCGTGGTACAGTGGGTTGGCCACGTCGACCTATATTGCCCTGACCTGCAAGAATGTCAGCAACGCGTTGGCTGGGCTTACGGACTCGCTTTTCGACAGGCAGGTCATCTGGAGGTGGTGCAACCTTGGGAGGAATCAGGATAACAGGGGCAGGCGGTGCAGCTCTCGTGACTGGAACTGGGGGTGGAGCTGTTAGTATCACGTTAGGTAAGTTACTCTCTTCTTGCTCCCCCTCATGAGATAACGGCTCAGCAGAGGTCGGGTCCCAGTACATGTTCTGCTCAACAGAGACAGAATGTTTTTCAGGCCAGTAGACACGACAACCATTAGGGCTGTTGTCATCAATGCCCACCCAGCAACCTTCCACAACGTGCCCACCCAGCTTAGTTCCCCCTTCAACATGCACCCAGACATGCGAACCCCACACACGTGCTCGACTAAGGTCGGGTTTCTGCCCAGTAGCAGCTTCAAGGGGCGTCCTGCCCTCAAGTGCTTTCGTTGGTGTCTGGTTCTTCAGCCAGACAGCGTGGCGGACAGCCTCACCCCATAATGCACAAGGTAAGCCGCTCTCATGTAGCATGGCTCTGACTTTCTCCAGCAAGGTACGGTTGAGATGCTCAGCAACACCATTGTGCTGCGGAGTGTCATGAATGGTAAGCTTTTGCTTCATTCCAGCTGCCTTGAGATACATAATAAACTCCTTTCCAAGGTACTCTCCGCCATGATTGGAGTGCAGTGCCTTGACAGCGACACCGTGCTGGGTACAGCACCAAGCCTTGAACTGCTGGTAGGCGGTAAAGGCTTCGCTCTTCTGGTGGAGGAGGTGCAGGTACGTGAGGCGGGTCTTGTCATCTGTGAACGTGATATAGTAACATCGTCCTCCAAGGGTTTGGACAGGAGCTGGTCCCCATACATCTGTATGCACCTCAGCATTCTTCAGCACGCTTGCCAGCACGCTCCTTGGCGACAGGCTTCCTGGTGGCCTTCGCATAGACACAGGCCTCACAGAAGGTAGGTTCATCTTTCGACAAATCAAACTTCAAGCCTGACACAAGTCCATTTTCAGCTAGACGACAGGCAACATTCGGTGAGATATGTCCCATCCTACAATGAAGCTCCATGACAGTAACAGTCTCGACCACATTCACGCTGTCATCCCCACTGGTGTGGATAACACGATAAAGTCCTGCCTGGGACTTAGGCATGTGCCCAATGACATCGTCGTCAGGGCTGCGAATGGTACAAGTTCCATCAGCAAAGGTGACAGAATATCCAAGTTGGTCGAGACGCCCAATGGACACCAGAGTGTAGCCCACTGCAGGCGAAAACAAGACTTCAGTGAGTGTGAGCTTGGTCGTGTCATACCCATTAGGCACATCAATGACCAAGTCACCAACTGCAGTAGCGTTGAAGGACTGTTTGTTGGCGGCCGAGAATGATTTGGGTGGGATATCTGTGAGGGACGTGAACTTGTCCTTATACGGTGAGATATGATGCATGGAGCCGGAATCATAGAGCTCAACAACAGGCGCACTGATCTGGCCATCATGCACCAGACTAATGGAATCTGAGGGCAATTCAGCAGGGTCATCATCAGAGGTGACATCACTGGGAGGTAAGCTCTCTCCTCCTTCGCCTGTATCTCCCATCTTGCTGAAATAATCCTCCTCAGATGAAACATATTTCCACCTTTCTTTGTCATCGCCATCAGAAGAATCGCTCAGCAAGTCAAGGTCACCCAGAGTGATCACTGAAAAGGCCCCTTCCTCTTTGGAGTCGAAGGTGGCCGCATTGGCTGAGTCCTTCTTGGCGTCATCAGCAGTGCTTCAACTCACTGACTTGTCAGGTTTGGGGCATTGAGATTTAAAATGCTCCCTTGATCTGCAGTTCCAACAAGGGCCACGCTGGCAGGCGGGTCCTGTGGAGCTGCTCCCTCGTCGTCCATCCCTCCAGTTCCCTCACCCCTGGCTGGAAAAATTCCCAGGAGCCACAGCCAAGGCTTTGTCACCATCGCAAGCCTTCTGTTTTGAACGTAAGTTCTGGGTCTCTTTGCAGCCACAGCGCTCTGACTCTTCGATAATCAGGGAAATGAGGATGTTGGGGTCAATCATCTGTGTTGGGCTGTACAGGCGAGCAGTTGCCAGTTGCCCAGATGCGAAGCTGGCAAGATATTTGGGAAGGGATTGAATAATAGTCGATCGATAGTCCTTTTCCTCGATCTGTACGCCAACGGCAGCTAACTCGTCTCTCTTCATACATAGATCATCCAGGAACTGGCGGACATTGCCATCAACAGGGCACTGTGAGCCCAAAAACTTTGTTCGGAGGTCGGTCTGAGCATATGCTCCCTTTTCCGTATACTCATGAACAATCTCGTTCCACATAGCCTCAACAACATCCAGACTTCGTACACAAAGGGCAGTGGAGTCGGGAATCCGTTGGGTAAGCAGATGTTTCACCATATTTTCGCTCTTCTGCCATTTCGCGAGCTCATCAGCATCCAGAGGTGTTGTGGTCACAGTTCTGTCGGCAGCAGTGCTGGTAGTACTGACAGGACATGTGGAAGTTCCATCAAAGTGTGACCACAACTCCTTCGCTTTGGCAGTGGTCTGGAAACGGAGCGAGAAGATCGCCCAGTTGGCGCCTTTGATGTCGAGCTTCAGGATGTTACCCGGAAGGGTATCTATCAGTGGTGATGGGGATGGCAGTGGCCATGGTTTCATACAGCGAAAATATCGAAAGATAGGTGAGACGTTGATTTCAAGGCTATTAAAGTGCAGGGCTCATAACCTATCAGATCTATATGAGTGTGGGAAAAACTAGGTAATACAATCAGTATACAAAACACAGTGTGTAAACAAAAGGTTGTGCCCACCTCAGTTGCACGCAATACAGTGACAAATGTCTGAGGTGGGAGCTCTACAATACCGGACTAAATACGAGCTGATAGAACAAAGAATGAGACAATGACAAGGCGCGGATGTTGGATCCTGCGCCGTACAGTACACAAGACACTGTGTTGAACAGTACAAGGGGTAACTTAGACACTTTACAAGGGATAAGTAAGACTGGAAAAGACAATAAAGAACTGACCACGCTCTGAGTCGTACCGTATGTTGTGATGGAGCATGTGTTATGTAATCATTCTGCGGTCAGTATCTCGCGACTAGAGTGAACACGTCAATTTGCAGGATACCGCTACGAACGACTTGCCAATTTCAACAAGGCAAGCAGTGCCTAACCAATTGTGGAAACAATAAGGTGGGGGAGTCCATACTCAATGGGTCTAACTCAGGTATCTGATGTGTGCCATAATGTGTGACAGGGGCCATGGACCACTATCGGGGTATGTACATGGCAGTGCAATCGACAGTACATTCAGCAGTTATCAATCTGACCCCCCTTAGTAACTGATCAACAAGCAGATTTTCTTGTCATGCACTGCCAGCCAAAACAAGACTCGATGACCATGACCACCAGGAGTGAGTGCATGGAACACAAGCACAGATGGCCTGCTCTGCGAGGATTTCCGATTACACACAGTGTCCAGCCAGCCTATCAGGTTGAATTCAACCAATTACTTAGGGTCAGTTTGGACACTGTGAACGTTTCATTCAAAATTCAAAAATCAAATATTCAACAGTCACATGATCTATGCACGTGACATGGCAACAGTGGCTGTGGTGGTTGTCATCCAGTTTGCTGTCGCCCCTCATCATGTCCAGCTCCTCTGGACACTCTAATCGCTCCCTGTGATCCAAAGGAGCTCCTGAACCCATTGATCCAATAACTTCCGAAAAGGTGACTTGGAGGAAGGCTGCAGCAAGGTGGGAGGCCGAAGAAGAATACACCTTGGTGCTTTATTTGGAGCAACAAATAGCCACAGCTGGGGATGGAGTAAACTTTGCAAAGAAACACTTCGCCGGTGCCGCTCAACACTTGAAGGATACCTTCACAGTGAAGCGAGGTGGTGAGAAGACTGCCAGTGCTTGCCATACAAAGTGGGGGAATGTAAGTGTGATTTCTTATCTATGCACTATCTAGGGTGCTACTGATGAAATCTTACAGCTGAAGGATGATTACCAGGCAGTCCTGGCTCTCAAGAACGCATCTGGATTTTCCTGGTGTGACACCAATGGAGCTGGGATGCTCAAATTGGATCCTATTTGGCAAGGTTATGTCAAGGTATGGCGCTACTGTACTGCATGCAAAAAACACTCATTCTAGCTCTAACGTAGATGCACCAACATGCGAAGCATTTCCGAGATAAGGGCTTCCTCCCCCTCGAGGTTATGGAATGGATAATGCCATCACAAAGTAAGGGTATGCATATCTTCCGTCCTGGTGGCGCATCCTCCACACCAGCACCTCTGAGCACAGTAACCCCTCCATCTCCAGTGAATCAAACTCCCATGGCCACCACCAGTCGAGCGGTGGCCTCTGCTTACGCCATTCAGCCCCCATTGAATCAGACTCCCATGGCCACCACCAGTCAAGCGGTGGACTCTACTCGTGCCATCCAGCCCTCAACCACACAAGCGCCTCGTGATATTTCGGCTGCACCATCCACACCATCCTCATTCCTTGCACCTTCAGATCGCGGCTCCAATTCCTCGTCAGTCTTGACAAGCGTTAGCTGGGGGAAGCGCAAAGCTGGTACCATGTTGGGTGCCAGATCAACTGTGGACAGTGCAGCTTCAGACACATCCCAAAAGCGGATCCGTGGTCCCTCAGCTACCGCTACTGTACAGATGGAGGGAGTAGAAGTAATGAAGCAAATCTCACAGACTGTGGAAGGCATGTCCAAAGTGTTCGCTTCGTCGGGCATCACCATCACTACCAACAATGTTTTCCAACAAGCCATTGCGGTGCTCACAACTCATGAAGGGGATGTTTCAGTGGACAACTACTTAGACCTCGCTGAGTATCTCACTATGCTGGCTAATAAACAACAGGCGACTATTTTTGCTGGTTTAGGGCATGTAGCCCACAAACGTTGGCTGGAGAAATGCCTTGCGGAGATGGCAAAGAAACCTACTTAGTCATAACATTGTTTTGCCCCTGCCGCATGTATTTCATTCACTGTTTCGCCCTGCCCACTCGTACATTCCATATGCACATAAATTGTAGACTAGTAAACTACAATTGCACTAGGGTACATCATGGTAATGGAATACCGCATTGTACACACTCTACCAGATAATCCACCCACATGGACTGCGCAATGTAGGGGGTAAGTCCCTTGAAGGCGCTGTAGAGACAGTCCTGTCTCTAGGTGTAGAATTGGTAGTACTGATACTGGACTCTTACCTTAGCTATGTAGGCTTGTCCTTAGCTTACTAAGCAAAATCTCCTTCTCTTCAGTGTACATCTTTGAGCTCAGTCTTGGAGTGACTGAACCACCTGTCCTCTCTTTAGTTCTTCTAGTCTCCCCAGTCCCTGGGAGCTCTGCCAGACCTCCAGAAGCCCCTGGGTCGAGCATGCCTCACCTGAGGCAGCAGCAACACCCAACCCCCCCCTACAGCGCGAAATAAGGTGTTCGCCCGAGGAGACTTGGTCTGGCTGGACTAGGGGAGCTAAGAGGTCTGGAGCGCAGGAGTGCACTCGAGGGGTCTAGGGGTCGAGAGAGCAGAGAGGGGGTGAGAAGCGCAGCCAAATGCGCAAGGAATGTGCAACTAGAGAGCCTGGGGGTTGCCTAGAACGTGTAAACACGCGCAAGGAGAAGTGGAAGTAGCAGGAACCACGGGATATCACCAGAGTGCAAGGGAAGGGGGTCATCAGAAGTCGTCAGAACACAAGAAAAGAGTGTCAGGACACAGGAGAAAGCTCAGGACACAGGAAACGTGGCAGGACACACACTAAGACTCAGATGGGGGTGGAAAAAAAGCTTGTTATTTTTGTGTGGACAAGGCCTATATAGTGAACCGAGTGTAGGTACATGATGGGAAGGCTAAATAAGGGAAAGCACGCAAGAAGCGATGATCCTAGCTAAATGGGGAGCGGTAGTGTGGACCCTGGCACTTCTAGAACAAAGCAAGAGAGAGAGACACAGAAACGAATAGGGAGCGAACAACAGACCGACAGTGATGGCATCCTTCCAAATAAGGAAAAGTGCGCATGCCCTGAGGCACAAGGGGCAGGAGCAAGCCCAGGAAAGGCAACACACAGGAGAGGGAAGGCACAGGATGGAGACACGGAGTGGAACACACCAAATACTGTCCCTAATGACATTGGACAAGTCTGGGGAACCCCTGGGAAAAGCAGGACCCTGACACGTAGCACTGTGGATTGAAGAGCTTGCTAACGGGTGCGGGAGTGCGCATGGAGTGCACGCTGTCACACACCAAATGTGTTTGGTACTGTGGACATGGAGAAAGTTAGCCGATGAAACTAATGCAAAGAACGCACCCAAGATCTGTTGAAAGATTGTTCCAACTTGAGGGATACAGACAGCCCTCGCTATCCATATCACACAAAGTCAAGACTATCCTTATGCGAAGAATGAATACAAGCTCGTCGTAGTCATCTATCGCACAAGAATGACTATCCTGATGCGAGAGATGAATGCCGACGTCTAGCAGTCATCACTCGCACAAGAACCATCAAGAAGCAGAAAGAATCCAATGAATAATGATCTTTTTGGTATGAGAAAGGAGTACAGTCTTCTGCAGTCCAACTCCCATACCAGAACAACCAAAGAAGCAGAAGAAACAATTGAGAAACAAAGGAGAAAGAGAAGAATCATTTTTAGCGCCCAAATGTCAAATTTAGGCGCCCAGTGCCGGCATTCCAATATTTTGAATAGCTCCGCCATTTTTGAAGCTATCAGGCATGTGACTATACCATCATGGAGCCTAGACCATGGTCTATCTGCCTGTCAAGTTTCGACGTAAATCCAATTATTTCCCACGGAGATATTCCCCCCGCAATCCAGACACCCGCTTCATCAGTCACTATGGAGTCCACATTTTCTCTGGAACGATTCTCCGCTATTGCAGCAGACCTCAACTATGTCCTGCTCTTGGGACAGCCTATCCCTGAGCTTCTGTGCACTGCCTGGCACATATCTTCCCAGCCTGCTCCCTCAGTCCCTCTCATTCTCGGTCAGCGCATTCTCCTTGTCAGTCCTGCATCACGAACGTACTTTGGTCACCTCAAGTCTATTGTTAGACTTGAAGACTCATACCTGGTCATCTCTGTGTCTCCTGAGTCCTCTGCATATGGTCCTCTCATCCCAGAGTCATGTCACATCCATCTCCCTCCATCATTCATCTCACTTCCCTGGACATGTTGAATCCACTACTCACGTTTCACTTCCCTGCTATCCCGCAACAAACAGGGATGAAACAGTGCTCTAGAACTCTTCTTAGGAGCCCTTATAGAGTACAGAACCTTCCCCTTACTACTCAAGGGAAGACTGCTCTTGGGGAGCACCAATTTTCGCGTTTTTGTCCTACAGAAGCTCAACCCAAGGGATTTGTGACACTCT
>Ga0307518_10003051_pt1 | contig 12120 bp, 20 predicted proteins | sample 25_EM_MG_FD_203889 | JGI IMG/M metagenome (GOLD analysis project Ga0307518, IMG submission 203889) | Populus trichocarpa ectomycorrhiza microbial communities from riparian zone in the Pacific Northwest, United States - 25_EM | ecosystem: Host-associated > Plants > Roots > Unclassified | place... | reverse complement strand
TGCTTCTGGACGTCAGGAGCCCCCTTGCCCCTCTGCTGCACCAATCTCTAGGTGTAGTATTGCTACTTCAGTCTCAGTCACCCCAATCCCCGCTTTGACACTTCCTAGGCTATAGGAAGAGTCCAGGCATCTATCCCCTTCGTCATCTATTGCTCCTGTACCCCAGGAGTATCCTGCATCTCTGTCTGCATCACCCTGTTGGTGTAGATCCCCTCTCCCCCTCCTCAGCACATCCTCTCTGGACACCGCAGAGGTAAACCACCACTCGCACATTTTCATAGTCCTTTGTTGGTGTTGTGTTTGGGTTATTGTTCTGACCCAAATCCACACTTTGACTCACAGCGGATAAGCATAGAAATCCCGCCCCAGACTACACTGTCGGTCAGCAAGTCTGGCTTTCAACAGACAACCTTTGTATGTTAAATCGTGCTTCTAAAAAGCTTACGGAGAAATGGATTGGTCCCTATGAGGTCACTCGAGTAACCCCGAATGCGGTCGAGCTTAAACTCCCAAAAACTCTTTGGATTCACCTGGTAGTGAATGTCTCTCGAGTTAAACCTTATCTAGGTCCACTCCCTGGACAACCTGTCTCCTGGCCTGGCCCAGTACATGTCTCTGAAGAACGCAACAAAGAATATGAAGTGGACTATATAGTGGCTTCACGTATTTATAAATGGCAGCTCCAGTATCTAGTACACTGGAAAGGATACGAGGAACACGAGAGGACATGGGAACCCTTGTCAAATCTGAAGAACTCACCTCTGGTAGTCAAGCGTTTTTATAAAAAGAACCCCTCTGCTCCTCGCAGGCTTTGGATGGTACAGTTGGACTTCAACTTGTTATTCACTTGGATCCCTGAGAACTTTACCGTGTGTGAACCCACCTTTTGCAGTCTGAAATCCTGCACCTAAGGGGGGAGTAGTGTAACGATCTAACTTTTTATCTTATCTAATCTGTGATTAGATGATATCTTATCTTATGATAGCATAGTATCTTATCTAGTGCATCTTATCTGTAGACCTGTCTGGACCACAGCCTCATGCTGTATCCCTTGATGTCCTTAGCATAGCCTTACCACAGGATGGCAGCTGTGTTCACTGCCTCGTACAGCATACAGCCTTGTGGGTAGCCTTGCACAGGACACGTGTAATGTAGTATATGTACTGCTGCAATCCAGCATCCAGAGGCCCTCCATTTGAGCTCTCTTTGGGTTTTCGCTCTAAGATGCTTGTGATCCTATTCTTCCTCAGAGTCCTCTGTGTGGTAGTTCTTTGGGTGTTTGCCCTTAGGGTTGTCTCAAGCATGGAGACAAGAAGGACCTTGGTATGATTGTGTGTTCATTATCACTGACCCAGAGTTACCAGTCTTTTTGAGTAGACTGTACTCAAAGCCCACTTTGCCTGTGAAGGCATACCCACAGGTGATCTATTAATATGATCCCCGCTCGCAACTCACAAGTCTGTAGAACCTGCTGAGTCAGCTCCAGCACCTGTTCTTTACAATGGACAAGCAGAAAGTTTTCCTCTGACACAACCAAATACACCAGCCTCAACGTCTACTCGTAAGTAGTGCAAACTCTAAGGAGGGACAGTGGACATTTGCGGCAGAGTGTGACAAGTGCTAACAATCAACAGAGGGGTCATGCTGGGGGGTCAAAAGTATTACAAATGATTTACTACTGCCAACTACACTGGCTCTGATTGCCCCAAGAACGGTGCTCTGCCGGTTTCCCCTCTGTATGGCATGCAAGGAATAGTCGAGTTAGACCTGTTGAAATCCCTACTCGATCACTACCATTCTTTTGGTACTTACTGATAGTTTCCTTATTGGTGCGACGAGCATCCTTATGTAAGCACGGAGTATTTTCATCCGCTCGAGGATTCCTTTCACCTCAGTGTTCCAAATGAGACACTGAGGTAAGACATCTAGTCACCACTTTCTTTTACTTAGTACTAACCTACTTATTAGTTTGTCTCTGAGCTAGTTCCCTGTGCACGAGCCATCTAACAAAAAGACCCATCAAAATATGCCTCCTGACATAGAAAAGACTCGGAAGGGCAAAATGACAGCGGAGGAAGCCGAGAAGTACTCCTTAGATCCCTTTATGCTGAGGATTTGAAAATTGATGGGGTTGTCAGCACAGTTCCCCACAAGTTCAACTAAGGGCAATCGGCGCTGTCTTCTACCGGGGGTCTCCGTGCTCACCCCCGAAATTTTCACCAGAGAATTCGTACGTGCGTTGCTTTCAAAGCATAGTAGTTCGCGATCACTATGGCATCCTGTAAATGCTAAGCACGATCACAAAATCATTATATGCGCTGGCGTTCTAACCAACTTCCACATTGATGGTCAAGTTGCCTATTGGTGACAGCTACATTAGATGTGGTTTAGGCCCTCGACAGGTGACAGCCCACTTACTGCTGGCTAGTCGTTCATGGTGGGCGCATATTTGCTTGCACGCAGTGCAGGACTTCCCCATACTTCTAGCCGTTGTTTCCATCTGGTGCTGTCGAAATACTAAGCGTGAAGTCGAGGAAATGAAAGCTTCTAGAAAAATGCTGCATATCTGGTACGCCGCTGGAACCATTTCAGACATTGCAATGCGGTCACATTTCCTAGGCGGCGAAGAAGTCTGGCCTCAGCGAAGGCTAGGTTAGTGCGTACTTCGCTGCACCTCATTGCAGTTTTCTGAACCGCATTAAACGGCGAATGATTGACTAACGTGTATCTGGCGATTGAATTAAGCACGGTGGGATTTTTTTTTTTTTCGTTCTTAACTGCTGTGGTATGACAGGAAGGATCGCGAGTCCACTCAGGTATACCCATGACATTTGTCCAACTTCTACTGTCCGTGGATAAACAAAGAGATCCATCCAAATCCAATCCATTGTCACCTGTTTCTGCTTCCAGAAACACCCTAGCCATACGCACCAGATTTCGAAACGAGAACAACTTTGACAGTACCGTGTTTAGAATTGCGGCGTGTGGCGTTGACTCAGTGCCAGTGCAGAAATAGGTCAAATGATTTTTTCCATTACGCGGACTGTTCACGAGCATCGAGTTCAGAGCTTCATAGACAGTCTGGTTACCAGATTAACTTACTCCCATGGAACAAGAAATGATGATTAAAAGTGACTGTCACACTTTCAGCCCAAGCTTACGGTAAAGCGTGCCATTGCAGGATTGAAGCAATTTATGTATTTATTTTGAGAATGTACTATCGTGGTGATGTCGGCAGGGCAGGGTAGTACCTTGGAGATTGCTTGTCATCCCCACGGTCGCCTCACGGCGAAGTTAAGTAAGTAACAGTTCCGGCGGTGCACTCAGTGGCTGGTCAACGATCCATGACGCACGCACAAACATCTTCGAAAGCTCCGAGCCTATCGTTCTATCACGTTGTGCATGAGTCGGGGTTGTGTATAGTTGTATATGATACATCGCTTGTAACGTAAAGTTTCAACCCGTCTATCTATCAGTGACGGGGGAAAATGCCTAGAAGTATGTGTAAATCAACGTGCCTACCACCCCGATCCCGCCAGATAAATTGTTGCAGCCAGTGGCCACCATATACCACGTACAGCTGAGACGGCAGGGCATGAGGGTCACACTAGGCGCCAGAACTCCCCTGGCTGAAACAATCCAACCTGAGCGGGACAGGTGGCTGGTTATGAATTAAATAATGATGTGCGTGGCCTCCCCATGCTTATTATACCGCTAGCGTATCTTTCCACCGCTCCACGATTGGTTCATCTCGGAAAACCTCATGGAGAACCTCCCGTACATCTTCGACATACACAAAGCGAATGCCAGTCTTGACGCTTTCAGGGACGTTCTCTTCAATGTCGGCACGGTTGCCTGATGGCGCTATGATCGTCGTAATGCCAGCCCGATGAGCAGCAAGAATTTTTTCCTTGAGGCCGCCGACGGGAAGGACCTGGCCAACCAGTGATATCTCACCGGTCATGGCTTTACAAGTAGCAATGAGTTCCTCAGTTACTGCATCGGTGTTGTATGACATACCGATATCAGGACTGACCCTGGTCTTGGTGAAGAGAGAGACAAAGGCAGAGACAATAGCCGTTCCAGCGCTGGGACCTTCCTTCCCAATGCTTCCTTCAGGCATGTGTACATGGATATCACGGTCTGTGAGGAACTGCTCGTCGGCGCTCTTGGTAATTCCAAGGTCGTAAGCGTGCGCCTTCACCCAGCTCAGAGCAATCTGAGCGCTCTCCCTGATCACTTCGCCAAGTTTACCAGTGAGTTGCAAGCCGCCTTTGCCAGGCATGCTCTACCGGGATGTCAGTTTCACTTATGCACGATATCGACAGGCAATGTTACCGTAGCTTCAACGGGCATTACCGCCCCTGATCCGTTACCTAGGTATCCTAAACCAGTACTGACACCTGGGGGCGGCGGTACAATATACATCCGATCCTTGTGATACAACGGTGGACCAACGTAGTCCTTCAGGTTCTCTGGTGTAATCCGAACATTGATATGCTCGGGGACTCGGAGTGGCTTGCGTTCCTGCGTAGTAACAGTCTTAGCTTCGACAGATTCTTTACCAGAGCTCTGGGTTGCAGCTGCTTCCTTTGGTTCGTTCGCGGGGTGCTCCTGAGATTGGACTGTAGCGGCAGACTCCGGTGACGAGGTGCCACTGGACGCAGAAGTGGGTGTGGATTCTGGTTCTGGGAAGACTTCCTCGCCGTGATCCAAGATAATCTTGAGCGCTGCCTTCCGGTAGATCTATACGACCATTATTAGGCTTCTATTACATTCAGTCTTCATATGCGTACCTTGTCGATGTGCTTCTTCAGATTACGTACACCACTTTCGCGGCAGTAATACTTGATGAGCACGTCGACGGTAGAAGGGTCAAGAAGGACGTCTGCGTTCTTAAGCCCCGAAGCTTCCTTAGCTTGGGGGCCAAGGTATTTGTCCGCGATGACAGATTTTTCCTCGGATACGTAACCGCTGACTTCCAGTACTTCCATACGATCAAGAAGAGGAGCAGGGATGGTGTCGAGGTTATTGGCTGAAGCAGTACAACTTGGGCAAAACCGAAAGCACAGGAGGCACATGACATACCAGTACACACAAACAGCACGCGAGACAGATCGACAGGAACGTCCATGCTGGACTCCAGATCAGCAATAACAACCTTGCATGCATGCGAAGCTCTCACTAATGATCCAAGAATGCATTGTTTTGTTCAGGGTCCAACATCTCCAGCAAAGCACTTGCAGGATCGCCGTTGATTCCCCTTCCAATTTTATCCACTTCGTCGATCAACACCAAGGGGTTCTCCGTTCCCACCCTCTTAAGCGCTTGAATGATTTTCCCGGGCAACGCACCTACGTATGTCCGTCTATGTCCTTTGATCTCAGCGACGTCCGTAAGACCACCGACGGAGAACCGGAAGAACTGGCGGTTCAGGGCCCGCGCGATTGACTTCCCGATGGACGTTTTTCCAACGCCTGGAGGGCCAACGAGACAGATAATCTTACCTTCGACGGTTCCGCGGAGTTTGCCGACAGCGAGGAATTCAAGGATGCGGTCTTTGACGTCTTTGAGGCCATAATGGTCTTCATCTAGCACACTTTGGGCATGGGCTATGGAATAGTTCTCAGGCGAGTGTTGACCCCATGGTATCTATACGCAGAATGTTAATAGCATGACGTCGACTGGGTCAAACTATACAAACCTGAGTGAGCCATTCTAAGTAATTACGAGTTACATTAGCTTCCGAAGCCGCCGGCTCCAGGCCCATTAACTTGTTGAGCTCTTCATCAAAGACTTTCCTGACAGTATCAGGCATTTTCAGCGAGGCCGCGCGTTCTTTGAATTTTTCGATGAGCTTGTCCTTGCCATCTGACTCCATGCCCAGTTCCTTCTTGATGCCCTTGAGTTGTTCCATGAGATAATACTCGCGTTGACGTTTGGCAATTTTGGTGTCTACGTCTCGAGATAGTTTACTCTGGAGCTGAGCGTTGATGAGCTCCTTCTTGATCACCAGAAGCGCCTTTCGGAGCCTGTCTTCAACTACCAGACTCTCCAACACGTCCTGTAATTCTCCAACGTCGCCGCTCGACACGGCGGCGGCAAAATCGGCAAGTTTGTCAGGCTCATCAAAGACATTGGATGCGACCTGATTGATCGAGAAATTCGTGATCTGGTCGCGGAACAGAGGGTTCAACTGGGCGATGTCCTTGAATACAGATACGATCTCCGACATGAATGCGCGAATGTACTGGTCGTCCTTGTTGTAGGGTTGCGTAGCGAGGTTCTCTACTTGTACGATGGAGATGGCATGCTTGTGCAAGAAGGACGTTTGTACTAGCCCTAATATATGCATCAAAAGAAGCCCTTCCAACGATGCGATAGAAGGCTAACCTGGTGGTATCTTGGCAATGTCACTTTCTGATGTTCCCGGACCAGGTGAGGAAGGAGGTGTAGGAGTCTGCGGTTCGTCCGGTGAAACCTGGGCAGTAGAGGGTTGCTCGCCAGCTTTAATGAGGTCTGTCATCCTAATCCGCCTATGAGGATATAAGACAGCCGTGAGACCTTCGTCCTTGTCGTCACCTGAACCAGTATTCGCCGCGAATACGCTAGTTATCTGAGCGAATACACCGACCGGATGTACCGAGTTGATATCCGTAATAACATCGCTGTCTGTGTTCTCATCTTTTAAGAGAAATGCTCCGAGATATGGCTGACCACGTTTCATCATCTCCTTGATAGCTGCGACAACAGATGGATTGCGAATGACGACGGCTTTGTAGAAACCTGGGAAGAGTGGACGCCTCGCTATGGGCAAAGCAAGCACATAGGGATACACCTCCGGGACCGATTGTTTTGCTATTGAGTTGGGTGAGGGTGTTCGTTGTGGGGTGGGCAAAGGAGGTTCAGAACCGTCGCCGCCATCTCCGCTGGACGACGATGACGGTGGTGCAGACTGAGCTGAGGATCCAGATGGACTTTCATCCTCCGAGCCCTCCAACTTTGCTTCATCCCTCTTGCCCTGGTCCTCTACTGCCTCTTCTCCTTCGGTGTGGTCCGCGTCGTCGGATTTGTTAGACCGCCGTGGGTGGTAAAGCAAGGGAGAAGACCTTGCTGAAAAAGGCTTAGAAGTGGAGAAGGATCTCTGACAGACCAGTGATTTTGTGATTAACAAGCCAAGTGGTATCGAAAACCGTGGGGGCGTCGCGTGAACTGCGCTGGTAATCTTGAGGGCTCGTTGTCGCGCGCAAGACGCGGCGCCAGCGCGAAAGCCATGTGAAAGGACCATAAGTAGGTGGTCAACCCCTCACCCTAGTTAAATGGTGACTATGCTTGAAGGGAAAGGAGTGGCGAGGAGTCGGTGGTTTACTGCACAGTGCACTGCGAAAGGCAACGCCAGCAGTTCATTTGCTTTAGTCAGCCAACGTTTTTTTTTGCCATCACTTCCCGAAAAGGTAACGAGTGAGGTGCCATCTTGCGGATTGGCGACACAGGTTCTCTGTGTTTACCTTGTTGAACAGGGGGGAACATACACCTACGACCTGAATGGGATGCGGCAGAGGGTGAAAAGGAACAAGGTAGGAAGCAACCAGCTTCAGTAGCATCCGACAGGGGTAGTTCTCCTTACTAGGAAATGTACCATGCAAGGCAAGCGCTTATCGTTCCCGATAATCCACTCACCCCCTGCAACTGTTTCGTCTACAAAATGACTGCAATACACGACCAGTTCGATACCATCCTCATTCTCGATTTCGGATCGCAGGTTAGATTCTTCCGCCACACCTTTGCTGCTGCACCCGCGTTATTCGGTCTAATGTTTGTCTGATCCCGTAGTACAGCCATCTGATCACCAGGAGATGTCGTGAACTCAATGTGTACGCTGAATTGATGCCCTGCACAACGCTTCTCAAGGACATCCACTTCAAGCCAAAAGGTCCAATCTGGTTGCAATCCGCGGATTTGAACGTCTGACACGAAGGCGACAGGGATCATTCTCTCCGGGTCTCCATACTCTGTCTACGATTCGGACGCGCCTCATGTCGACCCCGCAGTCTTCGATTTGGCAGTCCCGATCCTGGGTATATGTTACGGACTTCAAGTAAGCAACATCGTATCATCCCCAGCTCAAAGTAATTAACTCGGACCCTCGCAGGAAATAGCATGGAACTTGAAGGGCGAAGTTACCCAATGCGATCATCGCGAATATGGTTATGCAAACATCCAGATAAGCCGATTCGGAAACGGAAACAACACTGTCGACGCTTTGTTCGAAGGACTCGGTGAAGAGATGCAGGTATCATCTATCGTTTTTTTCCCCCTGTCCCACTCGCTGAATTGAGGGTCATTTGGATATAGGTCTGGATGTCCCACGGAGACCAACTTCAAAGTCTACCTCCAGATTTTCATGTCATCGGGCGAACGGACACCGCACCATTTGCTGCCGTAGCACACGATTCCAAACCCATCTACGGTATCCAGTTCCACCCGGAGGTCACACATAGTCTACGGGGGAAAGAGGTCATCTCTCGGTTCGTCCTTACTATCTGTGGATGCCGCACGAACTGGACGATGGTAATGTCACGTTCTTGTTCCCTTATATGTGTGCTCAGAATTGGAACAGGAAGAGTTTATTGGAAAGGAGATCTCACGGATTCGAGAGATTTGTGGGCCAAAGGGACGCGTTATAGGCGCAGTCAGTGGTGGAGTGGACAGCACTGTAGCGGCAAAGTTGATGCACGAAGCGATCGGCGACAGGTGAGCACACCAGACATCCGCATCGTCTTCCTCTCAATCCACTGTTTCAGGTTCCATGCTATTATGGTCGACAATGGCGTACTTCGCTTGAACGAAGCACAACAAGTCGAAGAAATGTTAAAGCAAAACCTTGGCGTCAACCTCACCGTAGTCGACGCTTCCGAGTTATTCCTATCCCGCTTAGACGGAGTCGAAGATCCAGAGCAGAAGCGCAAAATAATCGGAAATACGTTCATCAACGTTTTTGAAGCTGAGGCTTCTAAGATCGAAGCTGCCACTGCCGCTGCAGAGGAGAGTGGTGCTGAGGCTAAAGGAAAGATTGAGTGGCTCTTGCAGGGCACGCTATACCCAGACGTTATCGAGAGCATAAGCTTCAAGGGACCAAGTGCTACAATCAAGACGCACCATAACGTAGGAGGCCTGCTGAAAGACATGAAGCTCAAACTCATCGAGCCCCTGCGAGAGCTCTTCAAAGGTCAGTAATAATCGGCGGATGCACGTCGCTGAAATGCCAGGTTCGCTAAACTCCACTAGACGAAGTTCGCGTACTTGGTCGCCTATTGACCATCCCTGCGCCCCTGGTCAAACGCCACCCATTCCCAGGTCCAGGTCTTGCCATCCGTATTCTGGGTCCAGTCACTCGCGAGCAGGTCAAGATATTACAGCAAGCAGATCACATATACATCGAAGAGATCCGGAAAGCCAACCTCTATGACCAAATTAGCCAGGCATTTGCAGTACTTCTTCCTATCAAGGCCGTTGGAGTGATGGGAGATAAACGGACTTACGAACAGGTCGGACTATCCGTGACATCCTTGGAGATTCCTGAATGATATTTATAGGTCATTGCTCTGCGCGCGGTCACTTCGGAGGACTTCATGACCGCCGACTGGTATGGTTCTTATTCGCATCACATGGTATTGCATAGCTGACCTATCGCGTCAGGTATGTGTTCCCGGCGGATGTCCTCCGTCGGATATCTTCCCGCATCACCAATGAAGTGAACGGCGTCAATCGCGTCACATACGACATTTCGTCCAAGCCACCTGGAGTAAGTAACTCACTTGTGAACGATACGTACTTTGTCACTCAACATTGCTGCAGACGGTTGAATGGCTATAGTGTAACTAGATTTTGCATTTGGACAGCGGATGGTGACTGTCCGAAGGGGTACAATTAGAATCCTATGTAACTTTATGGAAGTAGAGTGACAAAACAACTCTAGATATATCTTGCGCGATAGCCCATCAGTGTCATATGTAACAATACGGGACATCTATCGAACCCAAATGCATCAGTATGTCTTGGCAAGTTCCCAGAAACTATGATTACACAAACCTCCGGCATCATAACATTGTGCCAAGTTCAATTTCCGCACCACCCTGGTTTTCGGCAAATGCTAATGTGCTGCTTCGCTCCGAAAATAGTCGAGTTTCAGGGGTGGTTCTACCGGTATCCCGGAGGTTGAGCATAAGCCTGGACATCATGGTCGCCGAAAGCCTGACAAGATCGATCGATAACACCGAGGAGAAGGCATGATAAGAAGACACAATCAGCCACTGCAGGATACTCCAAGAGAGAGGTACCAGGGTTATCACTCACACATTCGCGCATCCTCCTGTGGATCCTTTGAAGCAGTCGGACTACGTGAATGACATGAGGCTGCGATCAGCAAGTGAAACGGATACTCACCTCTGACACCTAGCCTAGATCAGATCGGAAGAGGGAGAAAAAATATGGAAGGCTTACTAGCAAAACAATGATGTTCACTCCATTAGCTGCAGCCAGCATTCTGCGCAATTTCAAGATAAGGCGTCAACAACAATCAAACGCAGGTCATTTGTACGCACCCGAAATACATTGAGCCTACATGCATAAGTCACAGCAGCGACGACAAAAGCGAAAGGACATACCGTCTCTGAGAAAGACATTTGCAATGGTTCCGCGGCCAGGGGTTCGTAAGTAATAGGATCTCCATAGGGTAAGTACAAAGACGACAACATCAAAAACAAGCTGTCCACTCCATGCCACCGCCACATCTGTTGGATGAAATGCGCGGATCTAAAATTAGACGAAGTATGTTTTGCGAGAAAATGTCATTATTTGACGTACACACAGCCCTTGTGAGAGTGTGGGGATGTTGTTGACACGATGATGAAATGCGGATGCACTTACTGTTTAGATGACAAAGATAGACTGTGTGGGCACTCGAGGATGCTGTTTGAGATGGAACCTGCAGCCGAAGTGGTGGGTAGATAAGATGATACAGCCCACTGTGCTTCGGAATGCCATTAGTCGATCTGAGAGGAGAGCTAATGTCACACCTACAGCAGCAATGACGATCGCGATCAACAGGAGAGCAACAAGTAAGATCAGAATGGGCCGACTTTGACTATAAAGGGCGTAGACGCGTATGATCATGAGCACTTGGGGCGCTTTTAGGTACAAGGCTAGTAGATGGATAGCGAGTCTCATTCACCTGCAACGATAACCTGGCCCACAATAATTATGACTTCGTAGTATAACATCAGGGGATTGTATCTGTCATGACGCTAATTCAGCGAGGTAGTATTCTTAGTGAAGATGGAGTGACCGACAACTGATGGTCGACAGGTATTGCGGTAAGATCAATTGCTCTTCCCCAGCATAAATACGCCACGTACGCTTTCGGGCAGTTTCCAAAATAAAGAAGCGACTGTCGGAAGACGGCCCAGAACCAGAACATATCGATTGGCGACAAAGAATGCGAATGGCCATGATCTTCGAGACTTCTTCCAGAATAGCTCAATTTCTCCATCCAGGGTGAGCAGGTAATCGTAATAGGCTATCGCTGGCGGCGAGGTCAGTGGGATGCTGAACTAGCGCGTGAAGTCCTGAGGGCTATTTCACCAAGTTGCACAATACCAAGACAGACGCCGATGTCTCTAAAAATGTGGTTCGAGCGTTCATGCTAAATGCGATAGCGAGAGATAGGGGCCGCTCACAGTAGCATTGCATACTATGCATATGCAGTATGCACGATGCGATCCCTAGAGTGTAGAGAATTGGAGAAAAAGAAGATCAGTGCGTGTGAGCAGTGGTGGCGGCGTTATGAAATCCATGTGCAGGGCATGCATTATCTTGTATGGGCTCCCGAACACCGTAGAAGACAGACCACGTTTAGTGGGGAACACCCGGACAAAAAAAAGGACCGCCTGATATGTGTACATACTGTTCACGCACATGGTGTAATAGTGTTCTGTCAATGGTGCAAGCAACCTCACAGCAAGTGCATACAGACAGTAAGCGAACAAGGTTGGACGGAAAAACGGACTCTTCACAGCCGCCGGCCCGCACGGACCACGTTATTGATTGGCCGACCCGCAG